>MWVY01000128.1_pt1 | contig 17968 bp, 10 predicted proteins | sample 1047251 | NCBI WGS metagenome assembly MWVY01 (sample SAMN06349983, study PRJNA376086) | soil metagenome | isolation source: MS7-5 sample Antarctic (ecotone) soil | place: Antarctica | collected 2015-01-13
CGACCCCGAGCGCGGGTGGTTCTGCTTCGGCTGCGAGCAGGGGGGCGACATCTACGCATTCGGTGCCCTCTTGTGGGGCCTCGAGCGCCGCGGGAGCGACTTCCTCGAAATCCGCCGGCGCCTCGAGTCCGAGTTGCTGCCCGCGCTTCGAAGCGTGGCCGCATGATCGCGCCCGAGACTGCCCGCGAAGCTCTCGCCGCCTACGAGGCCGCCGCCCACGCGCGCAACGGATCGGCCGGCGCGGAGACTCCGGCGCCGGAACGGCCGGCCCCCGAGGACGGAGCCGCCCTTCTAGACGCCCTCGCCGCGTTCGTGCGCCGGTTCGTCGTCATCACCGATGAACAGGCGGCAGTCATCGCGTTGTGGGTAGTCCATACGCACGCGCTCGACGCGTGCGAGGCGACGCCGTACATCTCCATCACTTCACCGGAAAAGGAAAGCGGCAAGACCCGACTCCTCGAGGTCCTGGATGCCCTCGTGGCGCGCGCCTGGTTCACAGGCCGCGCCACCGCCGCGGTGCTGGTGCGCAAGATCGACAAGGAACGCCCGACGCTCCTGCTTGACGAATCCGACGCCGCGTTCCAGGGCGAAAAGGAATACGCCGAAGCGCTGCGAGGGCTCCTGAACACGGGATACCGCGCGAGCGGCAGGGCGAGCCTGTGCGTGGGCCAAGGGGCGAACATCGGCTACCGCGACTTCTCTACCTTCGGCGCGAAGGCGATCGCCGGCATCGGACAATTGCCAGACACAGTGGCGAGTCGAGCGGTTCCCATTCGCCTCGAGCGCCGCGCCCGCGGAGAGCATGTCGAAGCGTGGCGCGAGCGGCGAGGGAGGGAGGCCGCCGCGCCGCTGCACAAGCGAGCAGAGGCGTGGGCGGCCTCGGTCGAGCAGACGCTACGCCACGCCGAACCGGATCCGCCGCGCGAGCTCGGCGACCGCGCCCAGGACACCGCCGAGCCGTTACTGGCCATCGCCGACGTGGCCGGCGGGGACTGGCCGGAGCGTGCTCGAGCCGCACTGGTCACGCTGCATGGCGAGCGAACGATGGAAGCGGGCTCGGCCGGCGTGCGTCTGCTCGCCGACGTGCGCACGGTTTTCGACGCCCGCAACGTGGACCGCTTGGCGACCGCCGACCTGCTCGAGGGACTACACGGGCTCGAGGACGCTCCCTGGTCCGACTGGAGCCGGGGCCGCTCACTCGCGGCACGCGGGCTCGGCGATCTCCTACGCCCTTACCGCGTCCGCAGTCGGACGGTTCGCCTTGACGACGAGGGCACCGCGAAGGGCTTTAAGCGGGAGCAGTTCGAGGACGCCTGGGACCGCTATACGCCCGTCCCCCCCCCTTCAAAAGGTAACAACGTCACAACCCGCTCTGGGAGCGGGATTGCGCCCGATTCCTATCCGTCACAAGATCGGCGTTGTGACGGATTGAAAACCGCCGAAAACCCGCATGGGGAGCGGGTTGTGACGGATGTGACGGATAGGAGTGCTCTAACGGGCCCGGAACGGCCGAAAACGGCCGACGAGAACGTGGCCGAGACGACGCCCGCCACCGCCGCCGAGGAGGCCGAGCTCGAGCGCCTCCAGGCCAAGTTCGAGGCCTCCAACGGAGGCACGCTATGAGCGGCCGCCCCGTCAAAAGCCGTTGACGATTCGAACAGTCGAGTCGCAGGACGTTGGGCACCAATCGACGGTATGGTGCCCGGCTTCGCTGTGCGCCGTTCTAAGGGGCCGAGAAAGAAGGTCGACCGCTAGGCCGCGTGGGCTCCCGGAGGGCCTTAGGTGGCCTTAGGTGGGCTCGCTCACGGCGTGCGGCGACCTTTCGGACCGTAGAGGCGTGCCAGCGCCCGCCCTGCGCCGTGGGCACGCCGTCGCGCTCGAGGCCGGCGGCGATACGTCGGAAGGGAACGTGTCGCGCCCGCTCCGCGGCGATTCGGTCGACAACCTCCTCGGCGAGCATCGGCGGCCTGCCGAGCCGGACGCCTTGCGCCCTCCTGAGAGCCAAGGCGTCCCGGGTGCGCTGGCTGATGAGGCGGCGCTCGAATTGAGCGAAGACGCTGAGGATTGAAATCAGCGCCTCGCCGGCCGGGGTGCTGGTATCCACGTCGGCGTCGAGGGCGACGACTGACCATCCCTCCCGTTGCGCCCGCGCCATGAGCTCGGCGAAGTCGCTTAGGGACCTGGAGAGGCGGTCCAACTTGGCCACCACGAGTACGTCGGCGTCTCCTCGGCGAAGCGCCTCGAGGGCCGCCGTGATCCCCGGGCGGGCCATGCTCGCCGCCGTGGCCGTGTCCTCAAACTCGGCAGTGATTGACCACCCCCGGCGCGCGGCCTCGGCGGTAATCGCCTCCCGCTGAACGGCGATGCCATTCGGTTGCTCGGCGGTCGAGACTCGCGTGTAGGTCGCGGCTCTCATCGTGGCCATGTTGCCTCCCGTAGGTCGGAGGCACTGAGGAGAGACCGAATGGTCGGCGGTAGCCTTCTCGCCGCACCGTAGGGTCTGTTCCTTCGGTGCCTTGCCCCCGACCGTTCGAGCGGTGCGGGGGCGCTTATCTGGTCACGGACGACTCTACGCCTTTCGGCGGGAAGATGCTGCGCGGTCAACTGTTCCAGGTGAGACAGTTGCCGACCGTCCGGTGCGCTAGGTCAATGCGAAGACGACCACCCCTTGCGATACACTTGAGTACCGATGACCGGATCACCTATGACCATTCCCGGCTCCCCCGGCGACCCGCGAGACACCGGCCCGTTGCTCACCCGCGCCGAGGCGGCTTCGTTTCTCAATGTCAGTGAGAGCACTGTGTACCGGCTCATTCGCGGAGGCGAGCTTCCCGCCTTCAGGGTGAGCCACTCAATCCGGATCTCGCAGGTTGCTCTCGAGATCTACTTGAGGCAACTTCCACCACTTCAGGAGGACTGACCAATGGCCCCCGTTTATGAACCTCAAACACGCGACGGCCTCCGGCGCTATGCAAACCTTCCCCGCGAACACCGCAGCTCCGCGCGAGGCTCGCTCGAGGAGTACCGCAAGCTCGAGGGCCGCGGTGTAACCGCGGCTGCGCCGAGCGGCGATACGAGTTGGTGGAGATACGCACTCGCGCGGTCCCCCAGAGGCGAGCTCGACCTGGCCGAGCAGCGTGCGCTCTCGCGGGCGAGCGGCGCCGCGGGTAACTTCCTCGTGCCTACTGATATGGAGGAGATGATCCTCTCGGCCGCGCGCGCCGAGTCGGCAATCGCGCGGCTAGCGCGCGAGATCAGCACTGACACCGGCTCGACGCTCACTTTGCCCGTAGCGCCGACCCACGGATCGGCTGCATGGACCGCCGAGAACGCTGCCACGAGCCCGAGCGATGAGGTCTTCGCCGAGGTTCCCCTCGGCGCGCCGAAGACCACCACCAAAGTCATTGCATCCGAGGAGTTGGCCCAGGATGCCCGCGCTGACTTCGATGCCTATCTCGCCGAAGAGATTGGGCGCCGGCTCGGCGTCATCCAGGGTCAGAGCTTCGCCAACGGGAGCGGCGCCGGCACGCCGCAAGGACTCTCCGGCGGCGTGACCGCGGTGGGCGCTGCGACGGGCTCGGCGGTGAGCTACAAGCTGGCCGACCTCACGGCGGCTTACAAGGCTCTCCCTCCTGCATACCGCGGCCGCGCGACGTGGCTCATCCACCCCGACGACTTCGCCGGCCTCGCCTCCCTCGTCGACACGAGTGGAGGGCTTGTGCTGCCTGCCTTGCAGGGACCATCGCCATCACTCTTCGGCCGCCCCGTCGAGCTCGAGGCCTACCTGCCAGCGCCCGCGGCGAACGCCAAGTCGATCGTCTTCGGCGACGTTCGGATGGCCTACTCGATCCGAAGGGTGGCCGGGATCAGCGTGCAGCGCCTCGAGGAGTTGCACTCGGACAATGGGCAGCTCGGATACCGCGCCCGCGAGAGGGTTGACGGCCGCGTCACACTGGGCGACGCGTGCCGCGCGCTCGCGCACAGTGCGACCTAATCTGATGAAACTTGACCTTGAGGGTGCGCACCCCCTCGAGACCTGGGACGGGGGTTCTCTGTTCCCCTCGCCCCCGTTGTGGCGAGGGTGCCTCGTTCCAGGTTGCGCCGCAAGCGCGGGGGCCGGGCTGTGTCGTGCGGGCCAGCCCGGCCCTCCCTTGTCCCGTGGGCTAAGGGTTAGAGCATGCGACCCAGACCCTGCCTTACCTGCGGAGCGCTAACCCTTGGCTCCTACTGTGCGGCCCACAAGGGCACGCGGCAGCGCGGCAGCGCGTGGCACAAGGTCCGAGCTCTGGTGCTGGCGAGGGACGGGTACGCCTGCGTGGTCTGTCGAGTAAGCACAGGTCTCGAGGTAGGGCACGTGATCCCGAAGCGCAACGGTGGGACGGATGAGCTCACGAACCTAAGGACCTTGTGTCGCATGCATCACGACGACAAGGGTGGGGTGCGTCGCGCGTACAAGGGCGCATCGATGAGGGACCCCTAGAGGCCTGTTCCTTTAAGTACAGACCCATTTTCAGTCGCACCAGTCGCCGCGAGAAATACCGAAGAGGGAAGACGAATGATGAGACCTGACCGCAAGTTCACCTACAACGCCCAGACCCCGCGCGACGGCGAGAAGGTTTGCGCGCGGTGCCGGCGGTGGGGGGCGCTGGCCAGCTTCCCGCCAGACGGCCGGCAGGGTTCGGGCCGGTCAAGTTGGTGTCGCGCCTGCCACCGCCAAGCGGTGCGCGACTGGCGAGCCCGCAACCGGGATCGCAACAACGCCCGGCGCCGCGAGGCGTATCGGCTGAGGCACGGGCCGCAGCAGCAGGCCCGTTAGGAGCCCGTAGGAGGTCCCCTGGCGGCCCCCTGGCGGGCTCCGACCGCAGCACCTGCCACACTCCCCATCCTGGCTCTTCGTGGCTGGAGAACATCCCGAAGTTGGCTTAGCGCCGCCGAAAACCGGCGGCGCTTTGTCGTTTTCGGGTCCGTCCGCGGGGCCATCCGCGGCCCCCATCACAATCCGCGGCGGGATGAAGTTCTCTAAGCACTCACTGAGCCATGTACGCCGGCCGCTCGAGTAACCGCGCGTCTTCGAGCTTCGGCCGCGTCCGCGCCGCTGCGCGGTCCCTCCTCCTCGAGCGCCAGGGCGCCGAGCGCGACCAGGACGCCGTAGGTGCTCTGGCCCTCGAGCTTCTCGACGCCCTCCCCGAGGGAGTAGAGGACGCCTGCTGGCGCAAGCAACGCCGAGACTGCGACCGGCTCAACCGCTACCTCAATGAGGGGCGCGCGCCGAGCCAAGAGCCTCGCCGCTCGACGCGCTCCGCCCCGATTGGGGAGGTCCGCCGGCTAAGGGCACCTGCCTCCCGACGCGGAGACCCTTTCCTCGCCATCCCGCCGCCCGTGTACGTAGAGGCGCTCACGGGGCGCGAGCGCGGGCGAGACCGGAAGGTCGGATGTCCGTTCCACGCCGACCGCACGCCGAGCCTTCACGCCTTCGACGACCCCGAGCGCGGGTGGTTCTGCTTCGGCTGCGAGCAGGGGGGCGACATCTACGCATTCGGTGCCCTCTTGTGGGGCCTCGAGCGCCGCGGGAGCGACTTCCTCGAAATCCGCCGGCGCCTCGAGTCCGAGTTGCTGCCCGCGCTTCGAAGCGTGGCCGCATGATCGCGCCCGAGACTGCCCGCGAAGCTCTCGCCGCCTACGAGGCCGCCGCCCACGCGCGCAACGGATCGGCCGGCGCGGAGACTCCGGCGCCGGAACGGCCGGCCCCCGAGGACGGAGCCGCCCTTCTAGACGCCCTCGCCGCGTTCGTGCGCCGGTTCGTCGTCATCACCGATGAACAGGCGGCAGTCATCGCGTTGTGGGTAGTCCATACGCACGCGCTCGACGCGTGCGAGGCGACGCCGTACATCTCCATCACTTCACCGGAAAAGGAAAGCGGCAAGACCCGACTCCTCGAGGTCCTGGATGCCCTCGTGGCGCGCGCCTGGTTCACAGGCCGCGCCACCGCCGCGGTGCTGGTGCGCAAGATCGACAAGGAACGCCCGACGCTCCTGCTTGACGAATCCGACGCCGCGTTCCAGGGCGAAAAGGAATACGCCGAAGCGCTGCGAGGGCTCCTGAACACGGGATACCGCGCGAGCGGCAGGGCGAGCCTGTGCGTGGGCCAAGGGGCGAACATCGGCTACCGCGACTTCTCTACCTTCGGCGCGAAGGCGATCGCCGGCATCGGACAATTGCCAGACACAGTGGCGAGTCGAGCGGTTCCCATTCGCCTCGAGCGCCGCGCCCGCGGAGAGCATGTCGAAGCGTGGCGCGAGCGGCGAGGGAGGGAGGCCGCCGCGCCGCTGCACAAGCGAGCAGAGGCGTGGGCGGCCTCGGTCGAGCAGACGCTACGCCACGCCGAACCGGATCCGCCGCGCGAGCTCGGCGACCGCGCCCAGGACACCGCCGAGCCGTTACTGGCCATCGCCGACGTGGCCGGCGGGGACTGGCCGGAGCGTGCTCGAGCCGCACTGGTCACGCTGCATGGCGAGCGAACGATGGAAGCGGGCTCGGCCGGCGTGCGTCTGCTCGCCGACGTGCGCACGGTTTTCGACGCCCGCAACGTGGACCGCTTGGCGACCGCCGACCTGCTCGAGGGACTACACGGGCTCGAGGACGCTCCCTGGTCCGACTGGAGCCGGGGCCGCTCACTCGCGGCACGCGGGCTCGGCGATCTCCTACGCCCTTACCGCGTCCGCAGTCGGACGGTTCGCCTTGACGACGAGGGCACCGCGAAGGGCTTTAAGCGGGAGCAGTTCGAGGACGCCTGGGACCGCTATACGCCCGTCCCCCCCCCTTCAAAAGGTAACAACGTCACAACCCGCTCTGGGAGCGGGATTGCGCCCGATTCCTATCCGTCACAAGATCGGCGTTGTGACGGATTGAAAACCGCCGAAAACCCGCATGGGGAGCGGGTTGTGACGGATGTGACGGATAGGAGTGCTCTAACGGGCCCGGAACGGCCGAAAACGGCCGACGAGAACGTGGCCGAGACGACGCCCGCCACCGCCGCCGAGGAGGCCGAGCTCGAGCGCCTCCAGGCCAAGTTCGAGGCCTCCAACGGAGGCACGCTATGAGCGGCCGCCCCGTCAAAAGCCGTTGACGATTCGAACAGTCGAGTCGCAGGACGTTGGGCACCAATCGACGGTATGGTGCCCGGCTTCGCTGTGCGCCGTTCTAAGGGGCCGAGAAAGAAGGTCGACCGCTAGGCCGCGTGGGCTCCCGGAGGGCCTTAGGTGGCCTTAGGTGGGCTCGCTCACGGCGTGCGGCGACCTTTCGGACCGTAGAGGCGTGCCAGCGCCCGCCCTGCGCCGTGGGCACGCCGTCGCGCTCGAGGCCGGCGGCGATACGTCGGAAGGGAACGTGTCGCGCCCGCTCCGCGGCGATTCGGTCGACAACCTCCTCGGCGAGCATCGGCGGCCTGCCGAGCCGGACGCCTTGCGCCCTCCTGAGAGCCAAGGCGTCCCGGGTGCGCTGGCTGATGAGGCGGCGCTCGAATTGAGCGAAGACGCTGAGGATTGAAATCAGCGCCTCGCCGGCCGGGGTGCTGGTATCCACGTCGGCGTCGAGGGCGACGACTGACCATCCCTCCCGTTGCGCCCGCGCCATGAGCTCGGCGAAGTCGCTTAGGGACCTGGAGAGGCGGTCCAACTTGGCCACCACGAGTACGTCGGCGTCTCCTCGGCGAAGCGCCTCGAGGGCCGCCGTGATCCCCGGGCGGGCCATGCTCGCCGCCGTGGCCGTGTCCTCAAACTCGGCAGTGATTGACCACCCCCGGCGCGCGGCCTCGGCGGTAATCGCCTCCCGCTGAACGGCGATGCCATTCGGTTGCTCGGCGGTCGAGACTCGCGTGTAGGTCGCGGCTCTCATCGTGGCCATGTTGCCTCCCGTAGGTCGGAGGCACTGAGGAGAGACCGAATGGTCGGCGGTAGCCTTCTCGCCGCACCGTAGGGTCTGTTCCTTCGGTGCCTTGCCCCCGACCGTTCGAGCGGTGCGGGGGCGCTTATCTGGTCACGGACGACTCTACGCCTTTCGGCGGGAAGATGCTGCGCGGTCAACTGTTCCAGGTGAGACAGTTGCCGACCGTCCGGTGCGCTAGGTCAATGCGAAGACGACCACCCCTTGCGATACACTTGAGTACCGATGACCGGATCACCTATGACCATTCCCGGCTCCCCCGGCGACCCGCGAGACACCGGCCCGTTGCTCACCCGCGCCGAGGCGGCTTCGTTTCTCAATGTCAGTGAGAGCACTGTGTACCGGCTCATTCGCGGAGGCGAGCTTCCCGCCTTCAGGGTGAGCCACTCAATCCGGATCTCGCAGGTTGCTCTCGAGATCTACTTGAGGCAACTTCCACCACTTCAGGAGGACTGACCAATGGCCCCCGTTTATGAACCTCAAACACGCGACGGCCTCCGGCGCTATGCAAACCTTCCCCGCGAACACCGCAGCTCCGCGCGAGGCTCGCTCGAGGAGTACCGCAAGCTCGAGGGCCGCGGTGTAACCGCGGCTGCGCCGAGCGGCGATACGAGTTGGTGGAGATACGCACTCGCGCGGTCCCCCAGAGGCGAGCTCGACCTGGCCGAGCAGCGTGCGCTCTCGCGGGCGAGCGGCGCCGCGGGTAACTTCCTCGTGCCTACTGATATGGAGGAGATGATCCTCTCGGCCGCGCGCGCCGAGTCGGCAATCGCGCGGCTAGCGCGCGAGATCAGCACTGACACCGGCTCGACGCTCACTTTGCCCGTAGCGCCGACCCACGGATCGGCTGCATGGACCGCCGAGAACGCTGCCACGAGCCCGAGCGATGAGGTCTTCGCCGAGGTTCCCCTCGGCGCGCCGAAGACCACCACCAAAGTCATTGCATCCGAGGAGTTGGCCCAGGATGCCCGCGCTGACTTCGATGCCTATCTCGCCGAAGAGATTGGGCGCCGGCTCGGCGTCATCCAGGGTCAGAGCTTCGCCAACGGGAGCGGCGCCGGCACGCCGCAAGGACTCTCCGGCGGCGTGACCGCGGTGGGCGCTGCGACGGGCTCGGCGGTGAGCTACAAGCTGGCCGACCTCACGGCGGCTTACAAGGCTCTCCCTCCTGCATACCGCGGCCGCGCGACGTGGCTCATCCACCCCGACGACTTCGCCGGCCTCGCCTCCCTCGTCGACACGAGTGGAGGGCTTGTGCTGCCTGCCTTGCAGGGACCATCGCCATCACTCTTCGGCCGCCCCGTCGAGCTCGAGACCTACCTGCCAGCGCCCGCGCCGGGCGCCAAGTCAATTGTCTTCGGCGACATCAGGCTGGCCTACACGGTCCGAAGGGTGGCCGGTGTCTCCGTTCAGCGCCTCGAAGAGCTGCACTCGGATGGTGGCCAGTTGGGCTATCGAGGACGCGAAAGAGTGGACGGCCGAGTCACCCTCGCCGACGCGGCGCGCGCACTCGCGCACAGTGCAACCTAATCTGATGAAACTTGACCTTGAGGGTGCGCACCCCCTCGAGACCTGGATACCGAGGGTTCTCTGTTCCCCTCGCCCCCGTTGTGGCGAGGGTGCCTCGGCCCAGGTTGCGCCGCAAGCGCGGGGGCCGGGCTGTGTCTTTGCGGGCCGGCCCGGTCCCGTCCTTTCAACAGCGTGAAGCGTCCCTAGATGCGCCCCAGACCATGCCTCACCTGCGGAGCGCTAACCCTTGGCTCCTACTGCCCTGCCCACAAGGGCACGCGGCAGCGCGGCAGCGCGTGGCACAAGGTTCGAGCCCTGGTGCTGGCGAGGGATGGGCACGCCTGCGTGGTCTGTGGGCGAGTAAGCACAGGTCTCGAGGTAGGGCACGTCATACCGAAGCGCAACGGTGGGACTGATGAGCTCACGAACCTAAGGACCTTGTGTCGCGTGCATCACGCGGACAAGGGTGGAGTGCGTCGAGCGTTCAAGGGCGTATCGGTGAGGGACCCCTAGAGGCCTGTTCCTTTAAGTACAGACCCATTTTCAGTCGCCCCAGTCGCCGCGAGAAATACCGAAGAGGGAAGACGAATGATGAGACCTGATCGCAAGTTCACCTATAACGCCCAGACCACGCGCGATGGCTGGAAGATCTGCTCGAAGTGCCATCGGTGGGCGGCGCTGCCCGACTTCCCGCCCTCGCCGATGCAAAGCTCCGGCCTCTCCTCATGGTGTCGTTCGTGCCACGTAGCCTCCGTCCGCGACTGGCGACGGCGCAACCGGACCGAGAACAACGCCCGCCGCCGCGAGGCGTACCGGCGGAGACGGGCCGCCGCAGCGACCCCGTAGGACCCCGTAGGAGCCCTCCTGGCGAGCTCCTGGCGGGCTCCGACCGCGGCATCTGCGACACTGGCCTCACTGGCTCTTCGTGGCTGGACAACATCCCAGTAGTAGGCATAGCGCCGCCGAAAACCCGGCGGCGCTTGTCGTTTTCGGGTCCGTCCGATGGGGCGTCCGAGGGCCCCATCATCCTTTCCGGCGGGATGAAGTTGTCTAAGCACTCACTGAGCCATGTTCGCCGGCCGCTCGAGTAACCGCGCGTCTTCGAGCTTCGGCCGCGTCCGCGCCGCTGCGCGGTCCCTCCTCCTCGAGAGAGAGGGCGCCGAGCGTGATCAGGACGCCGTAGGTGCTCTCGCCCTCGAGCTTCTCGACGCCCTGCCCGAGGGCGCGGAGGACGCCTGCTGGCGGGAGCAACGCCGAGGCTGCGACCGGCTCAACCGCTACCTCAATGAGGGGCGCGCGCCGAGCCAAGCGCCTCGCCGCGCGACGCGCTCCGACTCGGAGGTCCGCCGACTAAGGCCGCCGACAGAGCCGGTGCGAGCGGTCCCGCTCCCGGTCGCCTTCGAAGTGCTGGCCGGCGAGGTAGTCCCGCATTCAGGGATGGTCCGCTGCCCGAGCGCCGACCACGAGGACCGAACGCCCAGCTTCCACGTAGGCGACGAGTACTTTCACTGCTTCGGCTGCGGCCGAGGCGGCTCGATAGTCGACCTCGGCGCCCTGCTCTGGGAAATCGAGCCGCGCGGCGCCGGCTTTCACGAAATCCGCGAGCGCCTCGAGTCCGAGCTGCTTCCCGCGCTGAGGGTGGCCGCATGATTGAGCCCGAGACTGCCCGCGACGCGCTCCGAGCCTATGAGGACGTCGCCCGCGCTGCGCGTAACGGATCGGCTGCGCGCAACGGATCGGCCGGAGACCGCACTGTCACCGCCGAGCGCTTCGCGGCGATTGCCGCCGAGCGCACCCGTTGGCTCTGGGACCGCCGGATCCCGCTCGGCACGGCCACCCTGCTCGTGGGCCGCGAGAAGCTCGGCAAGAGCACGTTGACCGCTGAGCTCGGCGCCCAGCTCTCCCGCGGCCTCCTCGAGGGGGACCTCGCCGGCCAGCCGGCCGCGACGCTGATAATCACCTACGAAGACTCGGCCGCCCGCACAATCAAACCGCGCCTCATGGCTGCCGGCGCAGACCTCGAGCGGGTCCACCGCGTGCGCGTTCAGCGCGGCGACGCGGCCGACCTCGTGAGCCTCCCCGCGGACGTAGAGAGCATCGGCGCGCTCGCCGCCGAAACGGGCGCCCGGTTGATAGTCATAGATCCGTTGTCGGCCTCGCTTGGCTCGGACGTCGACGGCCACCGCGACCAGGACATTCGCCGAGCACTCGCGCCCCTCGTCGCGCTCGCCGAGCGGGCGGATCTCGCGGTGCTGGCGCTCGCGCACTTGAACAAGGCCCAGGGAGGCGACGCGCTCTCGCGCGTCCTCGGCTCGCGCGGGCTCACCGCCGCGGTGCGGTCAGTGTTGACGTTCGGTCGGCCCCCGGATGCCGCCGAGGATTCGCGCGAGCGCGTGCTGGCCCATCCTGCCTCCAACCTCGCGCCCGAGGCGCCGTCACTCGCCTACGTCCACGAGGGCCGTGAGGTCTACGCCGACGATGGCGAGACCATCGAAACCAACCGCCTCGTGCTCATCGGAGAGTGCGACACGCGCGCCGACGAGCTCATCGACGCCCGCTCGAACGACGAGCGCACCGACACCGACGCCGCCGGCGAGTGGCTGGCCGACGAGCTCGCGGACGGTCAGTGGCACGAGAGCCGCGAAATCAAGGCTCGAGCGAAGGCCACCGGGCACTCTGAGAGGACCATTGAGAGGGCTCGTGCGAGGGTCGGGGCAGAGCGCGACCGGCGGGGCTTTCCGAGCGTCGCGGTCTGGCGCCTGCCAGTCCCGCCAACCCCCACTGGCGGGACTGGCGGGACTGAGGTTGGCGAGACTGTACGAACCCGCATTCTAGAGCCTAAAGAGACCGACCCGGCTCTCAGTCCCGCCACCACCACGGAGACTGGCGGGACTGGGGCCGAGACGACGCTCGCCACCGCCGCCGAGGAGGCTGAGCTCGAGCGCATCCAGACCAAGTTCGAGGCCTCCGGTGGAGGCGCGCTATGAGCGGCCGCCCCGTCAAAAGCCGTTGACGATTCGAACAGTCGAGTCGCAGGACGTTGGGCACCAATCGACGGTATGGTGCCCGGCTTCGCTGTGCGCCGTTCTAAGGCTGAGAAAGAAGGTCGACCCCCTAGGCCGCGTTACCTCCTCGGAGGGCCGCAGAAGGCCTTAGGTGGGCTCGCTCACGGCGTGCGGCGACCTTTCGGACCGTAGAGGCGTGCCAGCGCCCGCCCTGCGCCGTGGGCACCCCGTCGCGCTCGAGGCCGGCGGCGATGCGTCGGAAGGGAACGTGCCGCCCCCGCTCGGCGGCGATCCGGTCGACAACCTCCTCGGCGAGGATCGGCGGGCGGCCGAGACGGACGCCTTGAGCCGCCTTGAGCGCCAGGGTGTCCTTGGTGCGCTGGCTGATGAGGCGCCGCTCGAACTGAGCAAACACGGAGAGGATGCTGATGAGCGCTTCGCCGGCCGGAGTGCTGGTATCCACGTCCGCGTCGAGGGCGACGACTGACCACCCTTCCCGTTGCGCCCGCGCCATGAGCTCGGCGAAGTCGCTGAGGGACCGGCTGAGACGGTCGAGCTTGGCGACCACGAGGACGTCGGCATCTCCTCGGCGAAGGGCCTCGAGCGCCGCCGTGATGCCCGGACGGGCCATGCTCGCCGCCGTGGCCTTGTCCTCAAACTCAGCAGTGATCGACCATCCTCGGCGCGCGGCCTCGGCGGTGATCGCCTCCCGCTGAACGGCGATGCCATTCGGTTGCTCGCTGGTCGAGACTCGCGTATACGCCGCGGCTCTCATCGTGGCCATGTTGCCTCCCGTAGGTCGGAGGCACTGAGGAGAGACCGAATGGTCGGCGGTAGCCTTCCCGCCGCACCGTAGGGTCTGTTCCTTCGGTGCCTTGCCCCCGACCGTTCGAGCGGTGCGGGGGCGCTTATCTGGTCACGGACGACTCTACGCCTTTCGGCGGGAAGATGCTGCGCGGTCAACTGTTCCAGGTGAGACAGTTGCCGACCGTCCGGTGCGCTAGGTCAATGCGAAGGCGACCACCCCTTGCGATACACTTGAGTACCGATGACCGGATCACCTATGACCATTCCCGGCTCCCCCGGCGACCCGCGAGACACCGGCCCGTTGCTTACCCGCGGCGAGGCGGCTTCGTTTCTCAATGTCAGCGAGTCGACTGTGTATCGGCTCATTCGCGGCGGCGAGCTTCCCGCCTACAGAGTGAGCCACTCAATCCGAATCTCGCAGGTTGCTCTCGAGATCTACTTGAGGCAACTTCCACCACTTCCAGAGGACTAACTCATGGCTCCCATCTACGAACCCCCTAAGACGCGTGACCACCTTCGGCGCTACGCGAGCCTGCCGCGTGAACACCGCAACAGTGAGCGCGGCTCGCTCGCCGAATACCGCGCGCTCGAGGGCCGAAACATAACCGCGGCTGCGCCCAACGGCGATTCGTCTTGGTGGCGCTATGCCATTGCTAAGAGCCCTAGGGGTGAACTTGATCTGGCCGAGCAGCGGGCGCTCTCGCGGGCGAGCGGCGCCGCGGGTAACTTCCTCGTTCCGATCGACATGGAGCAGATGATTGTCTCGGCCGCGCGCGCCGAGTCGGCAATCGCGCGGCTAGCGCGCGAGATCAGCACTGACACCGGCTCGACGCTCACTTTGCCCGTAGCGCCGACCCACGGATCGGCTGCATGGACCGCCGAGAACGCTGCCACGAGCCCGAGCGATGAGGTCTTCGCCGAGGTTCCCCTCGGCGCGCCGAAGACCACCACCAAAGTCATTGCATCCGAGGAGTTGGCCCAGGATGCCCGCGCTGACTTCGATGCCTATCTCGCCGAAGAGATTGGGCGCCGGCTCGGCGTCATCCAGGGTCAGAGCTTCGCCAACGGGAGCGGCGCCGGCACGCCGCAAGGACTCTCCGGCGGCGTGACCGCGGTGGGCGCTGCGACGGGCTCGGCGGTGAGCTACAAGCTGGCCGACCTCACGGCGGCTTACAAGGCTCTCCCTCCTGCATACCGCGGCCGCGCGACGTGGCTCATCCACCCCGACGACTTCGCCGGCCTCGCCTCCCTCGTCGACACGAGTGGAGGGCTTGTGCTGCCTGCCTTGCAGGGACCATCGCCATCACTCTTCGGCCGCCCCGTCGAGCTCGAGACCTACCTGCCAGCGCCCGCGCCGGGCGCCAAGTCAATTGTCTTCGGCGACATCAGGCTGGCCTACACGGTCCGAAGGGTGGCCGGTGTCTCCGTTCAGCGCCTCGAAGAGCTGCACTCGGATGGTGGCCAGTTGGGCTATCGAGGACGCGAAAGAGTGGACGGCCGAGTCACCCTCGCCGACGCGGCGCGCGCACTCGCGCACAGTGCAACCTAATCTGATGAAACTTGACCTTGAGGGTGCGCACCCCCTCGAGACCTGGATACCGAGGGTTCTCTGTTCCCCTCGCCCCCGTTGTGGCGAGGGTGCCTCGGCCCAGGTTGCGCCGCAAGCGCGGGGGCCGGGCTGTGTCTTTGCGGGCCGGCCCGGTCCCGTCCTTTCAACAGCGTGAAGCGTCCCTAGATGCGCCCCAGACCATGCCTCACCTGCGGAGCGCTAACCCTTGGCTCCTACTGCCCTGCCCACAAGGGCACGCGGCAGCGCGGCAGCGCGTGGCACAAGGTTCGAGCCCTGGTGCTGGCGAGGGATGGGCACGCCTGCGTGGTCTGTGGGCGAGTAAGCACAGGTCTCGAGGTAGGGCACGTCATACCGAAGCGCAACGGTGGGACTGATGAGCTCACGAACCTAAGGACCTTGTGTCGCGTGCATCACGCGGACAAGGGTGGAGTGCGTCGAGCGTTCAAGGGCGTATCGGTGAGGGACCCCTAGAGGCCTGTTCCTTTAAGTACAGACCCATTTTCAGTCGCCCCAGTCGCCGCGAGAAATACCGAAGAGGGAAGACGAATGATGAGACCTGATCGCAAGTTCACCTATAACGCCCAGACCACGCGCGATGGCTGGAAGATCTGCTCGAAGTGCCATCGGTGGGCGGCGCTGCCCGACTTCCCGCCCTCGCCGATGCAAAGCTCCGGCCTCTCCTCATGGTGTCGTTCGTGCCACGTAGCCTCCGTCCGCGACTGGCGACGGCGCAACCGGACCGAGAACAACGCCCGCCGCCGCGAGGCGTACCGGCGGAGACGGGCCGCCGCAGCGACCCCGTAGGACCCCGTAGGAGCCCTCCTGGCGAGCTCCTGGCGGGCTCCGACCGCGGCATCTGCGACACTGGCCTCACTGGCTCTTCGTGGCTGGACAACATCCCAGTAGTAGGCATAGCGCCGCCGAAAACCCGGCGGCGCTTGTCGTTTTCGGGTCCGTCCGATGGGGCGTCCGAGGGCCCCATCATCCTTTCCGGCGGGATGAAGTTGTCTAAGCACTCACTGAGCCATGTTCGCCGGCCGCTCGAGTAACCGCGCGTCTTCGAGCTTCGGCCGCGTCCGCGCCGCTGCGCGGTCCCTCCTCCTCGAGAGAGAGGGCGCCGAGCGTGATCAGGACGCCGTAGGTGCTCTCGCCCTCGAGCTTCTCGACGCCCTGCCCGAGGGCGCGGAGGACGCCTGCTGGCGGGAGCAACGCCGAGGCTGCGACCGGCTCAACCGCTACCTCAATGAGGGGCGCGCGCCGAGCCAAGCGCCTCGCCGCGCGACGCGCTCCGACTCGGAGGTCCGCCGACTAAGGCCGCCGACAGAGCCGGTGCGAGCGGTCCCGCTCCCGGTCGCCTTCGAAGTGCTGGCCGGCGAGGTAGTCCCGCATTCAGGGATGGTCCGCTGCCCGAGCGCCGACCACGAGGACCGAACGCCCAGCTTCCACGTAGGCGACGAGTACTTTCACTGCTTCGGCTGCGGCCGAGGCGGCTCGATAGTCGACCTCGGCGCCCTGCTCTGGGAAATCGAGCCGCGCGGCGCCGGCTTTCACGAAATCCGCGAGCGCCTCGAGTCCGAGCTGCTTCCCGCGCTGAGGGTGGCCGCATGATTGAGCCCGAGACTGCCCGCGACGCGCTCCGAGCCTATGAGGACGTCGCCCGCGCTGCGCGTAACGGATCGGCTGCGCGCAACGGATCGGCCGGAGACCGCACTGTCACCGCCGAGCGCTTCGCGGCGATTGCCGCCGAGCGCACCCGTTGGCTCTGGGACCGCCGGATCCCGCTCGGCACGGCCACCCTGCTCGTGGGCCGCGAGAAGCTCGGCAAGAGCACGTTGACCGCTGAGCTCGGCGCCCAGCTCTCCCGCGGCCTCCTCGAGGGGGACCTCGCCGGCCAGCCGGCCGCGACGCTGATAATCACCTACGAAGACTCGGCCGCCCGCACAATCAAACCGCGCCTCATGGCTGCCGGCGCAGACCTCGAGCGGGTCCACCGCGTGCGCGTTCAGCGCGGCGACGCGGCCGACCTCGTGAGCCTCCCCGCGGACGTAGAGAGCATCGGCGCGCTCGCCGCCGAAACGGGCGCCCGGTTGATAGTCATAGATCCGTTGTCGGCCTCGCTTGGCTCGGACGTCGACGGCCACCGCGACCAGGACATTCGCCGAGCACTCGCGCCCCTCGTCGCGCTCGCCGAGCGGGCGGATCTCGCGGTGCTGGCGCTCGCGCACTTGAACAAGGCCCAGGGAGGCGACGCGCTCTCGCGCGTCCTCGGCTCGCGCGGGCTCACCGCCGCGGTGCGGTCAGTGTTGACGTTCGGTCGGCCCCCGGATGCCGCCGAGGATTCGCGCGAGCGCGTGCTGGCCCATCCTGCCTCCAACCTCGCGCCCGAGGCGCCGTCACTCGCCTACGTCCACGAGGGCCGTGAGGTCTACGCCGACGATGGCGAGACCATCGAAACCAACCGCCTCGTGCTCATCGGAGAGTGCGACACGCGCGCCGACGAGCTCATCGACGCCCGCTCGAACGACGAGCGCACCGACACCGACGCCGCCGGCGAGTGGCTGGCCGACGAGCTCGCGGACGGTCAGTGGCACGAGAGCCGCGAAATCAAGGCTCGAGCGAAGGCCACCGGGCACTCTGAGAGGACCATTGAGAGGGCTCGTGCGAGGGTCGGGGCAGAGCGCGACCGGCGGGGCTTTCCGAGCGTCGCGGTCTGGCGCCTGCCAGTCCCGCCAACCCCCACTGGCGGGACTGGCGGGACTGAGGTTGGCGAGACTGTACGAACCCGCATTCTAGAGCCTAAAGAGACCGACCCGGCTCTCAGTCCCGCCACCACCACGGAGACTGGCGGGACTGGGGCCGAGACGACGCTCGCCACCGCCGCCGAGGAGGCTGAGCTCGAGCGCATCCAGACCAAGTTCGAGGCCTCCGGTGGAGGCGCGCTATGAGCGGCCGCCCCGTCAAAAGCCGTTGACGATTCGAACAGTCGAGTCGCAGGACGTTGGGCACCAATCGACGGTATGGTGCCCGGCTTCGCTGTGCGCCGTTCTAAGGCTGAGAAAGAAGGTCGACCCCCTAGGCCGCGTTACCTCCTCGGAGGGCCGCAGAAGGCCTTAGGTGGGCTCGCTCACGGCGTGCG
>MWVY01000129.1_pt1 | contig 17965 bp, 21 predicted proteins | sample 1047251 | NCBI WGS metagenome assembly MWVY01 (sample SAMN06349983, study PRJNA376086) | soil metagenome | isolation source: MS7-5 sample Antarctic (ecotone) soil | place: Antarctica | collected 2015-01-13
GTTGAAGAGTTAGTGCAGGCAATTGATACTTGGGCTGACCCGAATCTGCGTGCAAAGGCGGTCGAACTTGTCCAAGCGTTGATGGATTTCCACGGCGCGGGACTTGACCAAATGATGGAGATTACGGCGCAGGCAGGCGCGGCGGGTTACGCCATTTTTGATAATTTTGCCAAAGATGAATTGGTCGGCAATATGCTGCTGCTCTACGGTCTGCATCCGTTGGATTTGGAAACGCGAGTTATTCGCGCGCTCGACAAAGTGCGTCCGTCTTTAAACTTACACGAAGGCGGTGTCGAACTGCTCGGCATCAGTGACGGCATCGTGCGCTTGAGTCTGCAGGGAAATTGCGACGGCTGTCCGTCGTCGGCAATGACCTTGAAACACACTATTGAAGAAGCAATCTACGCCGCCGCGCCGGATATAAACGCGATTGAAGTTAAAGGCGTAACGATATCAACAGAGCCAAATAGCTTTGTGCAGATTCAAAAATCAAACGGCAACGGTTTTGTTGACTGCGAGTTCACCGCCGCAGAGGTTAACTAATTTACTGAGTAATAGAGAATAAAAATATGACACAAGATAAAGATAAAAAAGATACACAAAGTCCAAAAGATGCAAAAGATACAGATAAAGGAAGCAGTGCGGCATCGCACGATTTAGGCGTTGGCAAAGGCGAAGAAAAGTCGAGCATCGAAGGCAAAGAAGCCGGTCGCTACGATAAGGGAGAAAAGGGCGCAGATCGTCCGATGGGCGGTTCGACGGCGAGAGATTCGACAAGTGTCAACGCGGAAGATGTTGCGCCGATTGATGAAGATATGCCGAATATGCCGCCGGCGTAAGATATTTCTGCGAGATAAATTTTGCTTTTTTTGTCTGTAAAATCTGCATGAATGAATGATAAATCAAAGTTTGGATGCCAAAAGTCAATCCGCCTTCCCCGCACTTCGAGGCTTAATGCGTCAGCGTGCGGCGGTCGAGCGTTGTGATTTATGCAGCAATCAGATCGCCGCTGAACATCCGCATTTACTTGAGCCGCAAAACCGGCGATTGATTTGCGCGTGCCGCGCCTGCGCGATTCTTTTTGATAATCCGGGCGAAACGAAATATAAGCGGGTGCCGAGTCGCGTCCGTTATCTGCCGGAATTTCATTTAACAGATGCCCAATGGGACAATTTGATGATTCCAATCCAGCTTGCTTTCTTTTTCAACAGCACGCCTGATGAAAGAATAGTCGCACTTTACCCGAGTCCGGCGGGCGCAACCGAATCGCTTTTGTCTTTGGATTCGTGGCAGGAAATCGTTTCGGATAATCCGATTTTAGAAAAGATGGAAGCAGATGTCGAAGCATTGCTCGTCAGTCGTGTCGGCGACATACGTGATTATTATATTGTGCCGATTGACGAATGTTACAAACTTATCGGTTTAATTCGGACACATTGGCGAGGGCTTTCCGGCGGCACGGAGGTTTGGCGAGAAATTAAACAATTCTACATAAACTTAAAAGAACGCTCTATCGAGGTGAAAAGTGCCTGATTTGGATTTTCGAGTCGAGAATGTCAAGGCTGTGCCATTTGCCGCCGCGCCGCTTTTGAATTTCAAACTGCGCGTTTCAAACGCCGAACCGGATGAGTTGATTCAAACCGTCAATCTGCGTTGTCAGATTCAGATTGAACCGGCGCAAAGACGTTATAATGCCGAAGAACAAAAACGCTTGCGCGACCTTTTTGGCGAACCCGAACGCTGGAGTCAGACGCTGAAAACACTGTTGTGGACTCACGCAAATTGCGTTGTTTCGCCGTTTCAAAATGCAGCGACGGTTGATTTGCCGGTAGCTTGCACATTTGATTTTAATATCGCGGCGACCAAGTATTTTGCCGGACTCGAAGATGGTGAAATTCCGCTTTTGTTTTTATTTAGCGGAACTTGTTTTTATCAAGCCGAGGACGGCGCGTTACAAATTGCACAGATTTCCTGGAGCAAGGAAGCGAAATATCGTATGCCCGTCGCCGTCTGGAGAGAGATGATGGAGCATTATTATCCAAACAGCGTGTGGCTGTGTTTGCAGCGTGATGTGTTTGAACGGCTGCAGGAATACAAAGTAAAAAACGGCATTCCGACGTGGGAACAAGCATTAGAAAGCATTCTTCCGGCGGGAGAAATTGAAATTGTAGGGAGCGTTGTATCTTGAATTTTGAACAGGTCGAAAAAATCGCTAATGTTGTGCTTTACGAAGGCTATATGCTTTACCCGTATCGTCCATCAGCAATAAAAAACCAACAGCGTTGGAATTTCGGTGCGATTTATCCACAAAAATTTTCCGAAGCGCAGAATGGAACTGACACTTGTTTGATGCAGACGCAATGTCTGGTGTCGGGTGATGAAAATACGACGCTCGATGTAAAAGTTCGATTTTTGCAGTATATGAAGCGTCAAGTCGGTAAATTGAACTCCGATTTCTCCGACAAAACCGATAAGAATTCGATTGCCGATTCCGATTTTCAAGCGGTTCAATTTTTGGAAGTCGGAGATAAGGTTTTTCAAACTTGGCAGGAAGCAGTCGAGCGGGAAATCGATTTGCCGAAATTGAAATTAAATAAATTAATCGGACAAGTGCAGAAACAAAAATTTACTTTTCTAGTAAATCAAGAACCGGAATTTTTGCACGATGAAGGTAATAAAATTGCCGGAGTAATTGTCAGAAAACAGCAAACCGTCGAAGGCGAAGTCGAAACGCGGATTGAAGAAATTAAAAGTCTAAACGGCAAGCAATTATTCAAAATTACGATTCGGATTCTGAATCAAACGCCTTTTGAAAATGGAGATGATCGGGATGAAGCGTTGATGCGGGCGTTTGTTTCAACGCACAAGATTCTCGGTATCAGCGACGGCGAGTTTGTTTCCTTGCTTGAGCCGCCGGAAGAATTGAGCAAAATCGCTGCCGAATGTCAAAACATCGGAACATTTCCGGTTTTGGTCGGAGAAGACGGGACACGCAACCGTATGCTTTCGTCGCCGATAATTCTTTATGATTATCCTGAAATTGCGCCGGAAAGTATGGGCGATTTTTTTGACGGAACGGAGATTGACGAGATGCTCACGCTGCGGATTATGACGCTGACCGATGTCGAAAAAGCGGAAATGCGCGGCGCGGATGAACACACGCGGAAAATGCTCGAAAGAACCGAAACGATGCCGGTTGAGCAGATGATGAAAATGCACGGCGTGGTGCGGGCGACGCGACCAAACAAGGAGAACGAATAATGGATGAATTACAATGGTCGCTTTTGGAAGAACACGCGCCGCTTGAGTTTGTAACTGTTTCCGGCATTGAAATTAAAAAAGGCGACCGGGTGATTTTGCGTCCCCGCGCGGGCGGCGATATTTTCGATATGGCTCTGGCAAACCAAATCGCCATCGTCGAATCAATCGAGCAGACGTATGAAGACCAGGTGCAGCTTGCGGTTGTGCTGGAAAACGATCCGGGACGCGATTTAGGAATGCTCAAACAACCCGGACATCGTTTTTTCTTTACGATTGAAGAAATTGAACCGTTGGATGTTTGAAGGAAATATTATTGATGAGCGAGCCGAGCATTTTAATCGCCGGAATCGGCAATATCTTTTTAGGCGACGACGCTTTCGGCAGCGAGGTTGCGCGGCGGCTTTTACTCACGCGGAAATTGCCCAAACAAGTGCGCGTGGTTGATTACGGCATTCGCGGTTTGGACTTGGCGTATGCTTTGCTCGACGGTTACGACGTAACGATTTTTGTTGACGCGACACCGCGCGGCGGTGAAATCGGAACGCTTTATACGATTGAACCTGATTTAAGTGAACTTGATAATCTAAACGCACAGGAAATGCAGGTCGAACCGCACGGAATGAATCCGATGAAGGTTTTGGCAATGGTTAAATCAATGGGCGGCGAATTTAAGCGTATTTTGCTTGTTGGCTGCGAACCCGAACTGCTTGCCGCCGATGAGGAAAAAATGGGATTGAGCGAGCCGGTTGCGCTTGCCATTGACGAAGCGGTTAGTTTAATCGAATTACTCGTGGCAAAAATTTTGGAAGAAAGTCAACAGAGTGCGACAGCATAAATAATAAATTTAAAGGGAGTAAAAACATGAAACATAATGAAATTGAGAGAAGAAAAAATAACCAACAAATTTCGACACATCGGAGCGGAAGTTCACTCGCCGGGACAGCCTGGAAAGTTGTCGGCGGCACGGCTCTCGCTTTAATGGCGGCGGCAGTTATTATCAGTCTGCCCGATATTAAGCGGTATATTAAAATCAGCACAATGTAGAATAAACAACGAACATGGGCAGAGTTTAAGTCTAAAAAGGAGATGCCGTTTATGAGTGGAATGGTTGTTTTGTATGTTATCGGAGGCGCAATTCTTGCGATTATTGCCGTTGCAGTGATTTTAAGTCTGCCCGACATTATGAGGTATATCAGGATAAACAAGATGTAGAACGCCGTCAAAAAATTTAAAATAAAATTTCAGGTTTTAGCCAATTCGTTCAAGTTAATTTTAAGTTTGCACGGCGGAAGCGGCGTGTGTAATGAGACGGGTAAGATTGAGAATATGAAACAGAATAGAGAAAAAGAGCGACACGACGGCGATGTTTGGAAAGGAATTATAGCAGGTGTTGTCAGTGGAATTGTCGCATCGGTGGTGATGAATCAATTTCAATCTCTGTGGCAAAAGTTGGCGGAAGGCGAAGAACGTTCACACGGCGCACAATCTATGCAGAAAGGTTTGCCGCAACGCGGCGCGGGACGTATTTTGCAAAAACAAGGTAAAGATGACGCGGACGACGACGCGACGGAACGGCTTTCAAATTTCATTTCCAAAGAAGTTTTCGACCACAATTTGACGGAAAGCGAAAAAGAAACTGCCGGAACCGCTTTTCATTACGCTTATGGATTAACTTCTGGCGCGGCATATGGCGCGGCGGCGGAATTTTTACCGCAAATTACCGCCGGTGCAGGTTTGCCGTTCGGCGCATTTATCTGGATTGCGGCGGACGAAGGCATTGTACCGTTGCTTGGTCTTTCAAAAGCTCCGACCGAATATCCGCTCTCGACGCACGCTTACGGACTCGCTTCGCACCTTGTTTATGGATTGACGGCTGAAATGACGCGGCGGGCAACGCGCAGCGTGTTATGAATAAACGGAAATGAGGTTTTAAGTCGTGCATTACAAAATAGATGCAAGTCGGAGTCAATTCATTGTGCAAGCGTTTGCCGGAGGACTGTTTTCGGCATTCGGTCATAACCCGACGTTTGTGATTTGTGATTTCGGCGGCGACGCGCAGTTTTCGCCCGCCGCGCTCGAATCGGCTTCATTGATGATGTCGGTGCAACCCGCTTCTCTCGTGGTCATCGGCGACGTGAGCGAAAAAGATAAACGAGAAATGCAGCGTGCAATCCGCGAAGATGTGCTTGAAACATCGCGTTACCCAGAAATTATTTACGAGAGTTCAAGTATCGCCGCAAAGCCGGTTGCCGAAAATCAGTTTCAAGTTAAAATCAACGGCAGATTGTCTTTGCACGGCGTTACCCGCGAGCAGACAATTGTCGCGCAAGTAACGCCGGACGGCGAAATTTTACGCGCCGAAGGCGAGTTTTCATTGCGACAAAGTAATTACAATATCAAATTAATTTCCGTCATTGGCGGCACGCTCAAGGTAAAGGACGAATTGAAATTCTCGTTTGACATCAGAACTAATAAGTCATGAATCGTAAATAGAGAAAGACGGAGTTGCTATTGACGATTACGAAATATGCACGAACTTTCGATTGCCATTAGTATGGTTGATATGGCGGCGGAAGAAGCGGCGCAGCGCGGTGATGTCAAAGTAAATGCAATTTACCTCAAGTTGGGAGCAATGTCTGGCGTGGTCAAAGACGCTCTTCTTTTTTCTTACGACGTGGTTTGCGAAGGAACGCCGATGGAAGGCTCGCGTCTGGTAATTGAGGAAGTTCCGATTATAGTTTTTTGTCCGAAATGTGAAATTGAAACCGCGCCGGTTTCGATAAATAATTTATGTTGTCCGACGTGCGAAACTCCGACACCGCAAGTCGTGCGCGGACGTGAAATGGAAGTTACAGCTTTGGAGATTGAATAAAATGAGTGCAGAACCTCGACTTGTAGAAGTCAGAAAAAATGTATTAAAGCAGAATGATTTACTGGCACGTGAATTACGTGCGCGTTTTCAGCAGGCGAATGTTTTTGTCGCCAGTTTCGTATCAAGTCCGGGTTCGGGCAAAACCGCGTTTCTGGAAAAGACTTTGACGCATTTGCGCCCGAATTACCGGGTTGCCGCGCTCGTCGGCGATTTGGCGACGGCGAATGATGCAGCGCGGCTGGCGCGTTCCGAAGTTCCCGTCAAACAAATTGTTACCGGCACGATTTGTCATCTCGAAGCAACTATGGTTGAAAACGCGCTCGGCGATTGGGATTTAAATGAACTCGATTGTTTGTTTATTGAAAACGTCGGCAATCTCGTCTGTCCATCGAGCTACGATTTAGGCGAAGCGTTGCGCGTCGTGCTGATGTCCACAACCGAAGGCGAAGACAAACCGCTCAAATATCCGACAATTTTCAACACGGCTGATGTCGCCGTGATTACAAAAATGGATTTGGCGGAAGCGGTTGAATTTGATTCGCAAGCCGCACACGCGAGCATTCAAGCCGTGCGTCCGGGAATGAAAGTATTTGAAGTTTCATCAAAAACGGGCGCGGGAATGGATGAATGGTTAGAATTCTTGCGCTTGAAAAAAGAAACGACAGAATACACATCCGCGCCGGTAGCGGGAAGGAAACTGGACTGAAATGGTTGTTGGACGAAAAAAATTGTTTGATTATCAAAGAAGGTGAAGGATTTTGCCGGAAGTAGTTTCAACAAGTGCCGTTTTTTAGCCGGAGCATCGGCATTCGTAAGTTGCTAAGCCGAATGCCGATGCAAAAAAGCAAGCCATCATAAACTGTTCAATGTTAAATATAAGTTTTTATGACAAGGCGAACCCAAATTTTGGTGCGCGGCATAGTTCAAGGCGTGGGATTTCGCCCGTTTATTTATTTGCTGGCTCACCGACGCGCACTTAAAGGTAAGGTTTTTAATAATGCGAGCGGCGTTTTGATTGATGTCGAGGGCGAAGCGCAAGCGATAGCCGAATTTGTCAACGAAATAAAATTAAATCCGCCGCCGCTTTCAATCATCGAATCCGTCGAATTAGATAATTTACCAATTCCCGCCAACTTCAAAGATTTCCGCATTGTCGAAAGCGAATCAAACGGCGCGAAGTTTGTGCCGATTTCAGCCGACATTGCCAGTTGCGCCGATTGCCTGCGCGAGATGTTCGACCCGAATGACAGACGCTTTCGCTATCCATTTATCAACTGCACCAATTGCGGACCGCGTTTTACGATTATCGAAAACGTGCCGTATGACCGCGAGCAGACGACGATGCACGAGTTTGCGATGTGCAACGAATGCCGCGCCGAATATGAAAATCCGCTCGACAGAAGATTTCACGCTGAACCGATTGCCTGCGCCAATTGCGGACCGAAAGTTTTTTTGCGTTCAAGCGAAATTGAACCGCAGAAACACAGAAATATAGAGGAAATCAAAGATGCAATTGAGCAAGCGAAACAACTTTTAGAAAATGGAAAGATTCTCGCCGTCAAAGGCATCGGCGGTTTTCATCTCGTCTGCGACGCGCTGAATGCGAAAGCGGTTCAAACATTAAGAAAAAGAAAATATCGTGAAGATAAACCGTTTGCGCTAATGGCAAATTCGATTAAAGTCATCGAAAAATATTGTTTTGTTTCGGAAACTGAAAAATATTTACTTTTATCCAAACAACGTCCGATTGTTTTGCTTGAAAAAAAACCTGATGCTGAAATTCCCGAAGCAATCGCGCCGAAGGCAAAAAATCTCGGCTTTATGTTGCCTTATACGCCGTTGCACGTTTTGCTCTTGGAAAATCTCGAAAAACCTTTGGTGATGACGAGCGGAAATGTTTCTGACGAGCCGATTTGTTTTGAAGACGAAGATGCAAACGAGCGATTAAATAAGATTGCCGATTATTATTTGTTTCACAATCGCCGGATAAACATTCGCACGGATGATTCGGTTGTGCGAGTTTTAAAACTTACACCGCAGTGGCGCAGTGGCGCAGAGGAAGAAACTCAACCACAGATAAATACAGATGAACATAGATTGAAAGAAGATAAATCCGAAATCCAAAATCCAAAATCCAAAATCATTTTGCGTCGTTCTCGCGGTTACGCGCCCACGCCGATTAACGCCGCATTCAAATTCGAGAAGCAAATTTTAGCTTGCGGCGCGGAACTGAAAAACACTTTTTGCATAACCAAAGAGAATTACGCTTTTTTGAGTCATCACATTGGCGATTTGGAAAATTTGGAAACACTGAAATCTTTTACGGAAGGAATCAAACATTTCAAACGGCTTTTTAATCTTGAGCCGGAAATTATTGCTTATGATTTGCATCCCGAATATCTTTCGACAAAATATGCACTCGCGCTTGATGAAAAGCTGGCAAAAATCGGCGTTCAGCATCATCATGCACACATTGCAAGTTGTCTGGCTGATAATGAAATTGACGGCGAAGTTATCGGCGTGGCGTTTGACGGTTTGGGACTTGGAACGGACGGAAAACTTTGGGGCGGCGAGTTTTTTGTCGCTGATTTTACGCAAGCCGAGCGCATCGCGCATCTTGAATACGTTCCGATGCCCGGCGGCGCAAAAGCAATCCGCGAACCGTGGCGAATGGCGGCGGCTTATTTGCAGCGAGCGTTTGGCGATGATTTTGTTCATCTGGAAATTCCGTTTATTCAAAATTTAAATCAAAGTGCATGGAAAATTCTGCGGCAAATGATACAAACAGAAATAAACAGCCCGCAAACATCAAGTATGGGCAGACTTTTCGATGGCGTGGCGAGTTTGCTAAGTTTAAGAAACACGGTCAATTATGAAGGACAAGCGGCAATTGAATTGGAAGTAATTGCCGAAAAAAGCTGTTCTGACAGATATTTCTTTGAGATTGCGGAAGATAAGAGTATGATTAAGGTTAGCGACGTAATTAAAAAAATAGCTGAGGATTTAATGACGGGAGTTTCTCCGCAAATTATATCCACGAAGTTTCATCTCGGCGTGGCTCATCTGATTACTCTGATTGCCCGCGAAATAAGAGATGAAAGAAATCTGAATCGCGTCGCGTTGTCAGGCGGCGTTTTTCAAAATTTGTTTTTGCTTGCAGAAACTTGCCGCATTTTGAAATCGGACGGCTTCGAGGTTTTCACGCACAGCCGCGTGCCAACCAACGACGGCGGCATTTCGCTCGGTCAGGCGGCGATTGCCAATGCGCGAATTATGGCAGGGAGAATTTAATTTATGTGTTTAGCAATACCCGGAAAAATTGTTGAAATGGTTGATATGGAAAACCGCATTGCCAAAGTTGATGTCGGCGGCGTAAGGCGCAACGTAAATGTCGGAATGCTTGAGGAAAATGAGATTGCCATCGGCGATTATGTTTTGATTCATGTCGGCTTTGCGATGACGAAAATTGACGAAAAGCAAGCCGCCGAAACGCTTCGCGTGCTGGAAGAAATCGGGCAGTTTGATGATGAATTTGAGCAGTTTAAAACCGCTTTGGAGTAATGATTTATGAACGATTCAACATCACAAGATTTTTCGCGCTCATTTTATCCGTTTCTGCACCAAGAAAGCGCAGAACCGCAAGTTTCGATGGAAGAGCTGCGCTTTTCGCTGATGGAAAAAGCGCGGGAAGGCGTTGAGGTGAAAACAAAGTTTTTTGAAGAAAACACCGACCAAATTCTTAAATTATCGCATCAACTGGCACACTCGTTTCATCGCGGCGGCAAATTGCTGGTTTGCGGCAACGGCGGTTCGTCAACCGACGCGCAGCACATCGCCGTTGAATTTATGCACCCGATAACAGTCGGGCGCAAAGCTCTGCCCGCGATTTGTTTGACAAATGATATGGCGATGGTGACGGCGGTGGCAAACGATGTTGGTTTCGGCGATATTTTCACGCGACAAATTATCGCGCTTGGCAAAGAAGGCGATTCTTTAATTGGACTTTCGACAAGCGGCAATTCCGAAAATCTGATGCACGCTTTTGCAACGGCGCGGAAGATGAATCTGACAACCATCGGTTTTGCGGGCGGCAACGGCGGCAATATGGCGGAAGCGCATTCAAAGGGCGAACTCGATTTCTGTTTGACCGTGCCGACTTCAAGCATTCACCGAATACAGGAATCGCACGTCGCGCTTTATCATATTTTGTGGGATATGGTTCACAGCTTTTTGCAAAATCGCGGGTTGATGGAAAGTGAAGAGGAAATTAACAGGGATGAAGGGGATGGGCAGGGATAAAAAAATTGTTCCAAAATTGATTTTATCCTGTTCATCCTGTCCATCCCTGTTAATTTCCTCTTAAAAATCGGTGGTTAGAATTGGAGGTGAAATTTGAAGTTTATAGACGAATACCGGCAAGGTGACATCGCGCAAAAACTCGCCGAAGAGATTGCGAAAATGACCGACAAACCGCTCAAGATTATGGAAGTTTGCGGCGGACACACGCACACGATTTTCAAATACGGCATCGAAGATTTATTGCCGCCGAATATCACGATGATTCACGGTCCGGGCTGTCCGGTCTGCGTCCTTCCGATTGGGCGCGTGGATGATGCGATTTCGATTGCCGTCAAACCGGAAGTGATTTTTACGACTTACGGCGACGCGATGCGCGTTCCCGGTTCAAAAACGAGCTTGCTCGACGCAAAAGCATCGGGCGCGGATATCCGAATGGTTTATTCGCCGCTCGACTCGCTGAAAATTGCCAAGATGAACCCGGAAAAACAAATCGTTTTTCTCGCGCTCGGATTTGAAACCACATCACCTTCGACCGCTTTAACTATTTTGCAGGCGGCGAAAGACGACGTGAAAAATTTCAGCATCTTTTGTAATCACATCACGATTGTTCCCGCGCTCAAAGCCTTGCTAGATTCGCCGGATTTGCAGCTTGACGGCTTTTTAGGTCCCGGTCACGTCAGCACGGTTATCGGCACGCGCGTTTATGAATTCGTCAACACCGAATACGGCAAACCGCTTGTCGTGTCAGGCTTTGAACCGCTCGACATTCTGCAGTCGGTTTATATGATTGTCAAACAAATCGTTGAAAATCGCGTCGAAATCGAAAATCAATACGGGCGCGTCGTTGAACGCAACGGAAATCAAAAAGCACTTGAAGCACTTTTTGAAGTCTTTGAACTGCGTGATTATTTCGAGTGGCGCGGGCTTGGCTCAATCGCCCACAGCGGAATGCGCTTGAACAAAAAATACGCCGCCTTCGATGCCGAACTCAAATACAACGTGCCGGGACATCGCATCGCCGACCCGAAAGCGTGTCAGTGCGGCGAGATTTTGAAGGGCGTGAAAAAGCCTTGGGAATGCAAAGTTTTCGGGACAGCCTGCACACCCGAAACGCCGATTGGCTCGTGTATGGTGTCTTCAGAAGGCGCGTGTGCGGCTTATTACAATTTCGGGCGGCTGTCGAAAATCGCCCAGCGTTCGGCATAGTGGAAAGCAAAGTAGAAACTAACAGGGATGGACAGGATAGACAGGATAAAATCAATTTTGAAATTTCTTTTTATTCTTGTTTATCCTGTCCATCCCTGTTAGTTTTTCTTATAAAATTATGACTGAATCATTTACAACAAATCCACTTTTCGAGCGCGTCGAGGTAGCGCGACGCAGAAAGCGCAGATTCCGCGACGAACAAATCACGCTCGCGCACGGCAGTGGCGGTAAATCAATGCACGAGTTGATTGAAGGATTATTTCTCGAATATCTGAGAAATCCATTGCTCGAACTGCTCGAAGACCAAGCCGTCTTTGAAGTCGGCGGCGATAACCAAAAAACAAAACTCGCTTTTACAACTGATTCTTACGTCGTTGACCCGATTTTCTTTCCCGGCGGCAATATCGGCTCGCTTGCCGTTCACGGCACGGTCAACGATTTGGCGATGAGCGGCGCACGTCCGCTTTATCTTTCCGCCGGATTTATTTTGGAAGAAAGTTTCGCCGTTGCGGATTTGCGGCGCATTCTCGAATCAATGCGCGACGCGGCTTTGGAAGCAGGCGTGCAAGTCGTTACCGGCGACACGAAGGTCGTCCAGAAAGGCGGCGCGGATAAAATTTTTATCAACACTTCCGGCATTGGTGTTATCGAATCGCCCGCAAATATTTCCGTTTCACGCGCCCAAGTCGGCGATAAAGTAATTTTAAGCGGAACGCTCGGCGACCACGGCACGACAATTTTGATTGCCCGCGGCGAACTCGACCTCGAAACGGAAATCGAAAGCGATTCCGCGCCGTTAAATTTACTTGTCGAAGAAATACTTGATGAGGCAACAAGATTGGGAAATATTGAAGCAATCCGCGCAATGCGCGACCCGACACGCGGCGGTGCGGCGACAACGCTCAATGAAATCGCCATGAGTTCCGAAGTTTATATCGAAATTTACGAAAATCAGATTCCGGTGCGCGAAGAAGTCAAAGGCGCGTGCGAGATTTTAGGTCTCGACCCGCTTTATGTCGCCAATGAAGGAAAACTGCTGGCGATAGTTTCCGCCGACATCGCCGACAAAATTGTTGAACGAATGAAGCAAAACAAATACGGGCAAAACGCCTGTATCATCGGCGAAGTCAACGCCGAACCGCAAGGCATCGTGGCGATGAAAACCGGCTTTGGCGGAACGCGCATCGTTGATATGCTCGTCGGCGAACAGCTGCCGCGAATTTGTTAGTGCAACTCCGGGTTATTATGAGAGTGTTTTTGCTACTGCTGATATTATTGAATTTTATTATAAACTGCGCGGCGCAAGAAAAAGCCTGCCGTTTGGAGTCAGCAGACGCGCCGACTTTGTTTGGCTTACGGCTTGAAATGACCCCGACTCAAGTCAAAAGTATTTTCGGTAAAGATTTAAAATTAAAAATTAAAAGAGAAGGTTCATTTTTTCAAAATTTTATTGAGAAAGAACCGCCGCGCTTTTTGCCCGGAGTGCGGGCTTTGTATTTGCGCTTTTTTGACACGAAACTTTACCAGATTGAAATCTTTTATGAGCCGGAAAATAAACGGCGGACGCTTGAGGAATTTCTCAGCCAATTGTCGGCAGAGCTAAATTTGCCGCCGAATTTATGGGTTACCAAATATGGAATATCCGAGTTAAAGTGCGCGGACTTTTCGCTGGTTGCCGATAACGTCTTAAATCCGCGAGTGGAATTAACCGACGAGTCAATCCGCGCCCGTTTTGAAGCGGCGCAAAAAAACAAAAATAAATAAAAAAGGCGAATCAATCAAAGCGTAGCGCGAAAAGTTTTGTTTGGAAATCGGCAACGCGGAAAACGCTGTTTATCAAAGTTGACGACCTTTGTTTGCGATTATCTTGCTTTAGTATTTTCGCGTAAAAACTCCGAAATAACAGGCTTGACAATCTGTGCGCCCCAGCCGTTAAAGTTGTAATCAAAGCCGTGCTGCGCGTAGGGAATAAAAAGTGTTTTGTGCGGCACGTCTGCTTCTTTTAATTTATCGGCAAGCAACTTTAAATTCTCGCTTCTGACGAGTTGGTCTTGCCCGCCGTGAATGAGCAGAGTCGGCGGCGTTGCGGAAGTAACGTGCGCGACGGGCGATGCGAGAATAAAGCGATTACGCATTTCATCGGACTCATGCGGATTCCCGCCGAGAAAATCAGCCAGCGTTGCAGGTCCGTTAATAACAAATTGGTTTGCCGGATTATCATAGTCCCACAGCAAATCGGTCGGCGCGTAAAGGGAAACGACGGCGCGAACATCTGCGCTCGATTCCTTCTCCGAACAACTTGCCGGAAGCCGCGCATCACTGGCAGAATAAGCGGCAAGCAAAGCCAGCTGCGCTCCGGCGGAACGTCCGAAAAGAGCAATTTGGTCGGGCGCGATTTTGAATTTTGCGGCATTTTCTTTAACCCATCGGACAGCGCATTTAACATCGCCGGTCGCTGTCAGATAGTTCGGCTGCGGCGCAAGCCGGTAATCAACATCAAAGACAACAAAACCTTGTTTTGTCAGCCACTGATTCCACTGCGGAAAATCGCTTCGTTTGCCGCTGCGCCACGAACCGCCGTGAACAACAATTATTCCCGCGCCTTTATTTGTTGTTTCATTTGTCGGCAAATAAACGTCTAACCTTAAATCTTGTCCGTCAACTTGCGCGAAAGAGTAAGTTGTAAAATTATCCGACTCAGTTTCAGAAAAATTATTATTTGAGCGCAATCCGCTAAAATACTGCGACAGCGAGAGTGAAACATTGTGTCGGCGTGCTGCTGAAATAACACTAAAAAGTGGATAGAATGAAATAATCAAAGCAAGGCTGCCGATTATCACTGAAACAAACCAAGTATTTCCGGTTCCGTAAGCGATGCGAACAAACACGCTGCAAATAATCCCAGTCAGAGCAAGCGCGCCAAACCACAAACTCCATTCGCTTACCGCCACGGAAAAAAGCCAAACGGAAAAAGAAGGCGCGGGAACAATAATCCATATTACCGACAGCAAGGCAAGCGTGCTTAACGATATTGATACAAAATTTAAGAAACGATTCATTTATGCTTTGCAAACAAATTAAACTTTCCTATAAAATGTCGTTTTAAGTAATAAGCCGTTGCTGATGCCCAGCCATTATCGAAAGCAAAAATTAACTTGTCGAAAGTTCTTAATTTCATATTTTATGCTCATAATGCTTTCATTGCCGAGTGATGCGCTTTAATCGTTTTGTCCAAATCTTTATGCGAATGCGCCGCCGATACAAACCACGCTTCAAACTGCGACGGCGGAAGATAAATGCCGTTTTCCAACATCAGATTAAAATATCTGCCAAATGCTTTTGTGTCGGAAGTTTTTGCGCTGTCAAAATCGGTTACTTTCTGGTCAGTGAAAAACATTGTGAACATCGAACCGCAACTATTCAAAGTTAGATTTTTATTGAGTTTTTTGTTCACTTCGAGCAAGCCGTCGTAAAGATATTGGCAATTCTCGCCGAGTTTTTTGTAAAAGTTTTTGTCGTTGTCGATTATCTTTAATGTTTCGTAACCAGCCTGCATCGCCAAAGGATTTCCCGACAAAGTTCCGGCTTGATAAACAGGTCCCGCAGGCGCAATCAGCTTCATAATTTCTTCGCGTCCGCCATATGCGCCGACCGGCAAACCGCCGCCGATGATTTTGCCAAATGTTGTCAAGTCAGGCGTAATTCCATAAATTTCCTGTGCGCCGCCGCGAGCGAGCCGAAAACCCGACATCACTTCGTCAAAAATTAAAACAATTTTTTCCGCTGTGCAAAGTTCGCGGAGTTTCTGCAAAAATTCTTTTTCAGCAGGAACACAACCCATATTTCCCGCAACCGGTTCAATAAAAACGGCGGCAATGCTGTCTTTGTTTTTTTTGACCAATTGATAAACCGATTCGATGTCGTTATATTTGGCGGTGAGCGTGTCTTTTGCCGTAGATTTCGTAACGCCCGGACTGTCAGGCAAACCGAGTGTCGCTACGCCCGAACCGGCTTTGATAAGAAACGAATCGGCGTGTCCGTGATAGCAGCCTTCAAATTTGATAATCTTTTCGCGGCTCGTAAAACCACGCGCCAGACGCATCGCGCTCATCGTCGCTTCCGTGCCGGAATTGACCATTCGGACAATTTCCACCGACGGCACGAATTTTTTTATCAGTTTGGCGAGATAAATTTCCTGTTCGCAACATGCGCCAAAACTCGTGCCGTCGGTGGCGACTTTTTTGATGGCATTGATAACTTCTTTGCGCGTGTGTCCGAGAATCATCGGACCCCACGAACCGATGTAATCTATAAAAACATTGCCGTCCGCGTCGGTCAGTTTCGCGCTTTTCGCCTTTTTGATATAGAGCGGATTGCGTCCGACTGATTTAAATGCACGAACCGGCGAATTTACGCCGCCGGGCATAAGTTTTTGTGCTTCTTTGAATAATTTGTCGCTTTTTGTAGTGTTCATTTCCTAAATAATGGATAATAGATAATATTTTCGTTCTTCAAATTATCTATTTTCTATTAACTCAACCGCTTCTTTGGCAAAATAAGTAATTATAACATCCGCACCCGCGCGTTTTATCGCTGTCAGAGATTCGAGCATCACGCGCTCGCCGTCAATCCAGCCGCGTTCAGCCGCCGCTTTTATCATTGAATACTCGCCGCTGACGTGATACGCCGCAACGGGGATATTAAAATTTTCCTTCGTGCGCCGGATAATGTCGAGATAGGAAACGGCGGGTTTTATCATCACGATGTCCGCGCCTTCCTGAATATCCAGAGCAATTTCGCGCATCGCTTCGTCAGAATTTCCAAAATCCATTTGATAACTTTTGCGGTCGCCGAACTGCGGCGCAGATTCCGCTGCTTCACGAAACGGACCGTAAAGAGCCGACGAATATTTCGCCGAATAAGCCATAATCGGTGTTTCCGTAAAACCGTTTTCATCGAGAGTTTTTCGGATTGCCGCTACGCGCCCGTCCATCATATCGCTCGGCGCGATAATGTCGGCTCCGTTTTCGGCGTGCGAGAGTGCTTCCTTCGCCAAAAGCTCAAGTGTTTTATCATTCTGCACATATTCGTTTTCAATTACGCCGCAATGACCGTGCGAAGTATATTCGCACAGGCAGACGTCCGTTATCGCCAGCATTTCGGGAAATCCTTTTTTGACGGCACGCAAGGTTTTTTGAATAATGCCGTTCGCGTCATACGCGCCCGAACCGACTTCATCTTTTGTTTCAGGAATGCCGAAAAGCAGAATCGAGTTCAAACCGAGATTTTGCAGCTCTTCGCATTCACGCAAAACACTGTCAACCGACATTTGAAACTGTCCCGGCATCGAAGAAATTTCCCTTTTTATATTGCTGCCTTCGACGACAAACAAAGGATAGATAAAATCTTCTTTCGATAAATGAGTTTCCCGAAACATATTCCTGAGCGCGGGAGTCTTCCGCAAACGCCGCAAACGCGAAATCGGGAAATTCGGGTAAGTGTGATTTTTGTTCATTACAATAAACTTATTTATTCAAGTAATTTGAGATTTCTTCCGCCGCTGCAAAGCTGTTTTTGACACAATCACTAACCGAGACTCCTTTATAAAAATTGCTGCAAAAGTAAATCCCTTTGTTTTTATTTTCAAAATCTTCGATTGAATTTTCTACTTTCTCGTAGCCCAATTCGTATTGCGGAATCGCTTTTCGCCAGCGTTTGATATGCGTAAATTCCGGTTTAACGCGCAAATCTAAAATGCTTTTCAATTCTTCAAACACAATCTCAAACAATTCTTCATCCGATTTTTCAAAAACTGCGGCATTCCGCGCACCGCCGACAAAACTCGTTAATAAATGATAACCGTCCGGCGCGCGATTCTCAAAAACGGCGGAATTCCAGATTGTTCCTAAAATTTTTCGCTTTTCCAAACTCGGAACTAAAAAACCGAAACCGTCGAGATTATGCGCGATGGTTTCTTTTTTGCAGCCGAAAAAAACCATTGCAATCGGCGGATAGTAAATATTTTTGAGTCGGTCGCTTAAATTCGCGTCAAAATTTGTGATTAGTTTCGCGGCGGCTTCGGCAGGCGTGGAAATTATCAGCGCGTCAAAAATGTTTTCGCCGAAATTTGTTTTAACAGACCATTTTCCGTCCGAAAGTTTTTCGATTTGTGCAACCTCCGCGCCGATTTGAATACTTTCGCCCAGATTTTCGGCGAGTTTATCGGTCAAAGTCTGCACGCCGCTTTTAAATGAAAACGTGCGCGGAAAATCTTTGACGGCTTTTTCGGTTTTTGAACGAAGCGAGCCAATTAACAAACTTCCGTGC
>MWVY01000130.1_pt1 | contig 17936 bp, 20 predicted proteins | sample 1047251 | NCBI WGS metagenome assembly MWVY01 (sample SAMN06349983, study PRJNA376086) | soil metagenome | isolation source: MS7-5 sample Antarctic (ecotone) soil | place: Antarctica | collected 2015-01-13
GTGCCGAACAAATCAATGGACGTGAGGGCGAAACAGCTACTTTCTTATCAACGTCTTTCGTTAAAATTTAGCGGGCTTGGTGGCGGTTTCGCCCCACGTCATCTCAATCGTTCGACGGCTTTCTTTTTCTATGAACGAGTTATATGATAAACGCAAATCGGAGGTTTCCTTATGTTGAACAAAATTCTATCTCTGTTAGTTATTTTGGGATTGATTGCGACAACCAACTTCTCTGTTTTAGCTCAATCTTCTGAAGTAAAGAATTCTCAACAGTCAAGCGCTTCTCTTAAAAAAGAGATTTCGCTGATTAAATTCGGCATTAATCCTGCCGAAAGAGCAAATCAACTGCTTGACAGAGATTATTTCTTCAAAGTCAAAGCAGACGACTTATCGAGCAAAAAAATGCAAGATGCCGATAACGCCCAGCAAAAGCGAAAGTCGGAAGGAATCGGAACGACGACGGCAATTGTCATCGGCGCAGCTTTAGCGGCAGCAATAATTATTGTGCTTGCTGCCAGAGGCAACAGAAATGACAACAATTCGCCTTGTCGCTTGTCAGGAGTAACAACGCCGTGTCCGCCCGGCTGTGTTTGCATCCAGTAATGGAAACAGTAAAGTTGTTTTCTGAAATTGGCTTGCTCGTGATTAACGCGCCGTCGAACAAATCAATGGACGTGAGGGCGAAACAGCGACTTTGTTATCGCGTTGTCCGTTAAATTTTAACGGGCTTGGCGGCGGTTTCGCCCCACGTCATCTCAATCGTTAGGCGCTTCGTGTTTAAAAACACAAAGCGACGGTTGTTTTAATACAAAGCAAAGACGCTCCGCGTGAAATCAAACTTGACGAAAGGCAAACGGCGTGGTGAAAATAAAGACGCGCCTAACAATTCAATGGACGTGAGGCGGAAACAGCGACTTTGTTTGGAACGTCGTCCGTTACATTTACGTTGTCGCTGGCGGTTTCCGCCCACGTCATCTCAAACGTTGGGCGGCTTTCGTGATATGCTGGTGCGACGAAAGGCAAAATCAACGCTTCTTAACAGCACCGCTTTGAAACTTAGGAGGAACAAAATGAAAAATCGAAACTCAATTCTCTTACTTACAATTTTAGTATTTTGTGTTACGGCGACTGTCGGCTTTTTCGTCAATGCAAACTCATCCGGTAAAGCAAATATCGTGAGCGCGGCACAAAACGACAGTATTCAATTTTCCAGCACTACTTCACAAGATGCCTTCAATGTTTACGGCACAGCCACACTTGCGGAAAACTCCGCGAGCGGTTTAAGCTATCGAGTAACTGTCACGGCAACTTCGCCGTCGGGACGCTCGAACACGACGCAGAGCGATTGGAGTCCTGCACCCATCACGCATACAACTGGACTTTCGATTGGTGATGATGACGGCACGTTTAACATTCAAGCAACTTTTGAAAGTCAAAGCGGGAGCTACGATGAATATAATAGCTTTACAGGGACAGGCAATATTGTTTTCGTCGGAAGTTCTGGGAATTCTGCCGCTGTTGCTCCGTTTGTTGCAATACGCGCGGTAGGATTTCCGCCACTAGGATTGAATGATGTTACAGCAGGTGAAACTTTGAACATCTCAGCTAAAATCTTTGCCTCGGCTGGAGTTCCTGTTGATACTCTTGTTACTCTTGAGATTAACGAAACAGATGTTCCAACCGCTCAATATAGTGTCATTGACGTTGAGGATACCAATCCCGCTTACAGCAATCCTACTCCTCGACAAGTGAATCGGTTAATCAGAAGCGCAGGAACAGTTTTAGAAACTACTATTTTTCGGGTAAGAATTCCTAGCAGTGTGACCCGAGCCGGAAGGATTCCAAGTCAAATTCGGATAGACAATGCAGGTGTTGGCATAGCACAGCCGGACGCTATCGGTTTTGTGATAAATGTGAATCCAGCAACTACGAGCAACAATTTTGACGGTTGTGTGCCGGAATGTTTTGAAGCGGATTATGCGTGTCCGTGCTACGGGCAGGGCGGCACGGTAGCCAGTCTGCGTCCGGCTTGCCAGAAGTCATCGCCTACTTTTGTCAAAATTGGCTATTCGCCGAAAAAAGCACTTTTGCCGCAGTGTAATTGCACGGCAACACCGATTTTGATTGACGTGGCGGGCAATGGTTTTGCAATGACTAATGCCGCAAGCGGCGTTCCGTTCGACTTTAACGGCGACGGCGTTATCAGCGGCAAGTTAGCATGGACAACCGCCAACTCCGACGATGCTTGGCTGGTGCTTGACCGCAATCAAAACAACCGCATTGACAACGGCACGGAACTATTCGGCAACGCCGCTCCGCAACCCGCACCGCCTGAAGGAGAAGAACGTCAGGGCTTTTTAGCTCTTGCCGAATATGACAAACCGGCAAATGGCGGCAACGGAGATGGAGAAATAACTCATCGAGATGCGGTTTTCAGAAAGCTGCGCTTGTGGCAAGACCGCAATCACAATGGAATATCGGAAGCCGAAGAATTGTCGCGGCTTCCGGCTTTGGATGTAGTCGCCATTTCTCTTGATTACCGAGAATCGCGGCGTGTTGACCAACACGGCAATCAATTCAAATATCGGGCGCGAGTGCGCGACCGACAAGGCGCGAATGTCGGACGCTGGGCGTGGGATGTATTTCTAAAAACGACTCGGTAAAACAACTAGCGCGATGGATGCGGCGGCGTCGAATTGATAGCCGCCGCCCAATACAAAGTTCGACGGCTTCACTTTTGCCGAGACGGTGTTAATATGTTGGCGGGTGAAAATTATGAGAAAGGTTAAACTCGATTCCAAAGCCGAAAAATCTACCGACGCATTTGTTGACGTTGAAGATTCCAACGAAAGTGCCGCTTTGAGTTCCGCACATAGCGCGGAGATATTGGAACTTGAAAAAGAAGACACTTTGACGGACGAGCATAAATCGTTAATCAAACTTTTGAAACAAGTCTTTTTATTTTTGCCCGGAACTTTTCTCTTATTCTTTGTGAGTTTTGGCGCGGCGATTATCTTTATGGAAATCGTTGTTTTTGGTCGAGCCTTTGAAACGCTGCCGGACGATTTTCCGTTGCAGTTCGCGTTGATTGGTTTGATAATTTTGTTAGGAACTTTGATGACTTGGTTTGGACTTGGTGACATAAAAAACAGAAAACATTTCGCTATTCCAGCCTCGTTAATAGTTACGGGCGCGTTACTCGGCGCGATTGTCAAAGCAACGGCGAACGTTTTCGATTTGGCAGATAAAATGCTGGACAATTTCAGTTATCTTATTTACCTGCTTCCATTGGCTTTGATAATTCCAATTTTGACGAAAAGCGTTGTCGAGCGGAAAACCGAAGACGTTTGAAAATAACGCGCCGTCGAACAATTCAATGGACGTGAGGGCGAAACAGCTACTCTTTTATCAAGTTGTCTTTTTACCCTTATCTTGTGTGTATTCGGTTTCGCCCCACGTCATCTCAACCGTTAGCCGCTTTTTGGTGTTGGCAAACTTTTTGAAAATGAAAACTGAAATTTAATGAAATGTTATGCGACTCAACTCACTTAATAGAACCCAAATTGCAAAATACGCTTTTTGTTTATTCGTTGGCATTGTGCTTGGGCTAATTGCTATGCCGACTTACCGCGTCGTTTCAAGCGTTTTTGGTGGACGCACCGTGCAAACTGTTTGGTCAGACTCTGGACATCGCGCTGTTCTTTACAAACAATACAGTCTTATGAACATAAACTTTAAAGTCGAGGTTGAAGGACAGGTTGTTTACATTTCACCTGACGTATTGAATTTTCCAGACGGAATGTATCGGGAAACTCTAGTGTGGGACGAAACCGGACGAATTGTCGTATTAGAGTTAATGGGAAAACGGGTTTTCGCTTACGATGCAGTTGAAAAGCGAAAACTTGGAAAAGGCGAGTTGTCGCAATACAAACTCTATCCGACAGCTTCCGATTATGTTCTTGAGGAGTTGCGTGATATTGACGAATAAATCTTGTAGGTAACGACGCGGCTAACAATTCAATGGACGTGAGGGCGAAACAGCGACTTTGTTTGGTTAGTTGTCCGTTAAACTCAAACGGGCTTGGTGGCGGTTTCGCCCCACGTCATCTCAATCGTTAGCCGCCTGCTGAATGGCAGGGTGAAAATCATAAATTGCTTGACTCGTTTTCTGAACAGTAATAAAATATTGGCAAAGTCTTCGCTAATCCAGAAGCTATGAATAGCAAGAGGTGATTGCTTATGTCTCGTAACTTGGCTTCTTTACTTGCCTCTCTCGCTCTAGGTGTCATTGGACTAAACCTAGTATTTTCAGATTTAGGTGCAGGCGAATCATCAATCAATCGTATTTTTGTTTCTGCAGTTTTCTTTTTCCTTTGTGGCATAGGCATAGGCTATTTCAACCCACGAGGTTGGGTAATTTCTGGGTTATGTGCGTGGGGTAGCACATTATTCGGTACGCTTATAGTAATGAATGCAATCCGTAAGTATGGGGGCAATGCTTTAAGCGCACAAGAACCGCCATATATTTCATCAGGACTTATAATCTTATTAGTACCTTTGAGCCTAGCTCTCTTGGGCGGCTATGTCGGAAGAAATTTGAGCCGAAGAGCTGCTAAGCCATAGTCCAGATTACCACTCGGGACTTCATTAGCTACAAATTTGTAGCTAGGCTGCCTGTTAAAGAGGGCTTTAACCAAATCGTCGCAGCTTGCTGACGGTTTTCTCGACAAAGAAGTTTCTTGAATAAGGAGGATTACACCAATGAAACACACATTCACCACCTTCGCAACTACCTTAAGACTTTTTGCTGTAAGCACTATTGTCTGTTTTACGTTGGGAATATGTTGTCCCAGCCTGATGGTGGCAAAAGTCGCTGCACAAACGGCAGAGGTAACGTTGAAACCTAAAACTAATGGCTTTATGGGAACATATAAGCCGAAGGGTAAGGACTTTATCCTTTCGCTGGAGACTTACCGCCCAACTAAAGAGTTCTCGCTGACCCGCGTTCAAAGGCAAGATAAAAGCACCATCACAGAAGTTTTGCTTGACCAAGACAGAGTTATGCTAACTATCCGCGATGTGGAAATTACTTTTGATCTTGCTAGCGGGAAGATTCTCGAAACTGAGAAGCTACAAGGAAAACTAAAAAAGGTAGCACAATTTGCGATGTCTGAAGAGGCAGCGCACTTACGAGCAGCGTTTGCTGGAGTTATTAGACAGCGCATGAAAGAACAGCAACCCTATCTATTTGGGTTTCTCGTTCTAGCAATGGCTTTGGGCGAGGAGCCAAGTGATAACGCTGCTCCGGCTGCCGCTTCTAATTATGCAACGCCCCTTCAAACGTATGTCGCCTATCGGAGACAGAAACGAGCCGAGCAAGCTAACTTCTTACAAACATCAACCGCTTGTGTTCTTCCGAAAAGCGGGCAGGTAGCAACCTCTGCTCTGTTAATGACTAATGGCGCAACACCGTCAAGGGTTACAGCCAAAACTGTGACTACAAGTGCAGTTGAACGTTGCATGGGCTGTTGTGGTCCGAGTTGTTGGGGTTGCACAGGGTGCTATACTTGGGAGTGTTATGCACATGACTATTGCGTATCAGTTAATGGTTACCATGACGAGGACTGTTGGGGGTTATTTGCAGATGCTATTAAATCTATGTGGAGATGCGAGTAGCGACATAGCAGTAGTGCATTAACAATTTGTTATTTGAAATTAAGGCAATCACTGCGATGAAAATTGTGGCGATTGCCTCTTTAATACTTGTGCTGATTTCTTCTATGCCGCCGAACAATTAAATTGACGCGGGCGAAACCGCCAGAAGTTAACATAAAATTTAACGGACGACGTTTTTATGAGGCAAGCTGTTTCGCCTCGCATCCAATGATTTGTTAGCCACTTCTTGAAAGGAGTTTCAAACGTGGCGAATGTAATTGAAAACCAAGACGCTTCGCGTTCCCTTAGATGTTGCGCGAAGGCAAACCGCTTCCCTTCGGAAACGGACGCGGCTAACAATTCAATGGACGCGAGGCGCGGCAGCGACGCTTTTAAAATTTAGAGTTGTGCGTGCCGCGCCCGCGTCATCTCAACCGTTAGATGCCTGAATCTCCGTGTAACGAATAATGAATCGAGAAATTACAGTTAGCTACTCTCGTGAGTTAATAAAATTCGCTGTCTGGAAGTTTTGGACACGCAACATTGGTTTAAGAAACTTCGCCATATTTGGCGTTGTTTGTGTTGCTTTCGTATTGGTTTTTTTGAGCGGCGACCGTTCGTGGTTTTTGGGTTTTCTAGGAGCAGCGATTGTCTTCTGCTTAGGTATTGGTTGCGTAAGCTATTTCATTTACTTGAACCGCTCAATGGAAAAATTTAACCGAATGGAAACGCCAACGGCAAAGTTTCGCTTTACAGATGAGCGAATTGGAATAGAATCGAATATCGGTTGGACTGAACTATCGTGGAAGATGATTGAAAAGATATGGGAGTATCCGACAGTTTGGTTAGTTTTCATTGCAAAGCAAGGTTACATTACTTTACCAACAGCGAATCTTGACGACGAACTAAAACAGTTTATTGCTATAAAAGTCCGTGAAAATAACGGCGGCATCTAACAAATCATTGGACGTGAGGCAAAAACAGCTACTCTTTAAAACGGTTCTTCTTTACCCTTTGCTTGTGTGTAGCTGGTTTTTGCCCACGTCAATTCAATCGTTGGCTGTCTGTCTTGAAAATTAACGCTCGTTACTTTTGAGTGCGTCTTGAAATACTTGTCCGTAAATTCGTTTTTCGGCTTCGGCTCTTGCCTTGCAAGCAAGTTTGAAGGCTTCTTCTTCACCAAACTTTTCTATCGAAAAGGAACGATGAAATTGTCTGCCGTTTTCTGTCCAAGTCGCGCTCCAAACTTCGCTCCAAGCCGTTTTGCCGCGCCTGACTCCGGCAATGCCGCTTTTGTTGTTCGACTGCATTTTCTTGAGCGGGTTGTTTGCTTCGGGCGAGTTTTGGATTTCGCGTAATTTTTCTTTGCGCCAGCGTCGCGCACGGGCAAGTGCTTTTCTTTCGCCGCCGGTAAGCGGGAAAACTTTTTGATATTCGGTATCTTTGAATTTCAGGTAAACTCTGATACCATTGTGCGACGGATAATTGACGCGGTAGATTCCGCGTTCGATGCGCGTTGAACCTTTTTCGGACGATTTGTTTTTTTTAACTTTGGCTTGTTTAGTAGCAGACATAATTGATATGTTCGTAATTCTATCACGTTGTGCGCGGCGAGAGGAAAAACGTCCTAAAGATGACGGCGACAGCCAACAAATCAATGGACGTGAGGGCGAAACAGCGACTTTGTTATGGACGGTTTTTGGTGAACTCAAAGTTGCGTGTAGGCGGTTTCGCCCCACGTCATCTCAGCCGTTCGGCGGCTATCGCTTATAATGGATGCGGCGATAGATGACACGCTTTCTTAGCATCAAGTACATTAGGAGAATGAAAATGACACATAAAATGAAATGGACAAGAATAATGACAGTAGGTCTAATTATTATTTTGGGATGCATCGTGAAAATTACATACACCAAAATAAATGCGGCACAAACAGATGCGAATTTGCTTCAGGATCAATTGAGTGTTTCTACTTTCGTTCCAGAGCAGTTTCCTGTCAGTTTCAGCAACGTCACCGCAACTAAAATAGAAGGACAGAAACCTATTCTAAATTACTTCATAACCAATAACACCGATGACAATTTTACAAATTTGCAATTTGTAATTTTTGTCGTTGATAAGGGAGGCGTGATAAAAGCAGGGCAAGGTTGGGCTATTAAGAAAAGTTTGGTGGCACGACAGTCTTCAGAAGTTACAGTTTCGTTAGAATACGCTGTTGAATTGGATGACCATTTAGTTCTTACAGTTCATAAAGCAGAAGGAAACACGAAAAGGTTTGAGATTTCTCCATCAAAAGTTTTAGAAAATCTTTCCAGAAAGAATCTAATTAAACCAATGGAAAATTTTGTCAAAGCCAGCAGCATTTTTTCTCCAAAAACGTCAGCAACGCCAGAACCCTGTGCCGATGGTAAAAAATTCGCAACAGAGAGTTGTAAGTGCGGAATTAAAAGTTTTGAATGTAAAAGTGATGGCACTTATACATTTAGCTGTTTCACACAAGATGAGGGATTTTGTCCGAAAGCACCGCCTGATAGCGAATGAGAAGTTACATTCAGGCTACTTAAAATGGGAAGTTATTAGTGTTCTTACTTAACACTAATAACTTCCCGAAGTTAGAAGTCATATGAGGTTTTTTTCAGTTGCTTTGCTAGCTTTATTCAAAGATCAAATATTGTTGAGAAGTAAAAAACCAAACCGCCGCCCAACAATTCAATGGACGTGAGGGCGAAACAGCGACTTTCTTATCACGGCTCTTGGTTTCCCTTAGCTTGCGTGTAGTCCGTTCCCGCCCACGTCAACGCCGCCGTTTGGTCAGACAGCCGATGCAACTTTTGTGCGCCCGACGGGTCGCCAACATCTTGACATATATGTTACGCTCGAGAGCTTCCGCTCAACCGCGTTGGAGACGGAAAGCTCACGAGCTTAACATATCCTTCGCTGTTGTCATCTCCGTCTTTCGCTCGTGGCATCGTCTCTCTGCCAAACATTTCGCTATCTGCGGAAAAGCAAAAAACGCTTTCCGCTTAACTCTGACGTTATGTTGCTGTCGTGTGGTGTGCCGCCGAATAATAAGGATGAGTGTGTTGGAAAGAGATTTGGAAGAATTAGCGAAACTTTATTGCATTTTGACAAAAAAAAATTGCTTGCCGAAGCAAGCAATTTTAAGATGCAAATTCAAGATGAATCTGCAACAGGCTTAGCCGCCGGATTAGCGTTTTTTTGCCGTCTATTCAAACCGCGTTCCGGTTGATGTCGAGCAACCCGTTCCAATTGTATTTCCGTTTGCGTCGAGAATTTCGACTGAACCGGTTGATGTAAAACTGTTGCCGGCGGCTCCGAGCGTTGCCGTTTGCCTAACTTTCTGTGTTCCGATAAAAGTTCCGGTCGGGCTGTAACGCAGTGAAATGAAGGCGAACGAGTAATTTTGCCATCCGCGCATCCGTTCCCAAACTCCGTAGACCGAACTGACGGCGGTAGAAGTTCCCGTTAAAGTTCCGCCTTTGTTGAAAGTAAGCACACCCGGAAAAGCTGGTGCGACCGGCTCGCCCGTCTGACAATTGCGCGGCGTAACCGACGTTTGCCACGTTCCGATAATACTTCGGTTTCCTGAAAAGTTTTCGCGTGAATCATCTGAAGATTCGTTTTTCACTTCCTGACCGGAAACGAAAAGTTGTGCGCTTCCGATTAACAATAACAATCCGAAGATTGTTCCCGCTGCGATTTGCATGAATTTATTTTTCATCATTTTTCCTCTTTCTGTTTTATTTCAGCCGAAACTTTTTAATTGCGGCTGATGAGTGTCATAATTACAAAGAGGTGATTTAAAAATCTTCAAAATCGGCTTAAAAATTTCTAAAAGTTTCTATGAAAATCTATGAACGAGCCGCAAACGAACAATTATGAATTTGGCGAATTTCGCCTTTGCTCCGTCAAACGCCTGTTGACAAAAGGCGACGGCGAAATTATCCCGCTCACGCCGAAGGTATTTGAGTTGCTGCTCTATCTTGTCCGAAACAATGGGCGAACGCTGGAAAAAGACGAATTGATGCGGGGAGTTTGGACCGATACGATTGTCGAAGAAAGTAATCTGAGCCAAAACATCTCGATTTTGCGGCGCGTGCTTGGCGAAAAGCGCGACGAACATCAATTTATCGTAACCGTTCCGGGCAAAGGTTATAAATTTGTCGCTCCCGTTAGTCCGAAGTCCGAAGTCCAAAATCCAAAGCCGTTGGAAATTCCAGATGCCGGATTGCCGATTCAAGATTCGTCAGCCGCAGACCAAAAGCCGAAATTCAAAAACCGAAATCGAAAGAATTATGTTTTTGCCGCGTTGGTTTTGTTGATTGCCGTTGGCGCGGCTTTTTATTTTTGGCAAATGCCAGCCAAATCTGTTTCCTCAATCAAAACCGTCGCCGTTTTGCCGTTCAAACCGCTCGTCGCCGATAATCGTGATGAAGCGTTGGAAATGGGAATGGCGGACACTTTGATTGCGCGGCTCGGCGGCAATCGGGAAATTATTGTGCGCCCTTTAAGTTCGGTTCGGCGATTCGGCAATCTTGAACAAGACGCGCAAACGGCGGGACGCGAACTCGGCGTTGATTCGGTTTTAGATGGAAATATTCAACATTGGGGCGATAAAATCCGCGTTAATGTGTTGTTGATTCGCACGGCGGACGGCGCGATTTTGTGGAACGGCACGTTTGACGAAAAGTTCACCGATATTTTTGTTGTGCAAGACACAATTTCGCAGAAAGTTGCGGCAGCTTTGGCTTTGCGCTTGAGCAGTGATGAAACGAATCGGCTCAACAAACGCGGCACGGAAAACGTCGAGGCTTATCGTTTTTATTTGCAGGGACGCTATCACGCGCTCAAAGTAACGCCGCCGGAAATTCGGCAGGGCATCGGATTTTACCAACAAGCAATTGCCGCCGACCCGCTTTACGCGCTCGCCTTTGCGGGAATGGCGCAGGCTTACGCCGCTTTGCCGATAACGAGCGACGTGCCGCCAAACGAGGCTTTTCCGCAGGCGAAAGCGGCGGCACGGAAGGCTTTGGAAATTGACCCAAACTTAGCCGAAGCGCATATGATTTTAGGCGTGGTCGACTTTTGGTTTGATTGGAACTGGAGCGATGCCGAAGCGGAATTGAAAAAAGCCATCGAGATAAACCCGAATAATGCGGACGCGCATCGTTTTTACGCCGTCTTGCTGACGGTTTTGGGACGAAGCGACGAAGCCCTCGCGGAGATGGAAACGGCGCGGCAGTCAGACCCACTTTCGCTCATCGTCAACGCGCTTAAAGCGCAAGCGTTTTTCTATGCCGGACGCGATGCGGAAGCGATTGAGCAATCGAATAGAACGCTTGAAATCGAACCGAATTTCTGGATTGCTCACCTAATGCTGGCAAGAATTTATATCCGGCAGAATAAATTTGACGAAGCGATTCTCGAAGCGAATAAAGCCAAAGAATTTTCCGGCGGCAACAGCGAAGCCGTTTCACTGGCGGCTTACGCGCTGGCAAAAAGCGGACGGCGCGACGAGGCTCTGATGATGCTCGAAGCGTTAAAGTCGAAGTCAAACGAGCGATACGTTCCGGCATATAATATTGCAATGATTTACAACGGACTCGGCATCAACCCAGAAGCCTTAAACCAATTGGAAAAGTCTTTCCAAACGCACGATGCCCGAATGATATTGCTCAAAGTCGAACCGAAATGGGACAATCTGCGCGACGAGCCGCGTTTTATGGATTTAATGCAAAGGATGAAATTTGACAAATAACGGGCAACATAACAATTCAATGGACGTGAGGCAAAAACAGCTACTTTCATTTGGCGGTTCTCGTTGCCCTCACGTTGCCTGTTGCCGGTTTTTGCCCACGTCATCTCAAGCGTTCGATGCTTCGCGGTTGAAACGGTGACAATTGATTTTTGACACATTTTGATTTTAGTTTCGTTCGTGCCGAATAACTGATTTTCGTGCTAGGATTTGTCTGAGGTGCAAATATGTTACGAGACATAAAAATTATTATCGAAAAACATTCTGATGGTTACGTTGCTTATCCGCTTGGCTTGAAAGGCGCGGTTATCGGCGCGGGCGACACTTACGAAGAAGCATTATCGGATGTTAAATCCGCAATTCGTTTTCACATTGAGACTTTTGGCGCGGAAGTTTTGAATACTGATGAACAAGCTCTTGAGGCATTCGTGGCGGAAGCGGGAGTTACAGCCTAATGGCGAAGTTTCCCATTGATGCGTCAAAAGCCAGAGTATTGCGAACATTGGCAAAGCTAGGATTTGAAGTTGTTCGTGAGCGCGAACACATTTCTTTGGCGCGAGAGAATGCGGACGGAACGCAAACACCCTTGACAATTCCGAACCACGCCAAATTGAAAAGTTCGACGTTGCGCGGGATTTGCACACAGTCAGGAATTTCACGCGATGAGTTTTTGAAAGCCTATGACCAAAGTTAAAGAAGGCTTTTGGAAAGCAAAGACGCATCGAACAAGTCATTGGACGCGGACGGCGCGGGCAGCGACTTTCATAAACGTCGCTCGTTAAATTTCACGTTGCGTGTCGGCGGTTTCGCCCGCGTCAATTCGGACGGTAGACTTTTGTAAAGCTACGCCTTTGATATATTTGCCGCACTTCTGATTTTTCCAATTGTTTCTTTCGCGTAACTTTGTAACGTGCGCCGTGTGATGTTTTGAATGCCAATCGTAGAGTCCCAAAAAATTTTCCAAACTCCATTTTCCTGAATCGGGATGATTTAACTGCTTTTTGAAATCTGTATCCGTCATCGAATTTAACAGCATCGCCCAACGGAGATGTAAGCCTTCGATAATTTTCAGCGAAACGTCAATCGGCAGCTCGCTGTCGGCAAGCTGCGCCCAACGGTCTTCGTAATACGGGCGAATCGTCGGCACGTCCTCGGTCAAAGCGAGTTTGAAACGAATATAAGAATTTAAATGACTGTCGGCGATGTGATGAACAGTTTGCCGCACCGTCCAACCTTCAGGACGATACGGCGTGTCGAGTTGTTCATCATTCAAACCTTCAACCGCTTTCTCCAAATTTTTCGGCAAGTCCGAAATTGTTTGGATAAATCTATTTCTGATTTCAGGCGTAACCTCAATGTTTTTATCGAATTTTCCAATCGGAAAACGTAAATCTTCATTCATATTTTTGTTAATCGTTAATTATTATTGAATCCTTCAAAATCGGAAACAATTAGCTAATCTAATCTCCAAAATAATTTTCAAATCTGGTAAATTCTTTCAAAAACGCGAGTTTCACTGTTCCTGTCGGACCGTTGCGCTGTTTTGAAATCAAAATTTCAGACAAACCCGCGTTTTCTTCGGTTGGCTTATAGTATTCTTCCCGATAAATAAACGCTACTACGTCCGCGTCCTGCTCTATGCTGCCGCTTTCGCGTAAATCAGACATTAGCGGGCGCGGCGGGTTTCGTGCTTCGGGCGCACGCGAAAGCTGCGAAAGCGCGACGACCGGAACATTTAATTCTTTGGCTAAACCTTTAAGCTCGCGCGAAATTTGCGAAACTTCTTGCTGGCGCGATTCAGTGCGGCGCGAACCAGCCATCAATTGCAGATAATCGACAACAACCAAATCCAATTTTTTCTGTTCCGCCACCAGCCGCCGAGTCTTCGCCCGCATTTCCAAAACAGAAATTCCTGCCGTATCATCAATAAAAATGCTTGCTTCCGAAAGCGTCCCAATTGCTCCGGCAAGTCTGCCCCATTCTTCGCGTGTCAAATATCCGGTGCGAAAACGATGCGCGTCAACTTTCGCTTCTGAACTGAGCATCCGCATGACAAGTTGTTCTTTCGACATTTCCAGCGAAAATATGGCGATGACCGCTTTTTCCTGAATCGCCGCGTTTTGCGCTAAAGTCAGGCATAATGAAGTTTTGCCCATTGACGGACGCGCGGCGACAATAATCAAATCCGTCTTTTGCAAGCCGGAAGTCATTTGGTCGAGGTCGCGGAAACCGGTCGCAAGTCCGGTCAGCGCGTGAGTTTCCCTTTTTGCATATTCCTGAACTTTCGCCAAAACTTGTTCGGCAACGGGTTTGACGTGCGCGAAACCTTGCCGCGTTCTTTCGTCGGCTAAGGCAAAAATCATCTGTTCGGCGTGGTCGAGAATGACTTCGGCATCGTCTTCTTCGGCGAGTGCTTCGCTCGTGATTTGATTGCAGACTTTGATGAGGTTTCTGGTAACGGATTTATCTTTGACGACTTTGGCATAATCCGTAATATCGGAAAAATGCGGCAAACCGAAAGTTAAATTTGTGATGGTCGCCACACCGCCAATTGAATCAATCGAACCTTCTTTTTTCAGTTCTTCGCCAATTAAAATCGGGTCAATCCGCTCGCTTTTTTCAAACAGCGCAATCATCGCTTTGAAAACGCGGCGGTAATTCGGCGAGTAAAAATCTTCGGGTTTGAGTTGTTCAATCGCTTGTGTGATAAGCGCGTTATCCAGCAAAATCGCGCCCAAAATGACGCGCTCGCTTTCGGGACTGCTCGGAAGCGGTTTTTCTAAAAATTGTTCGGGTGTCGCCATTTTTTCAGAAGTCAGTAATCAGAAGTCAGTAATCAGAAGTCAGTAGTCAGTAGTTGTATGAACAAATGTAAGTTAGAGTGCCGTAGCGGTTTACTATTGGCTATTCACTGTTCATTATTTTTCAAAGATATTCTGGTAAAGACAGCGAATAGTTAATAGTGAACCGCGAATAGTTGGTCATCACTATTTATCCAATTTAATTGTCAATACAAGTAGTCAGTAGCCGGTAAATTGACTCTGAATTATAGAAAACCAATAAATGATACTTAACAGGATAAAAAAGACTGCAAGCTCAAATTAAAAACTTGCAGTCTTTGATAATAGTACAATCTTGGAAAACTGACAAAGAATTATTGCCAATCAACTTTCCTGCTTTTATTGGGCTTCGGCTTCGTCGTCGGCAACTTCCACAGTTTCTTCAGAAGCAGTTTCGGTTGTATCCGCTTTTTCTTCTATAATTTCCGCCGAATCTTTCGCTTTAGCTTTTTTTTCGGTTTTTTCTGCCGCCGCTTTGCCTTCCGCCGTAACCTTGACGGGAATTTCCAGCGTAACTTCGCGGTGAAGTTTGACGTTGACGGTATAATCGCCCGTTTCCTTTATGGTGTCTTTCAACTGGATTTTGCGGCGGTCAATTTCATAACCTTTGGCTTGGATAGCTTCGGTAATATCCATCGAAGTTACTGAACCGAAAAGCGTTCCGTCTTTGCCCGCTTTGCGCTCAAAGACAAGCGAAATATCTTTCATCTGTTCGGCTTGCGCGTCAGCAGTTGATTTTTCACTCGCGGCTTTTTTGAGCAGCACCGAGCGTTCCTGCTCGACCTGTTTGATATTTCCTTTGGTTGCTTGCGTCGCAATGCCTTGCGGAAGCAGAAAGTTTCTCGCGTAGCCCGATTTAACCTTGACGATTTCACCGCGTCCGCCGAGATTGTCCACGTCTTCACGCAGAAGAACATTTGTCGTTGCCATAATTAAAAAATTCCTCCTGATTTAATCCGTTACGAAAGGTATTAACGCCATTGCCCGCGCCCGTTTGATTGCCGTTGCAACGCGGCGTTGGTCTTTAGCCGAAACTCCCGAAATGCGTCGCGGCATAATTTTTCCGCGTTCGGGAATAAATCTTTTCAAAAAATCAATGTCTTTCCAATCAATATAATCGGGAACAAACTGACTTTGCCGACGGCGTTGATAGCGGCGCGGCGGCATTTTTTCATTTTTTAGCTCGCTGCCCAAGTCAATATCTATTTTATCGTCTTCTTCATCTAATTTTTTCGGTTTCTTATCCATTATTTATTGCTCCTCTTGATTGTCTTGGGCATCACTTGCCGCAAATTCTTCGGGTTTATTTCTTCTTGCCGAAGCATTATTTCTTTCTTTATTTCTGCTCTGACGGCTTTCGCGTTTGTCGGTCAACTTTTGCGCCGTTTTGCGTTCTTCGTCAACTCTGACGGTGAGATAACGAATAATCATATCATTAACGCGCATCCGGCGTTCAAGTTCGGCGATCTCTTGCCCCGAACCTTCGATTTCAAATAAAGCGTAATAACCTTCGGTCTTTTTATTGATTGGATAAGCGAGTTTGCGTCGTCCCATATCTTCGAGTTTAACCACGCTTCCGCCTTCGGTTTCAATCAGCTTGGTGATTGAATCATTTAATTTTGCAACGTCTTCGTCCGCCGTTTCCGGCGCGGCGATATACATCACCTCATATACTCTTTTTTCTGCCAATTTATTGTCCTCCTTTTGGCTCGTCTAGCCTCATTTTTTGCAAATGAAGCAAGAAGGGTTATTAAATGTAAAATGGATAATGTAAAATGTAAAATAATAAGTTGAATTAGAAAATCATTTTCCACTTTCCATTATCTATTATCCATTGAATCTCGCCATTGCTTTTTCAACTCCGTCAGACAAGACGGCGCGAATTGCTTCGGCACTTTGCTGTAAAACTTTTTCAACCGTTTCCAAATCCGTTTTGGAAAAATTTTCCAACACAAAACGCTTTGCGTCGTTAATTTGATGTTCGGGTTGAATTCCGATTCGCAGGCGAATATATTCCTGCGTTTTCAAACAATCACTGATTGATTTCAAACCGTTATGACCGCCCGCCGAACCTCTCGAACGCAGACGAATTTTGCCAAGCGGCAAAGCCAAATCGTCCGAAATCACAATCAACTTTGCCGCGCTTCGATTTTCTTTTTTTAACAAACAACAAACCGCTTCGCCGCTCAGATTCATAAATGTCTGCGGCTTAATGAGTTCGGCGGTTTTGTTTTCAAGCTCGGCGCGTCCGATTAAAGCGCGGCATTCTTCGCGTTTGACCTGTGTCTGTAATTCACGCGCCAACTTATCAATCAGCATAAAGCCTAGATTGTGGCGCGTTTTCTCGTACTGCAAACCCGGATTTCCCAAACCGACGATTAACCAATTATCCATTTTAGTTTCAAGTTTCAAGTTTCAAGTTTGCAAAATTAACTTGGGACTTGAAACTTGACATTTGAAATTTGAATTTAAGGCTTCTCGACATCTTCTTCTTCGGTTACAGCACCCGGTTTATCGCCCGGTTTTTCGTCGCCGACGAGTTCAGGTTCGGTCAGTTCTTCTTCAGGTGTCGGTTCGAGTTCAGGTTCTTTAACGAACACAACCGATGCGACAATCGCTTCCGGGTCTTCGTGAACTTCGATACCTTCTTCAATCTTCAAATCGGCAACCGTAATTGATTCGTTCATTTGCAATTCGGTTACGTCATATTCGATATATTCAGGAATTTTGCTCGGAACGCATAAAACCTTGATTTCACGCATTTGCTGGGTTAAAACGCCGTCTTCTGCCGTGCCAGCTGCCTCGCCGATGAGATGAATCGGAACGGTAACTTCGATTTTTTCGCCCTTTGCAATCCGGCGTAAATCCGCGTGAATCAGACGACCTTTAATCGGGTCAATTTGGCGTTCGTGAAAAATCACGTCGCCCGCGCCCTCGCCTGCCATATCGAGCGAAAAAATCGTATTATGTCCCGTATCCGAGCGCAAAATCGCCGCCAAATCCTTAAGTTCAGCTGCCGCCGCAACACTCTCGCCGCCGCCGCCATAAACAGTAACGGGAATTTTACCGTCCCGCCGCAGACGACGCGCATTGTTTTTGCCGCGCTCTTCTCTTTTTTCTGCTTTTACTACAACTTTATCTGCCATATATTTTTTTGGGTTTCAAGTTTTCATCTAAACCTGAAACTTGAGACCTGAAATTAATCTCTAAATAAACAAAGACGAAACGCTTGTTTCATCGTGAATTGATTTGATTGCTTTCGCTAACAGTTTTGCCACGCTCAAAACCTCAATCCTGCCTTTTTCCCGCAATTTTCTGCCTTTTTCGCAAAGCGGAATCGTATTGGTTATAATAACTTTTTTGAGATGCGAATTAGTCAATTTTTCAATCGCGCTGCCCGAAAAAACAGCGTGCGTGAAACAGGCGTAAATATCATTCGCGCCGTTTGCATAAAGCGCGTCGGCGACTTTGCAAATCGTGCCGCCCGTGTCGCACATATCGTCAATTATCAAACAATTTTTGCCTTCGACGTCGCCGACGACGTTCATCACTTCCGCAACATTCGCCTTTTCGCGCCGCTTGTCGCAAAGTGCCAAACCCGTATTCAAGCGTTTAGCATAAGCGCGGGCGCGTTCCGCCCCGCCCGTGTCGGGCGCGACGACAAT
>MWVY01000131.1_pt1 | contig 17895 bp, 18 predicted proteins | sample 1047251 | NCBI WGS metagenome assembly MWVY01 (sample SAMN06349983, study PRJNA376086) | soil metagenome | isolation source: MS7-5 sample Antarctic (ecotone) soil | place: Antarctica | collected 2015-01-13
ATTTCCCGCTTTTGTAAAAGTGATGGAAATTGGTTCGGCAGGTATTCACCTGGTGCAGCAACTATTTGATAAATACGATATTTCAATTCATGAAAAAAACTTTCATCGGAACTGTAGGCTATCACAACCTGAGAAATCACTCCATTGGTCCTGCGCTATTACCGCAATTGGAAAAAATGCAGTGGAAGGAAGGTGTGGAAGTAGATGAACTCAACTGGGGCCCGATTGCCATTGTACAAAAGTTTCAATCGCTACACACACCTTACGACCGGGTTATTTTAATTGCCGCCATTGAGCGTCCGGAAAGAAAAATTGGAGACATCACTGTTTACAAGTGGATGGGTAAGTTGCCTGATGAAGAACTGATTCAACGATGCATTGGTGATGCTGTAACCGGCGTTATATCAGTTGAAAACCTGCTCATCATTGGTGAGCATTTCAAAATATGGAAAGGCGAAACATATGTAGTAGATGTTGAGCCTGGACCGGAAGAGGCAGGAGAAGATTTTACTGATGAAATGCAACAGGTTATTCCTGATTTGATTCTGACACTGCAAGTTCTTTCTAGTAAAAACACGGAATTGATTAATTTTAAACCACTTTATGGTGATACCCTAATCGAAGTAAAAACCGATGCCTGAGAATAACAATCATACTAATAAGGCTGCGGTAGATGTCCTCTTCTGGAGAGAGGAAATACTGCAGGTATTGTATTGGATGGAAGGTGAGGGATTGGAAGATGCTGTTCCTTTCAACCGTTTGCTCTCATTATTAAATACTACTTCAGATAACCTTTTGGTGCATTTACAAAAAAACATTGAAAATGGGTATTTAAAAACGGAAGGGTTATTGGCTAAAACCAGCTCTGTACAACTCACTCCTGCAGGTAAAAAAGAAGCCGGTGGGATTTTCAGGAATGCTTTTGAAGGCATGCAGAAAGGAGGTCATGGTGAATGCGGACCTGATTGCGAATTCTGTTATGTGGAAGGAGAAAAACTGGAAGACTGCGTACACAATTGTGCCGACAGCAGGCATCATCACTAATTATTTTCATTGTTTTTTTCGCTGTTAAACCTGACCTCCATTCTAAGGTCAATAGAGCAGTATCATTTTTTATATGCCTTCATTAAATACTATCATTTAATATAAATGAAACCATCCTCTTTATCCATATCGTTTTTGGTGCTTATCTTATTGAATAGTATGATTACAGCCTGCAAGAAAAACGGGGATGCCGGTACAGATCAACCAACTGCTCCAGTTGTAAATAATCCTGTTACCAAACCACCGTTAACAGATTTGGGAGCCGCCTATTGGAGAAATTACCAGGGTGGATTGTACCCTAATGGATCTAATACAAGGCCTGCGGCTCACAATGCTGCAGGTTTACAATTAGCTTCCCAGGTTAAACCCCTTGATGCCACTGGTAATTCTGACCCTGTCAATGGAAAAATAGTATGGCTATCTATTGGTATGTCTAATACCACTCAGGAAACGTCTGCTTTTATACCTCTGGCAGAAGCTTTGGCAAATAAAAATCCAAAACTCATTTTAGTAGATGGTGCACAAGGCAGCCAGGACCTGGATATAATCAATAACCCAAATGCTGCTTTCTGGACAATTATCACTCAGCGTCTTACAGCCAAAGGTGTAACTGCAAAACAAGTTCAGGCAATATGGTTTAAACAAGCTGACCGCAGTTTTCCGGATACATCTTTTTCTGGATATACTAACAATTTTAAAAATAAATTGAAAATAGCGATGGGTATTTTGAACAGTAAATTCAGCAATGCTCGGCTCTGTTATATTTCAAGCAGGATATATGCTGGCTACCAAACAGGCAGTGGATCAAATCCTGAACCCTATGCTTATTATACCGGTTGGGCGGTTAAACAGCTTATTGAAGAACAGGCAAACGGCGATGTTAGCTTAGCTTATTCTGGCAGTAATCCTAAATCACCATGGTTGTCATGGGGGCCTTACATTTGGGCAGATGGTGCAAACCCAAGAGCCGATGGATTGAAATGGATTTTTCCCGACGATTATCAAGCAGACGGCATTCATCCTTCAATAGCGGGCAGACAAAAGGTGGCAGATAAGCTGCTGCAATTTTTTACAACCGATGTTACTTCTACTCCCTGGTTTATTAAATAACAAAATTTCCCTACAACCTCAATACCGGTTATTATCGCTCCGGGAAACCTTTTTGCTTTAAGGGTGTTTACAATCCTGCATAAATTTTATTCAATTATTATTCAATGAACCTTTCTATATTTAATCAAAGAATAATATTTCCCTTTTATTCCTAACATCCAGCGCACACTGTTATGGAAAATATTTTTTTATCGGATACAGAATATGAGCAACTGGCTTCACGCACAGAAGAACTGGTAGCAACGGTAGATGATCTTCCTTACCCCAAAGTAAAAGATGATGTACATGAGTTGCTGCAGAATTTTGACATGCTACATCGAGAAGCACTCACAAGGCTTTTTAAAGAAATTGTGATCAATCACCCAGATTTGCACACGAAGATGGAAGGTGACAAAGCAGTACATTTATTGTTCAGTCTTTATGATCTTTTCCATTCAGATATTCAAAATAGTTCTTTCACGCAGGAAGAAATGTGGGGTAAAAATGGAAATGATAAGTATCCCCGGTGGATTCCCGTCGGTAAGGTGAAAACACTTAAAGAAAATACTGCTTACAAATATGCGGAAGAAGGTGAAAATATTTTGATCTGCAAAACGGAAGACCAGGTGTATGCTGTGAAAAATTGTTGTGGCAATACTGCCTTGCCATTAGATGGAGCGGCAATTGAGCAAGGTTATCTTATTTGTCCATGGCACGGATGTGCTTATCGCTTGTCAGATGGCAGCATGGAGACCAATGCGATGCAAAGATTAAAAAAATATCCAGTGACCATCAGTGAAGAAGGAGAGATCAGGTTAGGATTAAATATGTAAAGAGGATTAGACTTTCACACTTATTATTAATATTTCAATTTGCTTCTTTTGTACAAAAACTTCCGATTGGTTTCAGTAATTTTTATTTTATTCCTTTTTGCTATTTCATGTGAGCAAAATAATAAACCTGATAATCAAAACAATGCAGGAGATACAGGCGATTTGCCCGTTTCAATGGATGACTCTTCCGAAGTAATTATTGATCGTGCCATTGCCTATGCAGGAGGCTATGATGCATGGTGGCAAAAGAAAACCCTTTCGTTTGATAAAAAAAGCACCAGTTACCACAGCACCGGAAAAATCGTACGCCAGACGGACATGCACCTGGATTATATGATGAAACCTGAGTATAGGGCAAAGCTTACTTATACATTAAATGATACAGCAATCACATTGATTCATGATGGGCAGAAGGCCCGTAAATATTACAAGGGTAAAATGTCAGAAGAACAAAATGATATAGATGCTGCGTGGAACTCAGGCTTTGGATCGCAATATGTAATGTGCATGCCTTTCAAATTGAAAGATCCCGGTATAAAAGCTGAATATGTGGGCGAGTTGACTTTACAAGATGGTGCTACAGCCCAGGTGATTAAAACTTCCTACATCCGGGGTGCAGGCAGTAATCCCGATCATATATGGTACTATTATTTTGAACCAGGTACTGGTAAGCTGCTTGCCAACTCATTGAATGGAAAAGATAATTATTGGGATTATACAAGATACCACGAATTTGAAAACGCAGGTGGGTTATTAATGCCTGGCATCCGCAAAGGTTATACGGCAACAGCATTAAATAAGCCGGGCAAAATGATTTCGGAAAGTAGGCATTTTAATATTGTTTTTGATAAAGCACTTCCAGAAGACCATTTTAAAATAGCAGATGACAAATAATGCAAAAATCCTGATTGCCGGTGTAGGCAATGAGCTGCGACAGGATGATGCATTTGGTGTGATACTCGCTCAAAAACTGCAACAGGAGGCCTCATTTCCCGCTTTTGTAAAAGTGATGGAAATTGGTTCGGCAGGTATTCACCTGGTGCAGCAACTATTTGATAAATACGATATTTTGATCTTGCTCGATATAGTAAAGTGGGGCGGTGTAGCGGGAACAATTCATTTTAAAGAAGTAGAGGTAAAAGACATAGCACAATTGCCCACCGATGAGAAGAACGAATTTTTAGCAGACATGCATTACATCAATCCATTAAAAGCATTGATGATGGCAAAGGCTTTGAACGTTTTACCAAAGCAGGTTTTGTTTTTAGGCTGCGAATCAGAGGAGCATGAAGAAATAGGTATCGGTTTAAGTGCGGCTGTTAACAATGCGGTTATACCCGCTTTTGATAAAATAAAAGGATGGATTGCAAATAGTATCGAACAAATTGTTTCTTAAAAATAAATATAGCTACCTATCTATTTTAATACCATTGAGAAAAAACATACATAAAATACTAATGGAAAACATTAATATAAAAGCTAAACGAAGCTGTAAAAATTTTTAGCGAAATGAATTATTGAACACGGGACTGGAATTGTATCAGGTACAAATTACAACAGCAACAACAATCTTAAAATATATTAAGTTCCTTTCCTTTCCGTTACAATAGTTTGAACTAACAAGCAAGCAATCTAAAAAAGTTTTTATATTACTGTTGTGTCCTTGCCACGCCATGGCAAGAAGTAAGGAGAGATTATGGGGGAACAGGCGATGACCCCACATCCAAATATTGCGTACCATGATGCATAAGAAATGGCACGGTATATTTTGTATGTAAAAAATACAACTCCGTCACATCCGATAAAAAAATGGTTATGGCCTTATGTTGATTTAATCCATCTCCTGCGAAATAGTCTTGAAGTGGTTTCTGATTAGTAACAATATGATTCTATAAATGGATAAAGAAAGCTAACCAAAAAACTTCCAATGCAAAAACGCGATTTTGATGCTGTAGTTGTGGGTTCAGGGCCAAATGGTTTGGCTGCCGCTATTACATTGCAAAGAACCGGTCTTTCGGTGCTTCTTTTAGAAGGCACAACTTCGATGGGTGGAGGGTTGCGATCTGCTGAATGCACGTTACCCGGTTTTTTGCATGATGTATGTTCCACTGTTCATCCGTTGGCAGTTTGTTCTCCTTTTTTTAATTCAATTCCTCTTCACAATTATGGTTTTCAATTTATCTATCCTCCTTTTGCTGCGGCTCATCCTTTTGACGATGGTACCGCAGGTGTGTTGCAAACCTCAATACAAAGCACAGCCCAAAGGTTAGGTATAGATGATAGATCCTATGCAAATCTTTTTACCTCTTTAATGCACTATTGGCCAGATATTCTTCCGGATTTGTTAGGACCGTTACGATTAAATCATCCAATAAAAATGGCACGTTTTGGTTATTATGGAATGCAACCGGCTTTTTATCTTGCACGAAAAAAATTTAAAACTTTACAGGCTCAAAGCCTCTTTGCAGGGATGGCTGCACATTCAATGTTACCTCTTAATAAGCTTTTTACTTCTGCTTTTGCATTAATGCTTATGCTTGCAGCACATTATAAAGGCTGGCCTATTGCTAAAGGAGGCTCACAAATGATCGCAAATGCATTGGCGGCACATTTCATTTCATTAGGCGGAAAGATAGAAACAGGTTTCATGGTTACCTCCTTAAATCAGCTACCATCATCGCATGCCATTTTATTAGATGTCACCCCTTTGCAACTTCTCCAAATAGCTGGGCAACGTTTGTCATCCTTATATAAATGGCAATTAAAACGATACAGATATGGAGCAGGGGTATATAAAATTGATTGGGCATTATCTGCACCCATTCCTTTTAAAGCTCCTGAATGCCGGATGGCAGGTACCGTGCATCTTGGGAACTCAATAACAGAAATTGCAGAAGGGGAGCAAATGATTTGGAAAGGAAAACATCCTGAACGGCCTTTTGTATTGCTGGCGCAGCAAAGTGTTTTTGACCCCTCAAGAGCACCCAAAGGAAAACACACTGCCTGGGCATACTGTCATGTTCCAAATGGATCAACCCTTTCTCAAACAGAGGTTATTGAAAAACAAGTAGAACGTTTTGCGCCAGGTTTTCGCGAATGTATATTGGCACGCCATACCTTGAACACAGCCGGTCTGGAAAACTATAATTCAAATTATATAGGCGGCGATATTAATGGTGGTACACAAGATATCACTCAGCTTTTTACACGTCCCGCTCTACGATTATCTCCCTATCGCACATCCGCAAAAGGAATTTATATCTGCTCATCTTCCACTCCTCCCGGAGGCGGCGTTCATGGCATGTGCGGGTATAACGCTGCCCGAAGAGCTTTAAAAGATATCTTCAGGATCGGTTTATGAATGAAGCAAATATGCTCTGCGGTTTACTTAATTGGAGCCGGCTATCTAATGAAACTTTTATTGTCTGTCCGACTATGGCGTTCAGGCAGGCGTCTTCACGCTTATACTTTTTAAACTATATTCGATATGTTACAAGAACTTGAATAAACAAAGGATTGGGTAATGGGGACGATGAAAGATGTTTCAGTAGTAGAAGGATTCTTGTAAAATAACTCTTCCTAAATAAAAGCTGCTATTTAAATTCTTCAGCTCGCTTAAAAATTTTTAAATTACACTACTAAATTTTTTGCAATGAAAGATCAATCAAATCAATCTAATAAAGGCGGTGAAGAAAAAGTAAAACTGCCCTGGGAAGCTGAACTGGAAGTAAAAGATCTGATCAATCCAATAAAATTAAGACGGATTCGCCTGGTGCAAACAGCAGGTGCGATACTTTTAATATTGGCCGTTGGTGTGTTTGGCTGGTGGCTGTTTTTTACACCACCATCAGGCGAAAAGCTTGTAAAAGAAATGATAGCTGCTGCCGGTGGGATGGACCAATGGAAAAATATAGAGGATGGAAATTTTGTGCGGACGCATCGGCTTTATGATGAAAAAGGTAAAGTGATCAAACAATCAGAAGAAACTTTCTTTTTTAAAAATGGCAATGAAGGTCAGCAGCTTTTAATAAAATCAAAAACGAACGAAGGCAACAATGTAGTAGTGGGCAGGGATAAAGGAGGGTTCTGGGCCACTTTGAATGAAACTGAAGTGGATCCCGTGACCATTTCAAAAGATCTGGAATTTATGTGTGACGGAGAAGGCTGCTCACCGCTTTGTGCCAGTGAAATGGCGCTCTACCGCATGTCATTTCCTTTCAAGCTGGCTGACTATGGAGTAAAACCACGCAATGCAGGGACGACCACGTTGAATGGAGATAAAGCGATTTTATTGGATGTAACTTTTGATCCAAAAGTAGGACATGATCGTTGGGTTTTTTATGTTGACCCTTCCTCTAAATTGATCCGGAAAATAGAGCACTATCCTTCGCTTAAAGAAAATGTGCAGCCGGAAGAAATCTTTCTATCGGATTTTAAAAAAGCAGGAAATATAATGTTGAGTCATTCCAATAAATATTATCGCAGCAATGGAAAAATTTTAGAAGAATACCTGATCTCCAATGTCAAATTCAATTCTTCATTGACTCCGGAAGTTTTCAACAGGCCTCAGCAATTAAGCATGGTAAATAAATAAAGTATCTTTTTTTATATAAATTCAGAAAGGGCCACCGGCCCTTTTTTTTATATTTAGCATGGTACATTTTGTTTAGTTAAATTATCTCAATTTTAAAAATGGATACATCAGGAAGTAAATTGCCAATATACAGTGCTATTGCTGCAAACCTGGCCATAGCCATTGCAAAATTTGTGGCAGCAGGTTTTAGCGGTAGTTCGGCCATGATTTCAGAAGGCATTCACTCCTTAGTAGATACAGGAAACGGGGGTTTACTTTTATTTGGAATATATAAAAGTAAAAAACCTGCAGATGATAATCATCCATTTGGGCATGGTAAAGAACTTTATTTCTGGTCATTGATTGTTGCCATACTTATTTTTTCAATTGGTGGGGGTATGTCTATTTACAAAGGTATTTCTCACATATCTGATCCTGCTCCCTTAACCGACCCGTTCTGGAGTTACGTAGTGTTAGGCTTTGCCTTTTTATTTGAAGGGGCAGCGCTGTTTTTTGCATTAAAAAATTTCAAAAAGCAAAAAGGGAATAATAGTTACTGGAAGGCCATTAAATTAAGTAAAGATCCCGGGAGCTTTGCCGTGATTTTGGAAGATGCGGGTGCACTGTTAGGTTTGCTGGTAGCTTTTGCAGGTTTATTTCTTGGCCACTATCTTAACGATGCCCGGTATGATGCATATGCATCTGTACTCATCGGCCTTTTACTTGCAATAATAGCAGGGGTATTGGCAAAAGAAAGTAAAGGCTTACTAATAGGAGAAGGTGCGAATCCCGAAATGTCTGATAGTATTTTAAAAATTGTGCATGCCGATGAGGCGGTAGATAAAGCAAAAAAACCATTAACCATGTATTTTGGTCCGCACGATGTTTTTTTGGCTATTGATATCCGGTTTAAGAAAAACCAGTCTTCTCTCGAAATAGAGAAGGCCGTATGCAGGCTTGAAAAAGATATTCGTCAATCCCATCCCATTGTTAAAAGAATTTTTATTGAGACGAGTAGTTTTACAGAGCATAAAACCATTGAATAAACAATGAAATATTTTCTATTGTTTCATAAGCTTAAACAAAAAACAATTTGTTTTCCGCTTACTTGTTTGAGGAAGCCCTTACTCTTTTCAATAAGGTATCTGCCAATTCATTAATGGCTTTTAGTGCAGGTGAATGATCGATAGCATTCATGTTTAGCGAGCCTCCTTTATCTGCCTCTGAAATAATAGTGTCAAAAGGAATTACGGCTACCACCGGCAAATCTGTTTGTGCACAAAACTGGCGGATAGCTTCTTCATCTTCTGCATTCTTTACCTTGTTGGCAACAGCAACAATGTTTTTTATTTCAAGTTCTTTTCCCAGCCTTTGAAAACGGGCTACAGCTTCCATAGAACGATAGTAAGGTTCTACCACACAAAGTAAAACATCCACGTATTTAGAAGTACCCCGCTTCATTTGCTCCAGCGATGCTTCAAGATCCAACAAGGTCACTTGTTCGCTTTCTTCCAGTGCCGTATGAATGATTTCCCGAACCGTAGTATGAATACCACACATGCAACCGGTAGCTGCATGCTCTGGCTGGCCTACTGCCAATAAAGTTACATTGTCAGAAGTTTTTATTCCATAAATATCCATTACTTCAGATAGGGGTACATTTAGCTTAGCATACTTTTTCCCGTCTTCTTTTTCATACACCTCAAGTAGTTTTGATGTAAGTGCCTTAGGCATGGTTGCCTTGGGATCGAGGCCAAGTGTGAGTGCCAGGTTGGGATTAGGATCGCCGTCAATAGCCAATACCGGAATGCCTTTATTTCCTAACGTCCGGCATAATACTCCGCTAATTGTAGTTTTACCTACACCACCTTTACCACATACAGCAATTTTCACGTTTTTATTTTTATGATGAGCAATTTAGTGAAAAGTCATTATCTCTCATTATAATAATTAATAAGTTGCCACAAGAAATACCTCGCCCTTATTCCCAGCGACTTGAAAACAGAAAAGTATTTCGAACTTATATTTATTCTCAATCTCCATTTTTTAAATGTGATAAGTTTTTATAAGTCCTTACCGGAAATATAGTATGATCAAACCTTCGCCTCGCCAATTCAACGACAGACAACTGGCAATCCATTTAAAAATATAACCAATCCCTTTGCAGCTGCCGGTGTTCCTTGTTATATCCTGATCAAAAGAATCCGCAAAATCTGTGCTGTATAACAGTCAATAATATTCGTAAACGATTTTGGTAGCTTTGTAGCTATGAACTATTTTTAAATACTCATCACGTTTCAAAAAAAGTGAAATGCATCCTACAATAGAAGAAGCAGAAGGAAAGCTTGGTATTTTAATGCCTGGTTTAGGTTCCGTTGCCACTACCCTTATTGCAGGTGTGGAAGCTGTAAAAAAAGGCCTGGCTCAACCGGTTGGCTCCTTAACACAAATGGGTAATATTCGGTTAGGAAAGAGGACCGAAAACCGGTATCCTAAGATCAAAGACTTTGTACCTCTTGCTGATTTAAATGATATTGTTTTTGGTGGTTGGGATGTTTACAGCGATAATGTTTTTGAAGCAGCCATTAAAGCAAAAGTGCTGGAACCTATGATGCTGCATGCAGTGAAGGCTGAATTGGAAGCTGTAAGACCCATGAAAGCTGTATTTGACAAATCATACATATCCAATTTGTATGGCGAACATGTTAAGCAGGCAGCTACAAAAATGGAGTTGGCTAAAGCGGTGATGGATGATATTGAGAATTTTAAAGATGCAAATGATTGTACACGTGTTGTAATGGTTTGGTGTGGATCTACTGAAAAATATATTGAGTGTTCAGAAGTACATGATACTATAGAGAGCTTTGAAGAAGGATTAAACAACAGTGACCCTGCCATTTCTCCCTCCATGATCTATGCTTATGCAGCTATTAAACTTGGTGTACCATTTATGAATGGAGCTCCAAATTTAACGTGTGATATTCCTGCATTAATTGAATTAGCTAAGGAGACAGAAACACCCATAGGTGGTAAAGATTTTAAGACAGGACAAACATTAATGAAAACTATTTTGGCTCCGGGGCTTCATGCAAGGGCTTTAGGAATAAAGGGATGGTTTTCATCTAATATATTGGGTAATAGAGATGGTTATGTGTTGGACAACCCGGATAATTGCAAAACTAAAGAGGTGTCGAAACTAAGTGTGTTGGAAGATATTTTGCAACCTGATATAAATCCAGAGCTATACGGTGATCTTTATCATAAAGTAAGGATCAACTATTATCCACCTCATGGAGATAATAAAGAAAGCTGGGACAACATTGACATCTTCGGATGGATGGGTTATTCAATGCAGATAAAAATAAATTTCTTATGCCGGGATTCTATTTTAGCTGCCCCAATAGTTTTAGATCTGGCGTTGTTCAGCGACCTGGCGAAAAGATCCGGTATGTCTGGCATCCAGGAGTGGTTGTCGTTTTATTTTAAATCACCACAAACAGCTCCCGAACTTCGTCCTGAGCACGACATATTCAAGCAATTGATAAAATTGCAGAACACGTTACGTCATATTATGGGTGAAGATCTTATCACTCATTTAGGTTTGGATTATTACCAGGATTTTGTAGAAGTATTGTAGTGTTTTGAACATTTTAAAATCAAACATCAATAGTACTGATACTATAATTTTATTGTACCCGTATGGTTTACCAGCAGGATGCGTGCTGTTTTATCATCAACTTCAATAATGCTAACAGATACCGGATCAACCTCAATTCGCAGTAACATATCCAGGTGTATTCCGGCATAAAAAGCAATAACAGCTTTAATCAAATCAGCGTGGCTAATTACAGCAACAGTTTCATCTGGATGTTGTTGGCGAATATTATCAAGTCCGTTTATCATGCGTGCCTGTGCCTCAATCATCAACTCACCACCCGGTATGCGGCTGCAACTCCTGAATGAATTGAAATGTTGAAATGATAACTCTTCTTTTAACTCTTCAAAAGTGCAATTCGTCCATTCGCCAAATTCTATGTCTGTAAAATCATCGTAAATAGCAGTTTTTAAATTAAGTGATTTGGCAATTGGTTCTGCAGTTTCTAATGCACGTTCTAAAGGGCTGCTGTAGATGGCCTTAATTGGTGAACCGGAAAGACGTTCCGCTAACTTATGTGATTGTTCCCGGCCTTCTTCATTTAAATGAATACCCTTCAATCTTCCTGTTAATCTTTTTCCTACAGTATCATTTGTTGCATGCCTTATCAAAATAAATTTTGTCATTCATTGCATTTTTACAAATTCTAAACTCAATCTTTTTATATTGCCTGTTGTTCTAAAAAAATGTTGATGTTTTAATGATATGTTTGAAAGTTAACTACAAAGAGGCATTAACTAAAAACGGAATATTTATTACTGATGGCGATTTATAATATTACAGAAGAAAAGCAGACTCATGCCGATGCCAAAACCAATTTAAAAATTGGTGTACTCACCTTTCACCGCTGCATTAATTATGGAAGTTACTGGCAAGCCCGTTGTTTGGTTGAAGGCTTGCGGGCTCTCGGTCATGATGCTGTTATATTAGATCACGACTCAAGACGGATAAACCTTGCAGAATGGAAATGTGCATACAGGCCTGTGCTTCCCACTGTAGTGCCGCAATCAGACTATCCATTATACCGTGAGAAAATTACACGTTTCTTTCAGGCGTTTGAAACATTACCTTTTTCACGCCGTTTCCAAATTGAAAACCCAACCAAGATGGAGAGTTGCGATTTAGTTGTAGTAGGTAGTGATGAAGTTTGGAATTTGTTTCATCCATGGTATGGTAATCGCACTTTGTTTTTTGGTGATGGCATTAAAGCACAACGCCTCATTTCTTATGCCAGCAGCTTTGGAAATTATCCTTGTTCATGGGGATTAGCAGAAGAATGGTCAAATCGGTTACGAAATTTCGAAGCGATTTCAGTTCGTGATCTGAACTCGCAGATAATGATTAAAAATGAAGTTGGCTTTGAACCCGACCTGGTGCTCGATCCAAGTATTCAGTTTCCATTGGAACCAGAGGAATCAGATTACAAGATTTATAATAAACCATATATTGCTGTTTACGGACATAATTTTTCCGATTATTTTATTCGGGAAATTCGATCATTGTCAAACGAAAGTAAACTACCACTCATTAGTATCGGTTATAGAAATGATTGGGTTGATGAACAATGGATAACAGCAGGACCACATGAATTTGCAAGGTTCATTGCTCACGCAAAATCAGTGGTAACAAATTTCTTTCATGGTTGTGTTTTTGCTCTCCGATATCAGAAACCTTTTGTTTGTGAAACATCTCCATACCGAAGCAATAAATTGGAGGGCCTTATGCTTAAAATTGGCGCTGAAAAACATTTTATAACACAGGAAACCCCAACTGCTGCTTACAAAAATTGTTTAAGTACACCTCTGGATATTCAAATTTTAGAACGAATAGAGAAACTACGAAGAAGTTCTAACGAGTACCTTGATAGAGCAATGTTTGTTAATCAACTAAAGGTTGCATGAAGCAATTGCTTAGCCCAAAGGATATTGTTGATTCCGGATTGTGTATTGGCTGTGGTAGCTGTGTTGCTCAGGCAGAGTCACCAAAAATTTCTTTGCAATTTGATTCCTTTGGTGAATTGAAGCCGAAAGGTCCAATTAATTGGTACCAAAACAAGACAGAAGCTTTCACCCGCACCTGCCCTTTTTCACCTGCTGCTCTTAACGAGAATGATTTAGCAGCTGAACTTTTTTCGGCAGCTGAACACAAAGATGATTACCTGGGAAGATTTCAAACAGCTTATGTGGGATATGTTGCAGAAGAAGATTTCAGACTTCAGGGAAGCTCCGGGGGAATGGTTACCTGGGTGGCAACTGAATTAATGCGAAAAAACTTAATAGATGGTGTTGCACATGTTATTGCAACAGAAGATCCTCATCAGGAGGGGCGCTATTTCCAATACAAAATTTCACGTACAGAGGAGGAAATCAGGGAAGGTGCAAAATCCCGTTATTATCCGATTGAAATGTCCGCCATTTTAGAGACCATTCGAAATATTCCCGGACGTTATGCAATAATCGGAATTCCTTGTTTTATAAAGGCAGTGCATCTATTAAGAAATGAAGACAACATTATTCGTGACCGCATACAATTTACTCTCGGACTTTTTTGCGGCCATATGAAAAGCGCCAGATTTATCGAAAGCTTTGCATGGCAAATGAATGTTCCGGTTGATGAAATTATAAAAGTTGACTATCGTTTTAAAGATGTAAACCGTCCCGCAAACTGGTATAACGCACAACTAACCATGCGTGATGGTACCATAGTTAATAAGGATTGGTGGCATCTTGCAGATGGTGATTGGGGTGCAGGATTTTTTATGAATTCAGCATGTAACTATTGTGATGATGTTGTAGCCGAAACTGCTGATGTTTCATTTGGAGATGCTTGGGTAGAGCCATATTCTTCCGATGGAAGAGGAACTAATGTAGTTGTGGTAAGGTCACAATTAATAGAGAATTTAATTAGCACAGCAATAGGTGAAGGGAGGCTTCAGCTGAATTCAGTTAACGGTGAATTTGTTGCACAAACACAAGCTGCCGGTTTCAGACAACGAAGGGAAGGGTTGGCTTACAGGCTTTCATGGAGCCGGAGTGGAGTGCAACCTTGTAAACGTGTTGGGTCAGATTCAACAACTCCAACAAAACAACGAAAATTAATTTACCGGCTACGATACAACATAACTAAATGGAGCCACAAAATATTCTGGTTAGCACGTAAAATCAGTCAGCCTAAATTCTATATTGTTTGGGCACGTGTAGCAACAGCTATTAATTTTGGCCTGGCTTACCACAGGGGAAAAATAGGTGAAATGACAAAACGATTTTCTCAACTAAAGGGATAAGATTACCTGAATTCACTTGTAACAGTCAAGTAGGGTTTCTAATATTCTCATCTGGCATACCGACGAACCATATCAACACAAAATTCTGAGAACTCTTCAATATGTTGTGGCGGGCTCGTATGATGTGGCTCTATACCTCTTGATTCCGGTGTAAAACAAAAAGTAATTGTAAGCTCAAACTCCTCAAGTGCTTTCATCATCCTGTCAAACCATTTATATGCATCTGGTCTGAAAGAATCTGACCAGCTTAAACCTGTACGCAGATATTTCACGCCTAATTTTCTCAACCATTCAACTGCCAAATCAAGACGATGATCTTCAAAATGAAACCACTGACAAATGCCCATTTCAGGTGTATAATCTGAAAATTGTTTTAGAGCAAGTTTTGGTGAGCCGTCTTCACGAATTAATCCTAAATAAAAATGACGATAGTAAGATGAACCTTCAGCTTCACGATGTCTTGTAGTTGCTTCCCATTCTCTTGGTAAATCAAATAAGCTGTACCAATGAATTCGGTTAACACGTCCCAATAATAATTCTGCAGTACGACGGAGACCAAACTCCTGAACCTCTTCAGCCCCAAATGTGGAAATACCAACCTCAGTCACCCATACCGGTAGATCTGTAACAGCTTCAATTTCAGAAATTTTAGCAGGCCATTGATGTATTTGCCAGTGATTCCAATCAAGTGGAAAGCCGTGAACGGCAACTGCATCAAGATCTTCAAGTGTGCCGTAATTCTTTAACCTCTCCATAAAAATTGGATCAATAGGTGACATACCGCCAAGGACTCTTAAAATGTTCGGATTTTCTGCTTTAACAGCTTTGGCAGCCATTTTCACCATTTCGGAGTAGGTCACCCATTCCGGATCTATTTCAAAAGCCCAATGTGATTTATTATTTGGTTCGTTCCAAAACTTTACTGCTTCAATCATTATTGAAAACTTAGCTTATTTCTTAGCCGGGTAAACAGCACGAGCTTGCCAATCGGGCAAATTGGCTCTCCGGCAAATGTAAACTTCTTGTTCAGGATGGTCTGTAATTTCAAAACCTGAGCTTCGAAGCATTGCTTCCATACAAGCTCTGTTGGGAACCCACCAATTGGTTGGGTCCTGGGCATAACGATGTTCAATAAAATGCATTTTTGGAAAGTGTGCACTTTCAAAAATATTGGTTTCCCAAAAATCATAATCAGCCTTTATTGGTTCAACTTCATTACTGCCTCTTTGCATTGATTGAAAAATCAAAACATCATTAACAACATTATCATATAGAAGATCAAGGGCTAAAAGAGGGTGACGAAGATGGTAGAGAACACCCATAAATATTACAACATCAAACTTTTCATTCAGGCTACCTACATCGTAGACAGACATATTATAGAATTCAATTTCCATTCCCATTACTTCTGCTGAAAAACGTGCCTGCGCTAAATACTTATCATCTGAATCAATCCCAACTACTCTATCAGCACCACGCTTCTTCATTTCTATAGAATAAAAGCCGCCATTGCAACCAATATCTAATACGGTTTTTCCATTTAGATCCTTAGGAATAGCATGTGCGAAACGTTGGAATTTAACGTTTGGATAGTCACCTAAAAAATGGTTAGGTGCTGTTCTTACTCCATGTAAATCTATATTGTGAAACCATTTTCCAAGCTTATCTATTTCCTCCTTTAATTGTTCCTGAGAAAACTTGTTTGATGAAATTGTGTGGGTATTCATTTACTGCTCCTGAAAATCAAATGTAGTTAAGATGGTGTGGATTAAATAGATGAACAATAAATTATTCACTGAAATGGTACCTGCAAAAAAAGAGGCTGTTCGGATAAAGAACAACCCCTTTTTATAAAATGGAGTAATACTAACTTTTACTTTGTTCGTATGCTCCTACTGGGGGTACTGAAGCATTCCTTGTACTACCTGTACTACTACTACCCGTGCTTGTACCTGTATTTGTACTATAATCTGTGTCTGAATTACCACTACCGGCTTTCAGCCTATTTTCAACGTTCTTCACGCCTGATACTGATTCAGCAATATCTTCTGCATGTCTTTTTGCCCAGCGACTGTTAACGGAGCCTGATAAAGTCACTTCGCAATTGTTTACTGTTACCTCAATTCCGGATGCATCAATATTCGGATCATCAGTTAAGCGATCATTTACATCTTCCTTAATCCTCTCATCGGAACGAACATAGCCTTTTGGTCCACGACCTCTGTAATTTTCACGCTTCTCATCTCTTCTGCGGCGTTTTTCTGCATCATCATCCCCAAACCAGGAAGAAACTTCATCTCTTGTTTTATCCCACCAGTTACGATCCCCGCGACTCCGGTTTTCATTTTGTTGAGATCTTGAGTAGTCTCTTGACCTATCATTCCAATCATTATCCTGTTGGCTGCTTGAGTAATCGCTGCTACCACGGTTCATATATCCCGAATTTCTATTTCTTCCCTGGTTGTAGCTGCCATAGTCATCATTATACCTGTCAGAGCTATAGCTGTTGCCGTGGTTACTTGTACCTGATCTATAATCTGATTGTCCCTGGTCATATTGACCTCCATAGTTTCCACGGGAGCCATTGTTATCAAACCTGCGTCTGTCATCATCAAAATCACTGCGATCATCAAAGGATCTATTCTCGTTATATCTGTTGTAGTCATCATTTCTGTTATAGGAAGAAGACCTGCGGTTTCTGTCCCAATCATTATCATTTCTGTCCATGATGTAAGTTTTAAAAGTTAGAAAATTATTAACCTTATAAGATATAAAAGAACTATGCCATGATTGATTAAAAAAGGCTACTCCAAATTTGAAGTTTTTTTATAAATATTGAAATAGTACAGGTAGGTGAACAATGGAAATTGGAAAATGTTAAAGAAAATAAAATTAATAATGAAATATCTTCTTAGATTTACGCAAACGATTGCGTAACCAGCTATTGCAAACATGCAGAAGTTTGTATCAAAACCAACGCTTAATGACATTGCCCGTGAGTTGAGTGTAACTCCTTCTACAGTTTCCCGAGCTTTAAATAATCACAACAGCATTAGTTCAAGGACAAAACTGGAAGTTAGAAAAACCGCAAGCAGATTAAACTATCATCCAAATAAAATTGCTTCATCATTACGAATAGGTAAAAGCAAAATCGTTGGTGTAATTATACCAAGTGCCGAGATAAATTTTTTTGGATCAATCGTACATGGCATTGAAAAAATTGCCAGTGAGAAAGGTTATAATGTTCTTATGTTCCAGTCAAATGAAGAAATGGAACTTGAGAAAAAAGGTATAATTACCTTCTTACGTTCCGGAGTAGATTAAGGAAGATGTAAATGATCGCTTAACTGATGATCCGAATATTGATGCATCCGGAATTGAGGTAACAGTAAACAATTGCGAAGTGACTTTATCAGGC
>MWVY01000132.1_pt1 | contig 17782 bp, 14 predicted proteins | sample 1047251 | NCBI WGS metagenome assembly MWVY01 (sample SAMN06349983, study PRJNA376086) | soil metagenome | isolation source: MS7-5 sample Antarctic (ecotone) soil | place: Antarctica | collected 2015-01-13
CCTTCACTTACTCCGAAGCCTGAGAGCCCCTCCTAACCTCCCCGAAGGGGAGGAATTTGGAAATTTCGTCTTATATTGAAAATTCATCTTAAAGAACAGTTCCTTAAGCCTTCCCTTCGGGGAGGTTTGGATGGGCCGCTCTTTCTTCTAAAGCTTTTACCAAACTAGCCAACTTACCGCCTGCATTCAATGCCGATATAACAGTTTTTGCAGGAGATTGTAATAATCCTATTACTTCGCCAATAAGATCATTCTTGCTCTTCAAAGATCTTAAAGCTTCCAACTGGTCGTTACCTGCAAATACATCCCCATCAATAAAAGCAGCTTTCAATACTGGCAGCTCTCCTTTATTATCACGTCTAAAATCAGCTATAATTAAAGCTGGCTCTTTTGCATTTTCAGAGAACATTAAAGCAGTTACACCGTGTAGTGAATCAAAAACGTTTGAATAACGCTCTTCATTTAATGACTCTAACGCTTTTTTGATCAGGGTGTTTTTAGCAACTTTTAATTCCACTTGCTTGCTGAAACAAATGCGGCGTAGTTTACCAACCTGGTCAACAGAAAGTGCTTCAGTATTAGTAATATAGAAGTTGTTGTACTGAGAAAATTTCTCTTTTAACGCTTCTATTACTTCATTTTTTTGTTCTTTGGTCATGATTATTAATTTACGGCATACAAACCTTAAGTATTAATGCGCGAATGATTTTGTATCAACTGAAATCCCAGGGCTCATGGAGCTAGCCATGCTCACTCCTTTAAGATAAGTTCCCTTTGCTGTGGAAGGTTTTGCTTTAATAATTGCATTGATTAGCTCCAGGCTATTTTCCGCAATCTTTTGAGGAGGAAAACTTACCCGGCCGATTGAAGCATGAATGATACCTGATTTATCTACCTTGAAAGCTATTTTTCCGCCTTTTACTTCATTTACAGCTGCAGCTACATCATTAGTAACTGTACCTGTTTTTGGATTAGGCATTAAGTTACGCGGACCTAAAATTTTTCCTAAACGGCCTATTTTCGGCATTACAGCAGGTGTTGCAATAATTACATCAACATCTGTCCAGCCACCTTCTATTTTCTGAACAAATTCATCTAACCCAACATAATCTGCACCTGCAGTTTTTGCAGCTGCTTCCTGATCAGGCCCGCATAGAACTAAAACTCTTTTAGTTTTACCTGTGCCATGTGGTAATGAAACGGTGCCCCTGATCGCCTGATCGGCTTTTTTTGGATCAACACCTAAACGAATGTGTAAGTCAACAGAAGCATCAAACTTACATGTGTTAACTTCTTTTACCAATGATGATGCATCGGTTAAACTGTATTCTTTATTATTATCAATCTTTGTGTTTACAGCTTTTCTTTTTTTAGCAATGAATGCCATCGTGTACTTTTTTTACCTTTTAATTTATTGTTTCCATGGAGCATTGCCTTCCACTGTAAGGCCCATGCTACGGGCTGTGCCAGCAACCATCTTCATGGCACTCTCTACAGTAAAGCAGTTTAAATCAGGCATTTTATCTTTAGCAATTTCCTCAACCTGGTTCCATGTTACTTTACCCACTTTTGATCTGTTAGGCTCTTTTGATCCGCATTGAAGTTTAGCTGCTTCCAATAATTGAACAGCTGCAGGAGGGGTTTTGATTACAAAATCAAAAGATTTGTCGGAAAAAACAGTTATTAAAACAGGTAGGGTCTTGCCCATCTTATCCTGGGTACGGGCATTAAATTGTTTACAGAATTCCATGATATTAATACCCTTGGAACCTAATGCAGGACCGATTGGAGGAGCCGGGTTGGCCTGCCCACCTTTACACTGGAGTTTTACAAAGCCGGAAATTTCTTTAGCCATTTATTTTCGATTTATTGGTTCTAACGTCTCGTTAAGGCGAGACTCCCAAATTCATCTTTCATCCCGCAGAGCAGAATTTCGCATAATTGAGACTGTCGGTTTAGAAAGTCTATTGCGATAAAAGAAAGAACTAATTGGGGCGCAAATATAGGAACTTTGATTTAAACTATAGAAAGTAACATTGTTAGCATTTAGTGAATGGTTGGCTAATTTCAATCGCAGCGATTTAAGAGTTGCATTCTAACTAAACTAATATTTAAATGCCATCATTAGAAATTTTATTGTTTCGTTTATTTCTGGTAGTACTAGTCAGCGGTTGCATTGGTGCTGAAAGAGAATACAGAAGTAAATCAGCAGGTTTTCGAACTATGATACTAATTTGTCTTGGCGCTTTTCTTTTCACAACTTTTGGTATTTATATAAGTGGTTCAACAAGTGACAGGATTGCTTCTAATATAGTTACTGGTATTGGATTTTTAGGTGCAGGTGTAATCTTTCAAACTGCAAATAAAGTCAACGGTTTAACTACTGCCGCAACTATTTGGGCAGTAGCAGCGCTGGGTATGGGTATTGCAGGAGGATTTTATCTTGCTGTGATTATTTCAACAATTATTGTTCTTACCTCCTTATACTTTTTCACTAAGCTGGAAAATTGGATAGATAAAATCAACCAATCACGGCAATATAAGATAGTCAGTAATTATAAAGAAGAATTGTTATACCACTATGAAGATTTATTTAAAAAGCATAGGTTGCGTTTTAAAAGATTGAAGCAATCAAAAGCAGGTGAGCTTATTGCAGGCACCTGGTTGGTACAGGGTAGGGCTAAAGATCATACAAAGTACATTGAAGAAATTCTGCATGACACTTCAGTAACAGAATTTGAATTTTAAACAACAGTTGATGTTAATCGCTTGTTTATTTTTAGTACAATTTCATCTATTGATATATTCTTCATGCACTTAAAGTGTCCCTGGGGGCATTTATGTCTTCCGAATTTAGTGCAAGGCCTGCACCATAGTTTGCGAACCTGCACATTATCATAAGGAGATCTAGTTTGTGCAGATAAGAATTTCTTCCCATAATACGGTACCATCCCGAATGACGGTGTTGTACTCCCCCAAATTGCAATAACAGGTTTTTTAAAAGCAGCTGCAATATGCATTAATCCTGTATCCTGAGCTATAACTAATTTTGAATTCTTCACCAGGTCGGCACTTTCATTCAAGCTAAATTTGCCGCAAGCATTATATATTTTAACAGGATCAATCTTACTTATCTCCTCCCCATCTACCGCTTCTTCTTTCCCTCCAAGAAGAATAATGGGATGATCTATTTTTTGACACAATTCCTTTAATTTATATACAGGTAGTTTTTTTGTAAAGTAAGTTGCTCCAATAACAACAGCAATATATCCAGCATGGTGTGATGCAGGTATATCGCTGACATTTACCTGCTCTTGTTGGCTAATAAAATAATCCATCCCGGCACCATCATTATAAACTTTAAATGGTTCAACAGTTTTCATGTACCGGTCTATAATATGCAGATCCGGCATTACATTCCATTTCAGTTTTACAAAAATGAATTTTTCAATATTCAACTTATTGAATGAATATGCGGGAATTTTCAATGCATTCTTTACCCGTAATGTTCTCAGGTTATGATGCAGATCTATTATGTAGTCGAACTTCTCATCTCTAAGTCCATCTATCATTTTATTCCAATCTTCCTGCAGTACATGAATTTTATCTATATAGGGATTGTTTATTATAACTGATTTGAATTGCGGTTTTATCAGGTAATGAAGTTCGGCTCCTTGTAATTGTTTCTTCAAACATCGAATGACAGGAGTGGTTAATACTATATCTCCAATTGAACTGAAACGGATAATCAGGAACTTCATTTGTCTAAGATAAAGCACTTCATATGCTATGGCGAAGGCACAACCTCTCCCTCTATATATTTTAAATCCTTACCAAAAGTTTCTTTTATAAACAAAGCCGCAACTATTGTAACAGACATTACAATAATGCCGGTAACCAAACCAGCTGTTACATAATCCATAGATCCTCGCAACCATTTAAAAAGAAGAATTATCAGAGGTAATGAACCTCTAACCATATTGGGAACTGTTGTGGCAGCAGTTGCACGGAGATTAGTACCAAACTGCTCCGCAGCCATAGTTACAAAAATTGCCCAAAAGCCTGTTCCAAAACCTAGTCCTGCACAGATCCAATACATCTCGTCGTCACTACCACCATCCTGCATAAAAAATAAAGCTATAAAGAATGCAGTTATTCCATAGAAAATGTACAATGCTTTTTTACGACTTTTCAACCATTGACTTAGTAAGCCAATGAGTATATCACCAATTGAAATAGCAGCATAGGCATACATAATTGCCTTGCCGGGTATGATATCCTCCTGTATACCCATGTTTTTGCCAAACTGATCAGAAAAAGAAACCAATACTCCTATAACATACCAGGTTGGCAATCCAATTAATATACTCAGCATGTAAGTTTTAAATCGGGCACGGTTATTAAAAAACATCAGGAAATTTCCTCTTTGGACATTCAACTTTTTTACTTCCTGAAACATGCCTGATTCAAAAACTGATATACGAAGCAAAAGCAATAATAGCCCCAGTCCACCACCAATGTAATAGCAAATTCTCCAGTCAAACTCACGTGAAATAAAGTAAGCCACTACAGCACCTGTTAAGCCAATTCCTGCAACTAAAGATGTACCAATGCCACGTTTTTCTTTTGATAGTAGTTCGCTTACCAGCGTTATTCCTGCACCTAATTCACCCGCCAAACCTACTCCCGCAATAAACCTTATGATGGCATATTGCGTAGTATTGGTAACCATCCCATTAGCGATATTGGCCAAAGAGTATAAAATGATGGAACCAAAAAGAACACTTAATCGGCCTCGTTTATCACCCATAATGCCCCAAATAATACCACCAATGAGTAGCCCGGCCATTTGGATGGAAATGATGTTTTCTCCTATTGATGTTACCTGTTCTTCATTCAGGCCGAGATCACGAAGACTTTGTTTACGTATAATACCAAAAAGAAGTAGATCGTAGATATCTACAAAATAACCTAAAGCACCAACAATTACCGGAATAGAAAATACTCCATAATTCTTTGAGGTCATAGCTCATTCGGAGATTGTAAAGGTTGTGGTTTCTTTTTTGAAAAAAGTATTTTATAAAGTACGGGAAGTGTTGTCACTAAAATAATTACTACAGTAATTACTTCAATATGATCCTTTAAACTAAAATCAAATTTCTTCTGCACCCACGTCTGTAAGAAATATCCGCCTAGCATCATAATTATTACCCACGCAACACTCCCAAGAATGTTATATAAAACAAAAGTCGGTTTGTGCATTTTTACAACTCCTGCAACAATAGGTGCAAAGGTTCGCAGTATTGGTAAGAATTTCGCCAGGAAAATTGTGGCTTTTCCATATTCATGATAAAACTCAGTTGCCTTCATTAAATGTTTGCGACGGAACAACCATGTTTCTTTTCTTTCATACAATAATGGTCCTGTTTTATAGCCAAACCAGTATCCTACTAAATTTCCAAGTACTGAAGCAATAATAACCAGTAGTAACACAAACATATAATGCAACCCAAAAAATTCTTCAGACAACCTATCCAGATAAATGCCTGCTGCAAACAAAAGAGAGTCGCCCGGTAAAAAAAATCCTACAAATAAACCTGTTTCAGCAAATACAATAAATAACAGGAAATACAATCCACCATTGTTAATAATCCATTCAATAAAGTTGTGTATAAATCCACCTTGCAATAATGTTATGTCAACTAATATTCCCATGAATTGTATTGCCTGTTTTTTGATTAATCCACTTTAACTGGCTCCAATTTTCCGATTAATTTAGCTATGATAGTTGCGATGGTACAATCACTTGTTACGTTTATTGTTGTTCGCAACATATCTAAAGGCCTGTCAACGGCAAATATAAGTGCCAACCCTGCTTCAGGAATTCCAGCTTGAGTAAGTACAATTATAAGCATTACCATTCCCGCTCCCGGAACAGCAGCTGATCCAATGGATGCTAGCGTTGCTGTTAATATGATTGCCAGCTGAGCAGAAAAAGATAAATCCATCCCAAATGCCTGGGCAATAAAAATAGCAGCTACTGCCTGGTATAAACTGGTTCCATCCATATTAATAGTTGCGCCAATTGGTAATACAAAGCTTGACACTTCATTATCTACACCTACATTTTTCTCGCATACTTCCATTGTTACAGGTAAAGTAGCAGCACTTGAACTTGTTGAAAACGCCAGTAGTTGTGCAGGAGAAATTTGCTTTAGAAATTTCAAAGGGTTTCTTTTTGTGAAGAGATAAATTAAAGATGGATAAAAAACAAACAGCAAAATAGATAAGCCAAGTACAACAGTTAATGCATAAATACCTAAAGCTTTAAATAATTCTAAACTGGGTGATTCAGCAACTAAAGCAGCAATTAATGCAAATACCCCATACGGTGCTGCCAGCATTATAATATCTATCATCTTAAGAATGATATCATTCAAACCATCAAAAAAAAGTTTCACAGGTCTTGTAGTTTGTTCGGGCATTAAAATCATTGCTATCCCAAAAAATAATGCAAAGAAGATAACCTGCAACATTCTTGAATTAGATGTAGTGGCGGCGAAAATATTATCAGGTACAATGTCCTCTACAAACTTTAATGGCCCGGTTTGCTTTTGCTGTTCCGCTTGTTGTTGCTGTTTTTGTACTTCATTTCCATAAGTAGATAACATCTCAGCACGTGTATCTGCACTTAAGGCATTTCCTGGTTTTATAAAATTTGCGATTAACAAACCAAGAGATACAGCTACCACTGTAGTAAATAAATAAAATGCAATAGTTCGGAATCCCATGCTCGATAGCTTGGAAATATCTTTTAAATCCGAAATGCCTTTAATCAAAGAAGCTAGTATTAGAGGAACTGCAATCAGTTTTAGTAAATTGATAAAGATGGTTCCAAACGGTTTTATCCAATCTCTTATAAACTGAGCGCCGTTAGCAAACTGTAACATCAGGATAGCAAACAGAACGCCGGCAACCATTCCAATAATAATAAGCCAGTAGAGCGGTATCTTTTTCATTTATATAATATCGCACGAAAAATAGGTTAAATTTTAATACCGCACTTCTTGCAAACTCATAACTCAGCAAAAGTTATTATTTCGTATAATAAAAATTGCCTTTAGATAATAATATTAATTATTTTACGAGCTTAAATAATAACCAAAATCAATTTCGCAAGTTTGTTGCTTTACTACCGCCTTTTAAATTCAATTACTATCATTAATAATTAATCAATGAATAAATCTTATTCAAAAGCATGCATTTTGTTCTTTATGTTCCTGCTGCCAGTAATTTGTTTTGCACAAGAACCTGCAGCGCAGGAGAAAGGTATAGATGAAAGAGTGAATGAATGGTTTGCACCTATTGCAGCATGGTGGGAAGGAGTAGTTTTTTTCACTATAAATTTTTCTGATGCAGTACAGGTGCCATTCATAGTTATTTTATTAGTAGTCGGCGCTTTGTTTTTCACTATTTACTTTTCATTTATAAACATCAGAAAATTTCCTTTAGCCATTCGTGTTGTCAGAGGGAAATATGACTATTTAGACAAGGATGCTCCCCACGTTAAGCCTCCGGAAGAAATGGCAGTTATGCCTGAGGAGGATTTGATGGAAATAATAACAGAAGAACCACATCATGGTGAGGTAAATCATTTCCAGGCATTGGCCACTGCTGTTTCAGGAACAGTGGGGTTAGGGAATATTGCAGGTGTGGCAGTTGCCATTGCCATTGGTGGACCGGGTGCAACATTCTGGATGATTATCTGCGGTTTAATAGGAATGTCGTCCAAATTTGTAGAATGTACGCTCGGTGTAAAATATAGAGATATAGATGCAAAAGGTATTGTTTATGGCGGACCAATGTATTATTTGCACAGAGGATTACAAGAAAAAAAGATGGGAGGACTGGGTAAGGTGCTTGCAGTATTATTCGCAATTCTTTGTGTTGGTGGCTCCTTCGGTGGCGGAAATGCTTTTCAATCTAACCAGGCAACAGCACAACTGGTAAGTATGTTTGGTATTGAAGGAGGAGCCGAAGCAAAAGCAATAATAGCCCCAGTCCACCACCAATGTAATAGCAAATTCTCCAGTCAAACTCACGTGAAATAAAGTAAGCCACTACAGCACCTGTTAAGCCAATTCCTGCAACTAAAGATGTACCAATGCCACGTTTTTCTTTTGATAGTAGTTCGCTTACCAGCGTTATTCCTGCACCTAATTCACCCGCCAAACCTACTCCCGCAATAAACCTTATGATGGCATATTGCGTAGTATTGGTAACCATCCCATTAGCGATATTGGCCAAAGAGTATAAAATGATGGAACCAAAAAGAACACTTAATCGGCCTCGTTTATCACCCATAATGCCCCAAATAATACCACCAATGAGTAGCCCGGCCATTTGGATGGAAATGATGTTTTCTCCTATTGATGTTACCTGTTCTTCATTCAGGCCGAGATCACGAAGACTTTGTTTACGTATAATACCAAAAAGAAGTAGATCGTAGATATCTACAAAATAACCTAAAGCACCAACAATTACCGGAATAGAAAATACTCCATAATTCTTTGAGGTCATAGCTCATTCGGAGATTGTAAAGGTTGTGGTTTCTTTTTTGAAAAAAGTATTTTATAAAGTACGGGAAGTGTTGTCACTAAAATAATTACTACAGTAATTACTTCAATATGATCCTTTAAACTAAAATCAAATTTCTTCTGCACCCACGTCTGTAAGAAATATCCGCCTAGCATCATAATTATTACCCACGCAACACTCCCAAGAATGTTATATAAAACAAAAGTCGGTTTGTGCATTTTTACAACTCCTGCAACAATAGGTGCAAAGGTTCGCAGTATTGGTAAGAATTTCGCCAGGAAAATTGTGGCTTTTCCATATTCATGATAAAACTCAGTTGCCTTCATTAAATGTTTGCGACGGAACAACCATGTTTCTTTTCTTTCATACAATAATGGTCCTGTTTTATAGCCAAACCAGTATCCTACTAAATTTCCAAGTACTGAAGCAATAATAACCAGTAGTAACACAAACATATAATGCAACCCAAAAAATTCTTCAGACAACCTATCCAGATAAATGCCTGCTGCAAACAAAAGAGAGTCGCCCGGTAAAAAAAATCCTACAAATAAACCTGTTTCAGCAAATACAATAAATAACAGGAAATACAATCCACCATTGTTAATAATCCATTCAATAAAGTTGTGTATAAATCCACCTTGCAATAATGTTATGTCAACTAATATTCCCATGAATTGTATTGCCTGTTTTTTGATTAATCCACTTTAACTGGCTCCAATTTTCCGATTAATTTAGCTATGATAGTTGCGATGGTACAATCACTTGTTACGTTTATTGTTGTTCGCAACATATCTAAAGGCCTGTCAACGGCAAATATAAGTGCCAACCCTGCTTCAGGAATTCCAGCTTGAGTAAGTACAATTATAAGCATTACCATTCCCGCTCCCGGAACAGCAGCTGATCCAATGGATGCTAGCGTTGCTGTTAATATGATTGCCAGCTGAGCAGAAAAAGATAAATCCATCCCAAATGCCTGGGCAATAAAAATAGCAGCTACTGCCTGGTATAAACTGGTTCCATCCATATTAATAGTTGCGCCAATTGGTAATACAAAGCTTGACACTTCATTATCTACACCTACATTTTTCTCGCATACTTCCATTGTTACAGGTAAAGTAGCAGCACTTGAACTTGTTGAAAACGCCAGTAGTTGTGCAGGAGAAATTTGCTTTAGAAATTTCAAAGGGTTTCTTTTTGTGAAGAGATAAATTAAAGATGGATAAAAAACAAACAGCAAAATAGATAAGCCAAGTACAACAGTTAATGCATAAATACCTAAAGCTTTAAATAATTCTAAACTGGGTGATTCAGCAACTAAAGCAGCAATTAATGCAAATACCCCATACGGTGCTGCCAGCATTATAATATCTATCATCTTAAGAATGATATCATTCAAACCATCAAAAAAAAGTTTCACAGGTCTTGTAGTTTGTTCGGGCATTAAAATCATTGCTATCCCAAAAAATAATGCAAAGAAGATAACCTGCAACATTCTTGAATTAGATGTAGTGGCGGCGAAAATATTATCAGGTACAATGTCCTCTACAAACTTTAATGGCCCGGTTTGCTTTTGCTGTTCCGCTTGTTGTTGCTGTTTTTGTACTTCATTTCCATAAGTAGATAACATCTCAGCACGTGTATCTGCACTTAAGGCATTTCCTGGTTTTATAAAATTTGCGATTAACAAACCAAGAGATACAGCTACCACTGTAGTAAATAAATAAAATGCAATAGTTCGGAATCCCATGCTCGATAGCTTGGAAATATCTTTTAAATCCGAAATGCCTTTAATCAAAGAAGCTAGTATTAGAGGAACTGCAATCAGTTTTAGTAAATTGATAAAGATGGTTCCAAACGGTTTTATCCAATCTCTTATAAACTGAGCGCCGTTAGCAAACTGTAACATCAGGATAGCAAACAGAACGCCGGCAACCATTCCAATAATAATAAGCCAGTAGAGCGGTATCTTTTTCATTTATATAATATCGCACGAAAAATAGGTTAAATTTTAATACCGCACTTCTTGCAAACTCATAACTCAGCAAAAGTTATTATTTCGTATAATAAAAATTGCCTTTAGATAATAATATTAATTATTTTACGAGCTTAAATAATAACCAAAATCAATTTCGCAAGTTTGTTGCTTTACTACCGCCTTTTAAATTCAATTACTATCATTAATAATTAATCAATGAATAAATCTTATTCAAAAGCATGCATTTTGTTCTTTATGTTCCTGCTGCCAGTAATTTGTTTTGCACAAGAACCTGCAGCGCAGGAGAAAGGTATAGATGAAAGAGTGAATGAATGGTTTGCACCTATTGCAGCATGGTGGGAAGGAGTAGTTTTTTTCACTATAAATTTTTCTGATGCAGTACAGGTGCCATTCATAGTTATTTTATTAGTAGTCGGCGCTTTGTTTTTCACTATTTACTTTTCATTTATAAACATCAGAAAATTTCCTTTAGCCATTCGTGTTGTCAGAGGGAAATATGACTATTTAGACAAGGATGCTCCCCACGTTAAGCCTCCGGAAGAAATGGCAGTTATGCCTGAGGAGGATTTGATGGAAATAATAACAGAAGAACCACATCATGGTGAGGTAAATCATTTCCAGGCATTGGCCACTGCTGTTTCAGGAACAGTGGGGTTAGGGAATATTGCAGGTGTGGCAGTTGCCATTGCCATTGGTGGACCGGGTGCAACATTCTGGATGATTATCTGCGGTTTAATAGGAATGTCGTCCAAATTTGTAGAATGTACGCTCGGTGTAAAATATAGAGATATAGATGCAAAAGGTATTGTTTATGGCGGACCAATGTATTATTTGCACAGAGGATTACAAGAAAAAAAGATGGGAGGACTGGGTAAGGTGCTTGCAGTATTATTCGCAATTCTTTGTGTTGGTGGCTCCTTCGGTGGCGGAAATGCTTTTCAATCTAACCAGGCAACAGCACAACTGGTAAGTATGTTTGGTATTGAAGGAGGAGCCGCCGGATTCATCATAGGTGTAATATTAGCCATCCTGGTGGGTATAGTTATCATTGGCGGAATTAAAAGAATTGCAACAGTTACAGAAAAGATTGTTCCTTTTATGGCAGGTTTATATATCCTGGCATCACTAATCATCATTTTCGCTCATTTTTCGAATATAGGAACTGCTTTTGGACAGATAATTTCCGGCGCTTTTTCTCCTGCTGCCGGATTAGGTGGAATAGCGGGTGTTTTAATCCAGGGCTTTAGAAGAGCTGTGTTTTCAAATGAAGCCGGAGCTGGTTCTGCAGCAATTGCACACTCAGCTGTACGCACTAAATATCCAGCTTCAGAAGGTATTGTTGCACTATTAGAACCATTTATTGATACTGTTGTTATTTGTACAATGACAGCATTGGTTATTATTCTTTATAACATGAACGGTGTTTTTGTTTATGGACAACCGGGACAATTAGGTGGTGTTGATCTTACTTCTGCTGCATATAATGATGTAATTCCACATTTTTCTTATGTACTTACAGTTGCAATAGTTCTTTTTGCATTCTCTACTATGATTTCATGGTCTTATTATGGCTTGCAATCATGGAAATATTTGTTTGGAAGAAGTACAGTTTCAGACTTAAGCTATAAAGTATTATTTCTTGTATTTGTTGTTATTGGCGCTTCTGCCACTTTAGGTGCAGTAATTAGCTTTTCCGATGCAATGATCCTTGCTATGGTTTTTCCGAACATGCTTGGTTTGTTTTTGTTATTTCCTAAAGTAAAAGAGGAATTGGATAGGTATTTACTGGCAATAAAAAATTCACGAAATAGAATGCCAGCTAAAAAGTAGATTTAATTAATAGCTGAGTCTACACATCATTCGTTCGTAATTAAACAAGTCCTTCTTTAAGCCGAACTGGTATTTTCCGGATCGGCTTTTTTGTTCCTGCCATTGTATTTTTGCCTGCATTTAAATAACTATCCTAATCTATTGTACATATTTATGGGTCGCATATTTGAAGTAAGGAAGTCAACCATGTTTGCCCGGTGGGACCGTATGGCAAAACAATTTAGCCGTATCGGAAAAGAGATTGCCATTGCTGTAAAAGCAGGTGGTCCTGATCCTGACATAAACCCTGCATTGCGCCGCTGCATGCAAAATGCCAAGAGTGTTAACATGCCTAAAGACCGTGTTGAAGCAGCTATCAAACGTGCATTAGGTAAAGAAATGGAGAATTATGAAGAAATCCTGTACGAGGGTTATGGTCCGTATGGTGTTGCTATTTTGGTTGAAACTGCAACCGATAATCATGTAAGAACAGTTGCAAACATAAAATCGATTTTTAATAAAGGAGGAGGTAGTTTAGGAAACAGTGGAAGTGTAAGTTTTCAATTTAAAAAAATGGGTGTTTTTAAGTTGAACCCTAATGGGATCAATACTGAAGAACTCGAGTTTGAATTAATTGATTTTGGATTGGAAGAAATGGGAGAAGTTACAGGTGAAAATGGAGAAGAAGTAATAATATTGCGATGTGCTTTCAATGAGTTTGGTATGATGCAGAAAGCACTGGAAGAAAAGAATATCACACCATTGAGTGCTGAATTGGAATGGATACCAACAACAACAGTTGACGTATCTGAAGAACAAGCACAGGATGTATTGAAGCTGGTAGATAAACTAGAGCAGGATGAAGATGTACAGAAAGTGTTTTATAATCTTCAGTGAGGAATGCCTGAACCTCCAATTATATTATTTGATGGCATCTGCAATTATTGCAATGCAATGGTGAATTTTACCATCAGGCAGGATAAAAAGAAGATCCTCAAATTTGCCGCTTTACAATCTGAAGCCGGACAGAAACTTTTAGACCAGTATGGATTACTAAAAGATAATTTCAATTCCTTTATTTTGATTGATGATGGGCGGGTTTACAAAAGTTCTACTGCCGGATTACGACTATATAATATATTACCCTGGTATTGGAAATGGACACAGATTTTTTGGCTGGTGCCAAAGTTTGCAAGAGATGCTGTTTACAATTTAATTGCTAAAAATCGCTACAGGTGGTTTGGCAAAAAAGAAAAATGCATGGTGCCGTCACCGGATCTAATAGAAAGATTCATTGCCTGAACCACGCTGTCTGAACCTGGATTTGGGTCGATTTATAGGATTATTGGGAGTAACTAACTAGTGCTTGAAATTGAATAAGTGATAGTACACATTTAATCCTCTTAATCATATAATCCGTTAAATCTCGGTTCAGACAATAATTTCTCCACGCATTTATAGAACACATTTGCCACTCATTAAAACCCTGTCTTTATCCATCTCACAATGCAGTTCTCCGCCTCTTGATGATAGCTGTCTGCAGATCAAGTTAGTCTTACCCAGTTTCTCACTCCAGTATGGCACAATATTGCAATGAGCAGAACCGGTTACAGGATCTTCCGTAATACCAGCCCCGGGATAAAAACATCTGGAAACTGATTAATGAGAATAAACTCCTTTTCTATGTTCTAATTGTAAAGGTTCATCTTCCGCTTCGTGCTATTTACTTTTATTAAAATCATTTAAATCCAGCTAAATCATGGTTCAGACAATTTACCAGGTAGATGCATTTAATCATATAAATCCAGGTTCAGACTACTCCCTCATCATCTTTTTAACTACTTCTGTAATTTCTTCAGCATTAGGTTTGCTGAAATAATCTCCATCACTTCCGTATGGAGGACGATGAGCTTTAGCAGTAATTGTTCGTGGAGCAACATCTAACCAGCGGTAACCATTTTGTTCCTCCATTACTTTATTAAACATAAATGCAGCAGCGCCACCTGGTACATCCTCATCAACAAAAACAACCCTGTTTGTTTTTTTAAGTGATTCAACAATTTTATGATTGATGTCAAAAGGCAACAATGTTTGCACATCAACTACCTCGCAACTAATATTCTCCTTTCCCAGAATTTGTACTGCTTCCTGAACTATACGCAATGTGGAGCCGTAAGTAACAATTGTTACATCCTCTCCTTCATTTACAATTTCAGGTACACCTAAAGGAACAGTAAATTCTAAAAGATTAGTTGGTAGTTTCTCTTTTAATCGGTATCCATTCAGGCATTCAACAACTAGTCCGGGATCATTGCCTTGTAATAATGTATTGTACATCCCAACTGCTTGTGTCATATTTCTGGGCACGCAGACATACATTCCTCGTAAAGCATTTATCACCATTCCCATAGGTGAGCCACTATGCCAGATTCCCTCAAGACGATGTCCTCTTGTACGGATTATAATTGGGCAGCTTTGTTGTCCTTTAGTACGAAAATGAAGTGTAGCAACATCATCACTTAAAGGCTGTAAACCATAAAGCAGGTAATCTAAATACTGTATTTCAGCAATTGGTCTTAAGCCACGCATTGCAAGGCCTATTCCCTGGCCAATTATAGTAAGTTCACGAATTCCGGTATCAAATATGCGTTTTGCTCCGTGCTTTGCCTGCAAACCTGAGAATCCCTGGTTTACATCACCTATATAGCCCAGATCTTCACCAAATGCAAAGACTTTCGGATTACTTGCAAACAACTGATCAAAATAATTATTTAAAACTTCAAAGCCATTTACAACCGGTGCATCATCTGCAAAAACAGCTTTAACTTCTGTAACATTTATCGCAGCCTTATCTCCTTCATTATATAAGTGACTATTGTAAACCTTTTTATTTTCTTTCAACAAGTCCTGGTAATGATCGCGAAGCCAAAAACCGCTTTCATCATTACCAATAATAGAAATGGCTTTATATAAGGTCTGCAAAACATCTCTCCGCAATGGTTCACTGATTGATGTAAGTGATTTAGTTACTTTGTTTAATTCTTCTGATTGCTGAGGTACTTTGCTTGCAACATCTGTAATTATATCAACAACACGTTGAACCTGGCTTTTTACAGGATTTATGTATTGACTCCACGCAATGTTTTTTTGTTCCCTAACATAATCTTTTGCTTCTGATTCTATTCTCTGCAATTCATCGTCACCTGCAAGTGCATTTGCAATGATCCACTCTCTCATTTTAACCATTCCATCCCATGATCTCTCCCATTCTAGTCGTTCAGGAGTTTTATAACGTTCGTGACTTCCAGAAGTAGAATGCCCTTGAGGTTGGGTGATCTCTTCCACATGAAATAGTGTTGGTGTGTGTGTTTCTCGGGCTATATTGATTCCTTCTTCAAAAGCCTCACACATACCAGCATAATCCCATCCTTTAACCTTAAAGATATTTATTCCATTGGTACCCTGTTCTTTCTGAAGACCAGATAATGCCTCAGACACAGATGCCTTAATAGTTTGATATTCTTTAGGTACAGAAATTCCATAACCATCATCCCATACAAAAACTACCAGGGGCACTTGCAGTACACCCGCTGCATTTATTGTCTCCCAAAAATGTCCTTCAGAAGTAGAAGCATCCCCTATGGTACAAAAACATACCTCGTTACCGTCATTAGATAAATTAGAAAATTGCTGTAAATCAGTTACCTCTCTGAAACATTTTGAAGCAAACGCTAATCCTAATCCTCTGGGCATCTGCCCTCCTGTTGGTGCAATATCTGATGAAACATTTTTTTTGTTTACAAGGTCCAGCCATTCACCATTATTATTTACAAACTTTGTAGCAAAATGTGCATTCATCTGGCGACCACCGCTAAATGGGTCATGTTCAATATCCGGATCTGCATATAACTGAGCGAAGAATTGATCTACTGTAGCTATCCCTGCTGCAAACATGAAGGTTTGATCTCTATAATAACCTGATCGAAAATCTCCATTTAAAAAGAATTTAGCCATAGCCACCTGAGCCACTTCTTTACCATCACCAAAAATTCCAAATTTAGCCTTACCTGTTAGAACTTCTTTTCTACCTAATAAACTTGTTTCCCTGCTGATACACACCCATTTAAAATCCTGAAGTACTTCATTTCGAAAATTATCAAAAGACAATTTTGTCATTGAAGCATTTTCTGCTTCAAAAGAATTTTCCATTCCACAAAAATAGGCTGTAAAGGCTTGATTTATTTTGAAGTTAAATAAAGGTAAATTCTATAAATAGCAGCTTTATAAATCAATATTGATGTACTTTTGGCAACACAAAAATTCATGCAAATGAAGCAATTCTCCTTACTACTTTTATTCTTTTCATTTTTAGCAACAGCAAATGCGCAGGGCGATCAAAAACCTGAAGAAAAACTTGAATTTAAACAAGTAGAAATTGACTTTGGAAAGATTGCGCAAAATAAACCTGTTTACGATTACTTTGAAATTTTCAACAAAAGCAATCAGCCGGTAAAAATATCTAATGTAATTGCCAGCTGCGGCTGTACTACTCCGGAGTGGGATAAAGAAGCAATCGAGCCTGGTAAATCAACTAAAATAAAGGTTGGTTACAATGCTGCATCAGGTGGACCTTTTGAAAAGAGTATCACAATCAATTATGATGATAATCAAGCAAAAGTGGTAAAAATTAAAGGAGAAGTTGTAAAAGCTCCTGAAGGTGCTGCTCCCCCTAATGCATCTATTCAATTCTTAAAAAAACAACTACAATAAAATGAAAAGCTTTCTATTAATTGCCACATTTGCTATTGGCATTTTATCTGTAAATGCTCAGGATAAAAAGCCTGATGAAGTAATTAAAGTAAATACTGAAAAACTGAATTTTGGTACTCTCAAACAAAATGTCCCTGTTACCAATTATATTGTTATTACTAACATCAGCAACAAACCAGTGGTAATAGAAAATGCATGGGGATCTTGTGGTTGTACAACACCTGAAATTCCAAAAGAACCAATTGCACCTAAAGCAACAGCTAAGCTGAAAGTACAATACAATGCTGCTGCACTAAATCATTTTGAAAAAGATGTTTACATTAAAATTGCCGGAATTCAGCAGCCAAAAACAGTAAAAGTTACCGGTACTGTGCTTGATGAGAATGCGTATAATGCCTATTTAAAAGAAAAAGGCACTAAGAAAGCGAAATCTGGAAAATAACCTTGATACTATAATGCTATTTAGGATCCCTGCACACATGCAGGGATCTTTTTTTTAGCTCCACAGGCACTATACCGTTTGCTTATAGTATCCATCAAAATTACATGTTCCTCTAATCCATCTAAATGCATTGCACTTATAGCTTCACCATTGTAACAGAACTCACG
>MWVY01000133.1_pt1 | contig 17750 bp, 16 predicted proteins | sample 1047251 | NCBI WGS metagenome assembly MWVY01 (sample SAMN06349983, study PRJNA376086) | soil metagenome | isolation source: MS7-5 sample Antarctic (ecotone) soil | place: Antarctica | collected 2015-01-13
ATACTGACTGTATCCAGTATTATGCTATCATTTGAAACAGGAACTATTTTAAGGCGGAAGTTTGAAGAAGGAGCTGTTTTTGCCGGTTCTTGGGCTTTAATGGATATACAGAAAAGACAAAGTGATGCCGATAGGATTATGCAGCTCAAAAGCTTCAATAGCAGCAATTTTTGAAGTAGCGTAAATATGATGCTTTTTATTGTTATATGGTGGCATTAAATGTTAATTACCTGCTGAATGATTTTTAATTTCACCTTAGTTCAGAAATTTAGAACAGAAAACTTGTCACTTTTCAGAGGAAAGACCTGCAATTAGATAATCTTTATGCATCCTGGAAATATTTGTAATAGATATTTCTTTAGGGCATACAGCTTCACAAGCACCTGTAAAAGTGCAGCTTCCAAATCCTTCCTTATCCATTTGAGCAACCATACTTAAGACGCGGTTTTTTCTTTCCGGTTCACCTTGTGGCAATAAAGCAAGGTGAGCAATTTTAGCAGCTGTAAAAAGTGAAGCAGAGGCGTTCTTGCATGCAGCTACACAAGCACCGCAAGCAATACAGCTTGCAGCAGCAAAAGAAGCATCAGCCTTATTTTTCTCAATCGGAATAGTATTGCCATCAACAGCATTACCTGTATTTACAGAAATAAAACCACCTGCCTGGATAATTCTATCAAATGCGCTGCGATCAGTGATTAAATCTTTGATAACAGGAAATCCAACTGCCCTCCATGGTTCAACAACGATTGTATCACCATTTTTGAAAGCACGCATATGTAGCTGGCAGGTTGTTGTAGCATGCCACGGACCATGTGCACGTCCATTTATATGCATTGAACACATACCGCAAATTCCTTCACGACAGTCATGGTCAAATGCAATAGGATCTTTTCCTTCAATAATTAGCTGTTCATTCAACACATCAAACATTTCGAGGAAAGACATTTCTGATGAAATGTTTTTTACTTCGTAAGATTCGAATTTTCCTTCGCTGTTTTTATTTGCCTGCCTCCACACTTTTAGTGTGAGATTCATTTCGTAATGTTCCATACCCCTGGCTCCTTAATCGGAAATTTTTATATAGAATATAAAAAGCTAAAGTGTGCGACCTGCTTATAGGCAGGCAAACGTGACAGAAGCTTAATAGTATTACTTGTGTTGATTACACAATCATTATTAATTTAAAGAACTGCTTTTTTACTATAAAGTATGCACCACCTAAATCTCCGTTTGAGGTTCAGTTGATGGCCACTATTTATAGCTTCTTTGAGTTGGCTTCACCACCTCATATTCAAGATTTTCTTTATGCAGCTTCCACTCATGATCACCTGCATACTCCCATGCAGCTACATACATAAATTCGGAATCATGTCTTAGCGCTTCACCTTCTTCTGATTGATGTTCATCCCGAAAATGTCCCCCGCAACTTTCGCTACGATGTAAAGCATCCAGACACATTAACTCCCCCAATTCAATAAAGTCCGCCACTCTTCCGGCCTTATCTAATTCAGGGTTAAACTCATTTATAACACCCGGAATTCTTATATCATTCCAAAAATTATCTTTTAATTCCCTGATCTCTGTTATAGCTTCTTTTAAGGATTGGGCGTTACGGGCCATACCGCATTTATTCCACATAATCTTTCCCAATTGTTTATGCATGCTCTCAACAGTTTGAGATCCTTTAATGTTCATTAAAGTCTCTAGTCTGCCTTTTACTATACTTTCTGCTTCATCAAAAGCCGGGTGATCTGTTGATATAGATTGTGTTCTAATTTCATCAGCAAGGTAATTACCTATGGTATATGGAATAACAAAATAACCATCAGCCAACCCCTGCATTAATGCAGATGCGCCTAAGCGGTTTGCACCATGATCTGAGAAATTACATTCACCTAAGGCATACAAGCCAGGAATAGTAGTCATTAATTCATAATCAACCCAAAGACCACCCATAACATAATGCACAGCCGGATAAATACGCATAGGTATCTCATATGGATTTTCCCCGGTGATCTTTTCGTACATGTCAAAAAGATTACCATACTTTTCCTTTACAACTTCTTTGCCTAAGGATGTAATTGTTGCAGCATCTGCATTTGCCAGTCCACGTTTATTTGCTTCTGCGTTTCCATAGCGTTGTATGGCTGCAGCGTAGTCCAAATAAACAGCCTGCCTGGATGATCCTACTCCATAACCTGCATCACAACGTTCTTTTGCAGCCCGGCTGGCAACATCACGAGGAACCAAATTTCCAAATGCCGGATACCTGCGTTCTAAATAATAATCTCTTTCCTCTTCCGGAATTTCACTTGCTTTCCTGGTATCATTCTGCTTTTTTGGAACCCAAATTCTTCCATCATTGCGTAACGATTCTGACATAAGCGTGAGCTTTGATTGATGCTCTCCACTTACAGGAATACAGGTTGGGTGAATTTGAGTAAAACAAGGATTTCCAAATAAAGCCCCTTTTCTATGCGCTTTCCAAATTGCAGTTGTATTACTGCCCATAGCATTTGTAGAGAGGTAGAATACATTACCATATCCACCGCTGCATAGCAATACAGCATGACCAAAATGCCGTTCCAGTTCACCACTTATGAGATCTCTTACAATTACACCACGGGCTTTGCCATCTATTATTACAACTTCAAGCATTTCATGGCGGTTGTACATTTTTACAGTTCCCAACCCCACTTGTCTTTCCAACCCCTGGTAAGCGCCAATCAATAATTGTTGCCCGGTTTGACCTGCTGCATAAAAGGTTCTTTGAACTTGTGTTCCGCCAAAAGATCGGTTACTTAATAAGCCGCCATATTCACGGGCAAATGGCACTCCCTGGGCAACACATTGATCTATGATATTTCCACTTACTTCGGCTAACCGGTGTACATTAGCTTCTCTTGCACGATAGTCACCGCCTTTCACTGTATCGTAAAACAACCTGAATACAGAATCACCATCGTTTTGATAATTTTTTGCTGCATTTATACCGCCTTGTGCTGCTATTGAGTGTGCACGACGTGGAGAATCCTGGAAGCAAAAAGCTTTCACCTTGTAACCTAATTCACCTAATGTTGCTGCAGCGGAAGCACCGGCGAGGCCTGTTCCAATTACGATAATTTCAAGCTTTCTCTTATTAGCCGGATTTACCAGTCTCACATGTCCTTTATAATCATCCCATTTCTTTTCCAGCGGACCAGGAGGAATTTTTGCGTCAAGAATCACTTATCGAATTAATTTAAATATTTTTTATTTTGATACCAGCTTTTTAAACTATTATATTTTTTTGCGCCGGGTGATGCCCTTATGCAAGTCGTACTCCACACTCCTTCCGAATGCCGTTGAAGCCGGGAGGTCTTGTATTATCTTGTTTCAATTCACCCTTCAATAGTCAACTAACACTCATCAAAAAAAACATGTTTCACATCAATAGGGGCTTACCCAATCAAGATACATGCTGATTGGCATAAGAGCGAACAACACACAAATGACCAAAGTAAAACCATATCCTAATCCTTTCAACATATTTAAATATTTTCTATTGTGAACACCCATAGTACGGAAAGCTGAATGAAAACCATGGAATAAGTGATATGCTAAAGAAATCACACCTATTACATACAGAACTACTATAATCGGGTTCTGAAAAGTCTCATACATTTTAAAAAACAGGTTATGAGTTTCTACATTGCCATAAGTAACGGGATCCAGAGTATGTGTTATCCTTGATGGTACCCAAAAATGTGATACATGCATTATAAGAAATAAAAATATCAATGTACCTAAAATAGCCATGCTGCGGCTATACCATTTACTTCCCCTGTTTCCTAATGCACGTTCATAAGAAGTGCCCCGGAGTTTCCGGTTTTTTACTTCGACTACATAACCTTGAATAATGTGAATAATAAACCCTAAAAAAAGAAAAATCTCCATCAATCGAATTACAAATGAGGCACCCATAAAGTGGGCTGCACGATTAAACATAGACCCATTATCATTTGGATCAAAGAAGGGAAGATCATAAAAAATGCATGAATTAAGGCCGACATGTAGGATCAGGAAAGAAATAAGAAAAAATCCAGTTAGCGCCATTACTATTTTTCTGCCGACATTAGATGTGAAGAAAAAAGCCCAATTCATCAGCTACAAAATAAATTTGCGCAAAGTTACAACTGGAATGCGAAATGAAAGGTGCACGAGTAAGGAATATCAGTTGTTAAACAGATAATCTTTTCATTAATTCCTCATCAATTTTTTTGAATAAATGGAAAGGTTTATAGATACGCCAATCATCCATATCCATAAGTTCTACATAGTAATTGATTTTTGACTTACGGAAATCGTGTTGTGTGGCTTCAGGCATGTTTAAGCAAACAATCCATCCGTTCTTATCCGTTACTTCTTCGAACCACTCCTGGTAATAATCTCTATCTCCACTGTGGAAATTGAATACGTTTTCTGCAATTAATATAAACTTATTTATACCCTCTATTTCAAACTTATCAATAACATCTCTTTTAAGTATCATTATATCATTTTCTATAGCATCATTCCATTCACCTATTAACTCCAACACAACATAGTTTTCTACATAGTTTGCCTGGAGTACTTTTAGATAAAGTGTGTTACTGCCAAAATCATCCCACTGAGGATGAATGTAATAATTGTATACAGTATGTGAATATTCGAACTCAGAATATTCTCTTCCAAAAAAAGGCGAGCGCTCATCCTCTTCGCTTACATATACATGTCGCCAGTTATAATATGGTTCTATGTTATGCATAAAACCTCAACCTCTTAATGGGAGCTCTTTTGTTCAATTGCAGTTGTGAGATTAAAAAGTTTAGTAATCATTGTTAAGTTATTGGCCGTTAATTTTCATTTTCACATTATCCACCGCTTTCTTTACACTGCCATACTGAAGCAGAAGTGCCTTTGCCCTCTCGTAATCTGTAGTTTCCAATTTTTCCATAATCATTTTTGTTCCTCTATCTATAAGCTTTTCGTTGGTTAGCTGCATATTCACCATCTTATTATCTTCTACCCTGCCTAATTGTATCATTACTGTAGTAGAAATCATATTTAATACCAGTTTTTGTGAAGTACCACTTTTCATTCGTGTGCTGCCTGTAACAAATTCCGGTCCTACTTCCACTTCAATTGGAAAATCAGCAATTAAAGCCAGCGGTGCACCGGGATTATTTGTTATAGAACCAGTTATAATTCCTGCTTTTTTGCAAGCTTCCAGAGCACCAATAACATAAGGAGTTGTGCCGCTGGCAGCAATTCCTACAACCACATCCTTATCATTAATATTATGTTCCTGCAGATCTATCCAGCCCTGATCAAAACTATCCTCAGCTTTTTCAATTGCTTTGGTTATTGCTTCATTACCACCGGCAATTACTGCAACAACTAATCCATAAGGAACACCATATGTTGGCGGACATTCGCTAGCATCAACTACTGCTAATCTACCGCTGGTTCCTGCTCCAATGTAAAATAACCTTCCTCCTGAAATCATTTTATCTGTAATAGCCCCGACCAACTTTTTTATCTGTGGAATTGCTTTTTCAACTGCATCAGCAACTGTTTTATCTTCTTTATTGATAGAAATTAAAATTTCACCAATGGACATTTTGTCAATGTGCCTGTACTTGCTGCTCTGCTCTGTTATTTTATCAAAAGTCTCCATTACATTTCTATTTATTCTTTACTCTTCCATTTTTAGAATGATAAGCTACTAAACCGGGCATCGGATTTTTCAAAACTGTTCCTAATTCAAATTCATAGCTGTTACATAAGTCCTGCAATACATCCTTAAAACCAAATGCTACACTGCCCACAAAGCTTACAGGGTGCTTCCACACTTCATTATACTTACATAAATGGTTAAAGAAAAAATCATTTAATCCATCTTCTAAAATATTTTCCACCATATAGTGACCACGATTTTCTGCTAAAAACATGGTGAATGTTGCCAGGTAACGATTAGGGAATGGTTTCTTATAAACATTTTCCAGTATCTCGGCTGATGTGGTAGTAAATCTTGCATCAAATCTAGCTCGCAGATCATCATCGAAAGTGTTGTACAAATAATACTGAATAACCTTCTTTCCTAAATAAGCACCGCTGCCTTCATCACCAAGCACATACCCTAATCCAGGGCTATTCTTTACAATTTTTTGCCCGTTATAATAACAGCTATTTGAACCTGTGCCTAAGATACAGGCGATTCCTTCCTTATTGCCGCATACAGCTCTTGCGGCAGCTACTAAATCAGTGTGAACTTCTATCGTAGTTGTTGGAAACACCTGCTTAATAGAGGATTTTACCAGTTTAGCGTTATCCGGATTAGCACATCCTGTACCATAATAAAAGATACCCTGTATCTGTACCTTCTTAACTTTTGGCACTAATTCTTTTTGGATAAGATCAGCTATTTCTTGAGCATTAAGAAAATAGGGACTAATGCCTTGAGTAAATATTGTCTTCTTTTTACCATCATTAACTAAACACCATTCGGCTTTTGTTGCACCACTATCAGCTATAAGAGTTGTAGCCATAGCTATAAATTAAAGTATTGTTGAAAATAAGCTGTGTCTCCTTTGGTTTATTAATAACTGCTATTTTGCAACAAATTACAAAGTAAAGCAGACGATGAGGAATAAAAAATTGCAGGTTTGGCTCCCATTAGTTTTTTCTCTGGTGATGATTGCCGGGATGTTCTTTGGGTTTAAGCTACACCAGCAAACGGGGAGTACAAGAAACTTTTTCAAGGTAGATAAAAGAAGTTCTCTGCAGGAAGCACTTGATCTTATAAGGACGAGGTATGTTGATAATATTAAGCTAGACACTTTACAGGATAATGCATTGGAGGAAATGATGAATCATTTAGATCCTCATTCTTTATTTATACCTGCGGTTGACGTGCGTGAAGCAAATGAAGACATCATTGGAAATTTTGATGGAATTGGGGTTGAATTCAACATATTCAAAGACACTGCGCATGTATTATATGTTATACCAAAAGGACCAAGTGATAAAGCCGGGTTGCAAGTGGGAGACAGAATATTAAAAGTGAATGATTCCCCAATCGTAAATGCATCCATGCCTGTTCAAGACATCAGAAGAATGATAAGGGGAAAAGCGGGATCAAAAGTTAAGCTTACAATTTTAAGAAATACAGGTATTCAAAATTTTACAATTACCAGGGGCACTATACCCATTCCAGCAGTTGATGCTTACTATATGTTAAATGCTGCTACAGGTTATATAAAACTGAATAAGTTTTCAGAAACATCCTACAGGGAATTTATGCAGGCTATGGAAGATATGCAAGGTCAGGGTATGAAAAACCTTGTGCTTGATCTGCGTGCTAATGGTGGTGGATTGATTTCTCAAGCTGTAAATATTGCTGATGAATTTCTGAGTGGAGACAAGTTAATTGTTTATACAGAAGGCACAAATACCCGTAAAAGACAGTTTAAAGCAGGAAAAGCTGGTGTATTTGAGAAGGGAAAATTAGTAGTTCTGGTTGATGAGCTTTCTGCAAGTGCAAGTGAGATTGTAGCAGGTGCATTGCAGGACTGGGACAGAGCCACAATTGTAGGCCGAAGAACATTTGGAAAGGGACTTGTGCAGGAGCAATACCAGTTAAGTGACGGGTCAGCAATTCGGTTAACAGTTGCAAGATATTTTACACCATCAGGCAGGAGTATTCAACGTCCTTATGAACAGGGTAAGAAAATATATATGGATGAATTATATAAAAGATATGAAAGTGGGGAAATGATGCATGCAGATTCAATTCATCAAAATAATCAACAAGTTTATAAAACAAATGGTGGCAGAAGTGTTTACAGTGGCGGCGGAATTGTTCCGGATGTTTTTGTTCCAATTGATTCAAGTCTATTTCTACCAAGCATTACCCGGTTATATCTTGATGGTAGGTTTAATAGTTTCGTTTACCAGTACTACATTCAACATTTACCTGAATGGAATATTTATAAAACTCCTGGAGAATTTTTAACTCAATACCAACCTGGTCCTGATGTTTGGAACCAACTTGTTTCTTACGCAATGAAAGACAGTATTAATTTAAAAAGAATTCCCGCTGCTGACAAGAAACAAATTAATGAAAGAATAAAAGCTTACATCGCAAGGTTGCGGTGGCGTACTCAAGGTTTCTACCAGGTCGCTAATAGTACAGATAAAATGGTGGTGAAGGCTGTTGAGCAACTTTCATTTTAGATAAATAGGAATAGATTATAATTATCCTGTATTAACTCTATTTAAATCCTCTCTCCTTGAGAATGAAGGCCGAGATATAGATAATTGGTGAAACGGCAATGGTTATACTGTAAATGGTATTAATTTTTCTGAGATAAATTACACTTCAGTTTTCAACAACACTTTCGTAAACATTTTTATGATGATCAATGTAGTACTCGGCTTAATGTTTTTAGAAAGTTATCTATCAGGCAAAAACAAGCAATTACGTATAAGAGCTCGTTAATAAGTCCTACAAACAGATATTTTCCTGCATCTTTAAGTGATAATCCGTAAGTATGTACATGCTTTCCTGTATTCTATTTATTTCCTGCATTTTATTTCTTCAAAGTTGTAATTCAGAGGTAAATACTAAACCACCACAGATAGTGGAAAATGATAGTTTAGAAGAAAAAGTAATCGATACTAGCAAAATTGAAATTGCTGATGCAGCCACCATTTTATCCCGGAAGGAAGTACCTGTACTTTGTTACCACCGTATCCGCAACTTCAAGGGAAATGAATCACCAAGCATGATAAATTATATTGTTCCGGCTGATGTGTTTAAGGAACAGATAAAATCTCTTGCAGATAGTGGATACCAAACAATAAGCGCAGACCAGTATTACAACTATCTTACTGTAAATGAAAAATTACCTGCTAAACCAGTAATGATAACTTTTGATGATACCAGTGAAGAACAGTTTACTATTGGTGCTGCAGAAATGGATAAGTATGGTTTCAAAGGCGTGTATTTTATAATGACTATCTCAATCGATCGCCCTGGATATATGACTAAACAACAATTAAAAGAACTTTCTTATAACGGACATACAATTGCGGCACATACATGGGATCACCACAGAGTTACCCAGTACTCTGAGGAAGATTGGAATAAACAATTAACCGAATCGAAACAAACGCTTGAAAGTATTACTGGTAAAACTGTTCGCCACTTTGCATATCCATTTGGATTATGGAATAAAGCAGCTATCCCGGAACTAAAAAAACGTGAAATAAAGACAGCTTACCAGTTAGCTGCTAAAAGAGATACACTTGAACCTCTGTATACTATTAGACGAATGCTTGTACCTGGTACGTGGGACAGAGACAAGATGCATAAATGGATGGATATCAATTTTAAATAGATAGCAATTATTTCATTCGCTGTCACAAATTGTAGAACTTATCTACGGATTATAATTAACAGGTTACCAAATAACAAAAACATTAACTATCCTACCTTCGTCCACTAAGAAAAAGCAATGGATGTAAGGAATAACATATTAGAAACTATAGGAAACACACCGCTTGTTAAGTTGAACAATATAACTAAAGCTCTACCGTGCCCGGTGTATGCAAAAGTTGAATATTTTAATCCAGGTAATTCAATTAAAGATCGAATGGCGCTTAAGATGGTTGAAGTGGCAGAGCATGAAGGTAAATTGAAACGCGGGGGAACCATTATTGAATGCACTTCCGGTAATACAGGTTTGGGGCTGGCATTAGCAGCAGTTGTGAAAGGATATAAATGCATATTTGCTACTACTGATAAACAATCGCAATCAAAAGCTGATATACTTAGAGCACTAGGCGCTGAAGTTATCATTTGTCCAACCAATGTGGAACCGGAAGACCCACGCAGTTACTACTCTGTTGCCGCACGTTTAGCAAAAGAAATTCCGAACTCATTCTTTTGCAATCAATATGATAATCTTGCTAACCGGCTTGCTCATTATGAAACTACCGGTCCGGAAATATGGAATCAAACTGATGGAAAGGTTACTCACGTGGTGGTAACTGCAGGTACCGGTGGAACTGTAACCGGTGTTGCTCAATTCCTGAAAGAAAAAAATCATGCAATTAAAATTTGGGCAATTGATGTTTATGGTTCCTTACTTACAAAATTTTTCCGCACCGGTGAAGTAGATATGAATGAAGTGCACCCTTACATTTCTGAGGGCTTCGGTGAAGATTTTGTTCCTGATAATTATGACATGAGCGTCATTGATCACTTTGAACAGGTTACAGATAAAGATGGTGCGGTAATGGCTCGCAGGTTGGCAAAGGAAGAAGGCCTTTTCTGCGGTTACAGTGCCGGCAGTTGTATCCAGGGCTTAATGCAATTAAAAGATGGACTCAAAAAAGATGACCTGGTAGTACTTATTCTTCATGACCACGGCAGTAGATATGTTGCAAAAGTTTATAATGATCAATGGATGGCTGAACGGGGGTTTTTTGAAGTAAAAACATTTAAGGATGTAGTTAATGCAAGAGGTAAACAACCCATTATAACTATAGAACCTACTCAATCAGTATCTGAAGCAGTAGATCTGATGAAGCAATATGATATTGAACATATACCTGTAGTAAAAGATGATAATATAATCGGATCTGTTAGTGAAGGAGGTTTATTTCGCCGGGTGTTTAACAACCCTGAGATAAAGACTGAAAAAATAGAAAAAATAATGGACCACTGTTTCCCTGTTGTGGAATTTGAAACTCCTATTGAAAGACTGGGAACATTAATAAATAAAGATAATGGTGCAGTACTGGCAAAAGATGAAAGTGGTAATTACCAGATTATTACTAAGTATGATGTGATACAGGCGCTTGCCTAATCAACTTTTACTGATTCCTTTCTTCTCTTAATTTCTGTCTTTAGTAGCTTGAGCTCTCTGCTGGTTTGCCCGCCAACAGATGTATTTTCCTGTGCACGGCGCATTAAATACGGTACAACATCTCTGATAGGGCCGAACGGCAGATATTTACTTACACAGCATCCCGCTTTCGCAAGGTTATAAGTAATATTATCACTCATTCCATACAGCTGGCTGAAATGAACATGTGGATGATCTAAGGGTAATCCTTTATCCTGTAACAATTCTACAGCAAGTAAATTACTATGTTCATTGTGCGATGCTACAATCAATCCAATTCCATAAATATTATCGATGCAATATTTTACTGTGTCATTAAAGTCAGCATCTGTTGATGCTTTATCTAACTGTATGGGTGATTCATATCGCTTTTCTTCAGCTCTTCTTCTTTCTTTTTCCATATAAGCACCCCTCACCAACTTTACACCCAAAAGAAAATTTCGTTCCCTGGCAGCTTCATATGATTTCTTCAAAAAACTTAACCTGTCATGCCTGTATAATTGTAATGTATTATATACTACCAGGTTTTCCTTATTGAACTCTTCCATCATCAACATAGTTATTGCATCTACCGGGTCTTGTATCCATGTTTCTTCAGCATCCACTAGAAATCCAACTTTAGCCTCTCTTGCTGCAGTACTAATTCTTTTCATACGCTGGTAAACTCTATCCCACTCCTGCAGTTCATCTATACTTAATTGTTGCAGAGCAATGTTATAGCAGTTAATTAAGGAAATGCTTTCTGCAGAGTGCATTAAATAATCTAATTTCTCCAGAAGTGAAAACCTGCCTATGCCCGTAACTTTTACACTCATAAAAGGAACTCCCGGCTGACCTGCAGCAAATTCAATAACACGAATAAATTCTTCACATGCCTGGTCATAGTTTTTTTCACCGGTCTTTCCCTCTACACCATAATCTAATATAACCTGAACGTTAAACCGTTGTAATTTCTCTATTACAGGGATAGTTTCTTCTAATGTTTCGCCACCAACAAATTGTTTAAAAATTGTAGACCTAACTAATTTCTTTATTGGCAAACCTGATCTGATTGCCCATGGTGTTATTGCAGTACCCAATTTCACCAATGATTGATACCGCATTGCTGAAAATAGCCAGTGTGCTTCTTTTAATTCCTTGCCGGTTTTGTGTGCGAATGCAGTCTCAGTATTATCAAACGAAATATCCATCCTCATACAGCAACAAATGTAATAGTTTATGATATCCACTTATAGTTTTATGTGCATTGTTCTGGTATGATTTTCATCAATAATTTCATTAATAACTATAAAGTAAATCAGTTGAATCAGAAGTTACCTTTGCGCAAATTTTTATAATGGAGATCAAACATCCGAAGGATAGTTTTGTAATTATGACAGAAGTCGTACTACCTAATGATACTAATAGCTTTGGAAATTTAATGGGTGGACGTTTGATGTATTGGATGGATATTGCTGCTGCAATTGCGGCGCAAAAACATTGTCGGGCACCTGTGGTTACAGCATCAGTAGATAATATTTCTTTTGAAAATCCGGTAAAGCTGTCAAATGTTGTTCACATTGAAGCAAGGGTAACCAGGGCTTTTAACACGTCTATGGAAATTCATCTAAAAGTGTGGGGTGAAGATCTAACACAACATTACAGATACAAAAGCAATGAAGCATACTACACATTTGTTTCACTGGATCCAAACGGTAAACCACGTCCTGTACCGCAACTTATTCCCGATTCAGAAGAAGATAAGAAACTATATGATGGAGCTCTTCGAAGACGGCAATTACGATTAATTCTTGGAGGTAAAATGAAACCTGATGATGCCCAGGAATTAAAGGCTCTATTTGTGAAAGAGTGATGTATTAGTTATTGTTGTTTTCATTAATAAATGGAAAAAAAATCAATTTTAATTCGGGACGCAACTAAGGATGATTTGGAAGCATTAGCTAATTTGATGAATGAATTAGGTTACCCTACCACATTAGAAGAAATGAAGATGCGTTTTCATCATATTTCTAATCATCCTGATTATAAAACATTTATTGTTTGTGCAGAGAATGATATCGTCGGAATGGCCGGTTTGATCCAGAACTATTTTTTCGAACAAAATGGTAAATACGTACGGATGGTAGCATTTGTTATAAGTAGTACCTATAGAAATAAAGGGATTGGAAAACAATTGTTACAAGCTGTTGAAGCCTGGGCAAAGAAAACAGGAGCAACCTCCATATTCCTTAACTGTGGAAATAGAGATGAACGAAAACAAGCACATGAATTTTATCAGAAAAGGGGTTATCAAATTAAATCATCAGGGTATATAAAAAAATTGAATGATTGAAATTACTCCGTCAGAATAGTTTAAGTAATATCCTGGAAAACGTAGCATTACTATTGCACATTTTATAATTCAGTAATAAATGCTATTACGAACATTATACTTAATTTAAATAATTAATACAGCTAAATCTAGTATAGCTAAGCGGTCGCACTTTCAACTACTTCCACCTTCTTGTGATGTGCGCCCCTTAACATAAATTTTTTGCTTTGTTCAATAGCATCCATCACTTGTTGTAAAACCTCTTCTGCGGGTGCATCATAATCTATTTGCAGTGGTTCTTTAAATTGTACTGAAAGTGGTACTCCCCGCTTTTTAAGCTTTAGACCTTTTTTATCAAATGCACGCCAGAAGCCTTGTATAACTACTGGAATTACAACAGGTTGAAGGTGTTTAATAATTAAAGCGGTGCCTTTTCGGCCCGGAGCAAATGGCTTAGTAGTACCCTGAGGAAATGTAATCACCCAACTGTCTTTTAAAGCTCTTTCTATTTTGCGTGTATCAGAAGGATCTAAACCTCTTTGTTTTTGTTTTCCTTCATGCTTCCATGTTCGTTTAACTGTAAGAGCTCCTGCTAATGTAAAAAATCTGCTGATCCAACTTCCTTTCATAGTTTCTTCGGCAGCAACATAATAAACATTGGTAAATGAATTTAGCAGGTAATAGGGAACTCCCAACCGGTTTTTCTTACCCCATTTTACGGCAGAAAAAATGTGCAAAAATGTAATTACATCAGCAAAATATGTTTGATGGTTGCTGACAAAAAGAACATTTTTCTTTGGTAAGTTTTCTATATGTTCCGTACCACTGATTTTTAATTTATTGATCAAGGCAAGCCTGTGAAAAGTAAATACACCTACAATGAAATAGATGAACTTGCGTAAAATTTTAGACCGTTTTAATCTTTCAGTGAAACTTGCCATATTGTTGGTTTTGAAAACGGAAGCCTAAATTAAAGAATTGTTAAGTAATCTATAAATGAAAAATCATTCTGTGCATTTCCAACAGAAATTCCATCTTACATTAAATTTTATATCCATGAATAAATATTTAGTTGCTCTTATAGCGATGCTTCTTTCGCTACACTTGCATGCACAAAATGAGAGAAATCCATTTCCAAAAACAATTACTGTAGCCGGAAGTGCTGAGATGGAAGTGATGCCTGATGAAATTTATGTTCAGGTTATTTTAAGAGAATATGAAAAGAAGGGAAAGGGTAAAATTGATATTGAAACAATTAAAAGAGATTTCTTGAGCCATGTAAAAAGAATAGGTATCCCTGATTCTTTAATCAGTATAGCAGCTTATGATAGTTATAATGAGCATCCCTGGTGGCGCAAAAGAAATAAAAAAGATGAACTGTACGCCTCCATATCTTATGAAATAAAATTAAAAAGCAGCAAGCAGGTTGATGATATTGTAAATGGATTAGATGATGAAGCCACACAAGATTTTTTTGTTCAAAGAACCGGGCTAAGCAAAATAGCTGAATTACGAAAGCAACTTAAGATTGCTGCGGTAAAATCGGCAAAAGAAAAAGCGGAGTATTTATCTGCAGCAATAAATGAAAAAGTAGGTGAAGCCGTTAATATAAATGAACCTCATGAATATTATGTGCCCTATTATAATGTAAGAAACTCAAATACTAAGATGAGAGAAGGTATGGTAACAGATATGGCTGCAGCTTCTGAACCTGTTGACTTTAGAAAAATTAAATTACGGTATGATGTAACAGTTGTATTCGCTTTAAAATAAAAAAGAGGCTGCAAAACAGCCTCTTTTACTTTCATTTATTAAAATTTTATTTCTGATCCTTATCTTTTTCTTCCTGCTGTAATTTCTCTTTTATCTCTGCAAGTGCACCCAGATCACCTAACGTTGGCTTTTCAACTTTTGTCTGGATGTTCTTTACAGCTTTCTTTGTTTTATCTGATTCAGCTCTGGCATCTCTTCTTGCGGCTTCCTGCTCTGCTTGTTTAGCCTGTTCCCAAATGCGGGTGTGAGAAACAACAATTCTTTTTTCATTTCTATCAAACTCTATAACCATGAATTGCGCTGTTTCCTCTGCACCTACACTTTTTCCATCTTCCTTAATCAGGTGTCTGTTAGGAGCAAAGCCTTCTAATCCATATGGCAGGTGAACCATAGCGCCTTTATCATCTTTCCGAATTACATTTCCTTCATGAACACTTCCAATAGCAAATGTATCCTGAAGGCTATTCCACGGATCTTCTTCTAATTGTTTATGTCCTAATTGTAATTTGCGATTTTCTTTATCAATACCAAGAATAATTACAGCAATGTTCTCTCCCACTTTAGTGTATTCGCTCGGATGAGTAAATCGCTTTAACCAACTCAAGTCACTGATGTGGATCATGCCACCAATTCCTGATGCAAGCTCCACAAAAACTCCATATGGAGTAATGTTTTTCACAACTCCTGAATGACGGCTGTTTTCCGGGAATTTATTTTCAATATCACTCCACGGATCTTCAGAAAGTTGCTTTATTGATAAGCTCATCTTCCTGCTTTCCTTATCAAGTGTTACTATTTTAGCTTCATGCTCATCTCCAAGCTTAAAGAACTCTTTAGCATTTATTGGAGTATTAGCCCATGTAATTTCTGAAACGTGAACTAAACCTTCCACACCAGCTAAAATCTCCAGGAATGCACCATAATCTTCAATGTTTACCACTTTACCTCTAACTACTTCACCTTCTTTTATTGTATCTGGGAGCACATCCCATGGGTGTGGAGTTAACTGCTTTAAGCCTAAAGAAATGCGTCTTTTTTCATCATCAAAATCAAGTACAACAACATTAATTTTCTGATCCATCTTTAATACTTCTGTTGGATGATTGATTCTACCCCAGGAAATATCAGTTATATATAATAATCCATCTAAACCTCCAAGATCCATGAATGCACCGAAATCGGTGATATTCTTTACTGTTCCTTCTAACACCTGGCCTTTCTCCAACTTACCTATAATTTCTGCACGTTGTGCTTCAATGTCGCTTTCAATTAATGCTTTGTGAGATACAACTGCATTCTTGATAGCTTCATTTATTTTCACAACCTTAAACTCCATTGTCTTACCAACAAATTGATCGTAGTCTGTAACCGGCTTCACATCAATTTGAGAACCTGGTAAAAACGTTTCCATTCCAAATACATCTACAATTAAACCACCTTTGGTCTTTGATGTAACTGTACCAGTTATCACTTCACCTGTTCTATGAACTTCCACAATACGTTCCCAGGCTCTTGTAGTACGTGCCTGTTTACGACTTAAATTTAAATGTCCTTCACGATCTTCTTTTTCCACCACCATTACTTCAACTTCTTCACCAATACTGAGATTAGGGTTGTCGCGGAATTCATTTAATGAAACAAGACCATCGCTCTTAAATCCAATATTTAAAACAACATCAGTTTTAGTGATACCTACAACAGTTCCTTTTATTAATTCACCGTCATTGATCTGAACGAATGTATTCTCATATACCTTATCATACTTGTCCTTTTCTTCTCTTGTATATGAGGCAATATTTCTTTTGTCAACAGTCCAGTCAAAATCATCATGAGGTGCTACAGTTTCTGCAACAGGTTCTTCAATTTCAATACTTGATGAGAATTCATTTACTCCGGTATTTGTATCAGCTCCTTCTGCATTACCATCTGATCCGTCTGTACTAATATTCTGTGCACTTGTGTCACCATCGCCAGTTACATTTGTTGTCGCTGTTGAAGTTTCTGTTACCTGTTCGGTAGCATCTACGTTCGCCTGGCCTTCAGCGTTTTGATTATTAAATTGATTTTCTTGCATAAAGATCCCGTGGTTTTATTCGGGCCGGCAAAGATAAGTTACTTTGACTGGTTTGGCTATCCAGAGCTTAGAAAAATGCAACAGGAATTTAGTGTTTTTGTTAAATCTTCAATGCAGTTAATGAGCTCCTGCTATACTGTTAGCTGCTATCCAACCTGTACTCCATGCGTGTTGAAAATTGTAGCCACCGGTAATACCATCAACATTAAGCACTTCACCGGCAAAATATAGATTTTGAACTTTTTTGCTCATAAGCGTATTTACATGCACTTCACTTGTAAGAATACCACCAGCAGTTACAAATTCTTCTTTAAAAGTAGTTTTGCCATTTATTTCTGCAACAAAGTCAAGTAAGTTTTTAATAAATGCATTCTCTAATTTAACCGGCAGGTCAGCAATACGAATATTTTCTATAATACCGGAATGAAATAATAAGTATTGCCATAACCGGTTTGGTAATTGCGTAAAATTCAAATTCAAGATTTTCTTACCTCCATCCAGTGTCCTAAGCTGTTGAAATCTTTGTTTAAGCGTTCGCTCATCAACATCCGGTACCCAGTTAATATGTATTTTGAAATTGTATTCTTTTTCTGCAAGTAAATACGCTTATGAGCAAAAAAGTTCAAAATCTATATTTTGCCGGTGAAGTGCTTAATGT
>MWVY01000134.1_pt1 | contig 17748 bp, 13 predicted proteins | sample 1047251 | NCBI WGS metagenome assembly MWVY01 (sample SAMN06349983, study PRJNA376086) | soil metagenome | isolation source: MS7-5 sample Antarctic (ecotone) soil | place: Antarctica | collected 2015-01-13
ACTCGGTCTCGACGAGGCGGGCTCGCACGTTGGCAATTTGTGCGGCGACGGCGCCGACCTTCGGCTCGGTCGTGCCGTCGAGCACGGCCGCGTACAGGTCCGACAGCTGGCCTTTAAGCTCCGACACCTCCGTCGAGGGGCGGCCTCGACCGCCCCGCTTGCCCCCCTTGCTTGCGGACCTGCGGCGGGCTTCCGCGCGGTCGGGATGGTGAGCGTGGCAATAATCGCTACCGCTGATAGCTATGGATTTACAACGTCCGCCGGCCTCGGTTATGCCGCTACAGCTTCCCATAGCTATTACCCCTCCCCCCCGGACTCGGCCTCAAGAAGCGTGATCTCGGCTTCGAGGGCCTCTATCTTCTCGTCCAGCGACAGCCCGACCAGGCTCTTGTCGAACTCCTCAAGCTCGGCCCGGGAACGGGTCAATTCTGCGGGCGTCATGTCGGCCTCGGCTTCCGCTATCTCGGCTGTCAGCCTCTTTATGTTTCGGTCGCCGGCGCGTACGTAGTCGCCCAGGTGGCGCACGAAAGAGCCGTCGTCGGTAGCACGGATGATGCCTGCGTCGTCTATCCAGAAAAGTGGCTCCTGCCCTATTTTCAAGTCCCGCTCGATTTTGTCTCGAGCATCCTCACGGAGCCCGGCGTAAACCTTCGGGGGCGACCACGGCGGTTCGGGCCGCTGATCGGGCGTCTTGGCCTCAAGGAGCTTGAGGCGGCTTCTGAGGGTCATACTTACGCAGCTCCTCGTCTGAGCGTGGATTGAATGTCTCCGAAATCGGCGGGTCTCCACACGTAGGTTTCTGGTGCTCGCTCGACTTCGGCCAGCGCCTCCAGCCACGATCTTTGTTCCGGACGTAGCCGGCCGGCCGTGGTCTTGAGCTCGACGAATAGACAACGCGGCGGGCGGACTAACACCAGGTCCGGGAAGCCCGGAGCGGAGCGCCTGGCGTCGTAGGTGTGGTAGCAGCGCCAGCCGGTGAGACGTGCGAGCTGCACAACCTGTGTCTGAAACTGCCGCTCCGTGACGCGGACGCCTGGACTGAGTATCACGCTGCCCCCTCCACCGCTCCGCCGTCGCAGAGGCTCAGATCGTCTCCGCAGCGCGGAGGGTGGTAGTAGGTACCGCGGAAGGCGGCGGCGGCGGTGAGGTACTTAGCAGCTGCACCCTGACACGCAGCGTGCCAGCGGCCGATTATCTGCTCCGTCTCGAAGTCCCGGAGGATGAACATGTGTTGGCTCAGGCGGATGCGCCGATCGCAGGCGTCACAGCGTGGGGGCTTCATGCCGCGCCTCCAGGTCTGTACGGCGTCCAGTCCGTCGGCCCCGCCTCCCGCCAGTCCTCACTGAAGAAACGAGCTTTATCCGTCCCCCGCTTAACTAGCGGGTCACGGCCTGGAGGCGGCGGACTGTTCGCTTGAATAAGTTCATCCAGGTCGACCCGGTCCTCTTCTTTGAGCTCGGGTAGGACGTTGCGGGCCATCTCCAGGACCTCGCCCACGTTGGCGATGGGCGAGCTCGTGTCGTGCTGGACGTCTTCGTGGCGTCGCAGGATAGCGAGGATGTCTTCCTTGTGCTGGCGCAACTCCTCGATGAGCTCGGGCGTGAGGGCGGACGCGGGCTGAACCCGGAGACGGTCTCCAGCCTCGCTCGGGACGAGAGTCACACCACAGCGGCGGACTTTGAAGAGAGTTTGGAGCGCGGTCATCAAATCTCCACCCAATCGTCGTCAGCTTCTTGTTCCTGGCGGTCCCGGAGCTGCTCGACAGTGATGTCTTCTCCTGGCTTCGCGGCGAAAGATACGGGGGTTTCTTCCCTTGAGGAGCCGTTGGGGGTGTGCAAAGGGTGTGCGTTGTGCAGTGCATCACCCTCTTTTTCCACGCTGTGTGTAGGGGTGTGCAGGTGTGCAGTCCCATTACCCCCCCTACCCTGTTGTGCTTTTTCTTCGCTCTCATACGCTGCGTGGTATTTGTTATTCGGCTTATCTATGGGGTTTCGTGTTTCCTCTTTATGATCGGTATGCTTATCGAGGGGGGGTGTGCAATGCACACCCTTTTCGGTTGCACACCCCTCTTTTGTCTTACCCCCCCTCTCCCCCCCGGTGGCGTTGCACACCTGCACACCCTCGTATTCGGCCTCCAGCGCGCCCCGCGTGGGGAGTACCACCACGTCCGTCGGCATTGGCTCCCCGATGGACCATTTGGCGGCCCTCCCGCGCTGATCCTCTTCGTTGACCAAGTAGCCCTCGTCCGCCGCCGCCTTCACCCGGCGCTGTGTGGTCGAGCGGTCGAGTCCCAGCTTATCGGCGATCTTTTTTATGCCCACCGTTTGGACGTCTTGAGGCTCAACTAGTGCGGCCACGGCCCGCACCGTCTCTTTTATGGTCTCCCGGACCGTTCCCCCGACGCCTTCGGAGACTAGATCCGCGACGAGCTCGCGCACTACGGAGTAGTCTTCGATCGTTGCGACGATGCGCCCCTTTGCGTCCGTCTCCCGGGTTGCCCTGTGCAATAGCGCGTGTGACTTGATAAGCCTGAGCACGGCGCCGAAGTCTCGCCTTAGCCTTGTGGCGAGAGGCGGCACCATCTCGGCTAGGACCTTACCGAATGGCACGCTTACCGCGAGCGTCCCACCCTCTATCCAGGTCTGCAGCGACTTCCACTCTTCCAGGCTGACCTCTTCGCGGTCTTCTTCGGCGAGCGCCCTGAATATCTCTTTAGTCTGGGCTCTGGTGTCTGTGACGTAGATCGACAATAGCCGGGTCTCGTTCTCCGGGTGCATCCGGCTCCGCGTGGTTGTCACCATTAGCCCTGTCGGGCCTTCCATTTCGAGCAGTCGAGGCTTGACCCCCTGCGGCGTGCTCTCCGCGGTCTGATACCTGATCCTGTTCTCCGATAGCAGGGACCTGATCAGGTAGGTCTGCATGTCGCCCTCCATACCCGACGCCTCATAGATCACGAGGAAGCGGTGCCGCATGTCTTCGTCCAAGTAGATTAAGGCTTTTTCTGACATGCTCGTCAGCTCGTACACGGCACTCTCCGGGAACCCCGCGACGACGCGCTCCACGAGGTGCGATTTCCCCCCCGACGAGGGCCCCTTCACCGCCACGGAGACGGGCTTGTCGAGGTGACGGCTGTTGAGGCTCAGTTTGAGGAGCCGGATCTGATTACTCTCACCGGCGACGCCCGACCTTTTGAGCGTCTCAGCAAAATGCCACGTAAGGTTTGAACGCCCGGCGAGCTCCGCGCATTCGGCCCATGCCTCTTCTGCCCTCTCGGCTTTCCGTTCGGCCTCTTCTTCGTCGGATAGCTTGCGGCCTCCGATGGTTATTTTGACCTTCCTGTATGCCTCCGGGTCGAGCTCTTCCCGGAAGTGATCCCATTCCCGCCCGTCGCAATGCCCATGGTGACATTTGAACCACAACGCGCCACTGGGGAATTGCCCCACCCGCGTGCCGCTCGCGTCGCCACCGGTGTGCTCGTGTAGCCACGGGCAGATGATGTTGTAAGCCCGCTCTGACGTGGCGTCTCTAGCCTGTTTCAACACCATCACGCCGAACTCTTCGAGCCATTCGTCTAGGTCGAGGACGTAATCGCCCGATCCCGTGAAGGGCTCTCGCTCCGGCTTTGGCTTCTCCGGCGGGGCGTGCTCGACCATGAATGTGTCCAGAGCCTCCTGGCGGGCCTCTATCGTGCGCGGCGTGCCTTCGAGGTGGTGCCCCGTGATCGTGAAGAACCTGTTTTTGTCGTAGACCTCTATCTCCGTCTCGCCGCTCTTATTCGCGCACCAGGTCGGGGGCTTATCGGCCTCTATCCAGATGCGCAAACCGTCGCCCGAGGGAGTGATCTCCGTGTAACTATTGAAGTGCTGCACGATCTTCTGGGCCGGGGGGGAGATCTCCCCGGTCTCCCGGTTGAGGCAGCGATCCAAGTCTACCCCCGCGTACGGCGTCCTCCCCAGTCCAGCGAGGCCGACACCGCCCAGCGTGACGCGGTGTTTCTTGCCGCTGTTATCTTTGTACACACCGGCGCGCCCTACCGCGTCAAGGGCTTTCTCTAGTGTGGTCCACTTTGTCGAGTTAGTTGAGGAGCCGTTACGCCCGATCGAAGTCATGGGTGGCTTGTTGAATTTCTCCGCGTCTTTGTTCCAGATCCTCGACCAGTTGACCCATTGGTTGATCCGCTTTAGTTCCTCCGGCGCGTTCTCTAGTGCCTTGCGCAAATCTTCGGTGCTAGCTTGCTCGCCCTTTGGTATCATCTAGCTAAACCTCCTTGGGAAACGGGGGTTACTGACTTGGCCGGGCTGGCGGGCTCGGCCTTTTTCATGCAACAACCTCTAGGCAACTTCTTTAAGTTCTCTCTCGATTAGCTCGGCGCGGTCGAGGTTCCCTTCCGCCACTGCTTGCCCTCGTTCTCGCTCGGCTATAGCCTGAAAACTAAGGTTTGCGACCATGTTGCGCTCCATGGATTGCACCGTCAGAGCCACTTCTTCGGTTGATCCCGCGTATAGCGCAAGAACGGGTTTTACGGCCGCGCGCGCATCCGCTATCTCACGAGCGAGTTTGTAGGCTTCTTGGTAAGAGAGACCTTTGAATGCCTCTCCAATCTCGACCAGGGACATCGTAAAAGTTCTATTGGCTACCCCCGCTCTCTCCAGCAATTCATCCATGGAGCGCGGGGGCGGCTCTTTTGGGACTGTGGCCTCCCAGGAGGGGTCCGTTAACGCCTCCGGCGGAACGTCAAGCGCGCCCGCTATCCTCTGAATCGTGGCCGGATGCGGAAAGTTGTGGTTTGACTCGATTAACGAGATTGTTGATCTGTCTCGGCCCGCCATTTCCGCGAGCTGCCCTTGAGAGAGGGCCTTGCGGCGCCGAATTGCTCGAACCCTGTCGCCTATCTCCACGCATAACCTCCATCTACTAGCCTACATTGGGTATTTTAGACTTTGTGTAACTTAAAGTCAACGCATATAGCGCATCGTGTCGCTAAATCCAATATTCTACTGTAAAAAAGTTGTATACATGTTGAATCGCGGAACGGATTATGGGATAATACAGGTGTCGAAAGAAAAGGCCCCGCAGGTGCTGATAACACCCCGAGGCCCGGCCCAAAGAGCGGAGGCTCAATGGACACCACGAAGGATACTGCACCACCACCAACCCGCGCACTTCGAGGCCTCGCCCTCTTCAGGGACCACGGCGACGAGATTAAGCACATCGGCCACGGCCGGTACGAGGTACCCGGATGCTCCGGCGGTAGCTACCGCGTCGACCTGGCCGTGTTTACTGATGAGCCGGAGACCTGCAGCTGCCCCGACTACCAGCGCCACAAGCAAACGTGCAAGCATGTTTACGCGGCGACCATCCACCGCTCGAAGGCTCGGGCAAAGGCTCGGAGGGTACAGGCCGAGCGGACGAAGGCGAGGGCGGCACGCGCAAGCCTCGCGCCCCTCGCGGCGGCTCTGTGATCCGGGCGATAATGGTGGGACTGCTCTTCGCGGCCCCGGCCCTCGTCCTAATCCTCGTTACCGGATAGCACCACTGGGCCGGGGCTATCATGGTCCCGGCCCCTAGTGTTGCGGAGGGTGCTCGGGCTTCAGCTCGTCGGACTCGAAGTCTTGCTCCAACCCCTCCCTAGCTTTGCGGACGAGCCTGGGATCCGTCAGCATTTCTTCTCTTTCGACTTGGGTGGTGTTGCGCACGACGTATTCTTCCTCGAGCACCTCCCTAAGATGCGCCCCTCTTTTCAGGCGGTGGGCCACGTACCTGATTGCCCTGTGCTCCAATTCCGAATGGTCATCGCCGAAAAGAATCTTGCGAAGACTGGATTCGTTCTCCTCGCCCACTTTTGGACCTCCTTCACCGTGTTACCTACACCGTTTTTGCTCCCTGCGCGAAGGATCAAACGGCTTTTTTGCGCATTTTGCGGAGCCTTAACCAATCCTTCACATTCCTTAACCGAGTCGAATTTTGGAGAGATGCTGCGCGAAGTCCGCCAGATGCCCCAAGAAGGGCGGGGATTCTCGCCCTTCGACGTGCCCACGGAGCGTACCGCCGCGAATCGGTTCTATGCGGACAGAGCGCGGGGCGTTTTGCCGGAGCTATCTAAGAACCTGCGCATTCCCGATGACCCACTTTTGTCGGCAAGGATTCGTGTCGGGATAGACTGGATTTTGGGACGGGCCACCGTTCTTTGCGAACTCGGGCGCATGCTCGTCGAGGAACCTAGCGAGAAAGATGTGGCACGGGTTCGGAGCGTGGTCCGGTACGTCGCGGAGGGGCACTCCAAGATGACCGCTAAAGAGGCAGCCGCTTATGCGCGCAGGATGCGGCTGGGCGAGAGTGGGCGGGGCGATAGGCTAAAGGCGCTACACCATGAGCTTAACGCCGCCATCAACTACCATCGGCGGCGCTTCCCCGAGTCTTCGTGGGCGGACGTTCTCAAGGCGCTTGAGCACACCGAGGGGCAGGTACGCAAGAAGATTCGGTAGGGCTCCGGCCCTTCTTGGCCTAGCTAGTGACGCCTTGCGCCGCCTCTTTTGCCCAGGAGATACCCAATCACGACCAGCGCCACTAATACCACCAGCACAATTAACAACACCTTGCCCACGATCCATGCTCCTGTCTTTAGGTTCGCCCACATACTGCTGTCGAGGCATCGTAGCGGCGCCCCTCACCAGGCGCTACCGGTTCATGAGGTACCTCCGTGGTCTTTACTGTGTACGCGGACACAAGAGCGCCATAATACTTACCGGACGCCCCATCCCCCCGGTCCCCGGTCCCCGGTCCGAGCCGCATACCCTGGCTCCGCCTCGGACCGGAGGAACGCGGGGGTCCGAGAAACACGTTCTCGGAAGCCTCCCCTTCTGCTGGATCCTCGTAACCGACCTTCCGTGCTCCCCGGATCGGGGGTAGAGTAGAACCCTAAGCGAAGCCCGCCAAGGAAAGCGGGAGGAAGGAGGACCGTGTGGAAAAACTAACTCCCTACGCGCTCGGCTCCGAGGATGGAGAGGCGCTCTGGTTCTTCGGTACGTTGGCGACCATCAAGGCCAGCGCAGCGCAGACCGGAGGGCGATTCTCGATCGTCGAGCTGCTGGCCCCCAAGGGGATGGCCACCCCGCTGCACGTCCATCCAGAGGACGATGAGTCCTTCTACGTCATAGAAGGAGAGCTCACCGTCTACCTCGAAGATAGCGACCACCCCATACCGGTCTCCGCGGGCGCGTTCGTTCACATCCCTGGAGGAGTTGTGCACGCCTTCCAGGTAGACTCCGAAACCGCGCGGTTGCTCGACCTCACCACCCCCCAGCACGAGCGCTTCATGCGGGCCGCAGGAGAGCCGGCGCAGGAGCGAGTCCTTCCGCCGGAGGGTCTGATCGACATGGAGAAGGTCGGGGCCGCCCAGCAACAGCACGGCATCGAGATACTCGGCCCGCCGCCCGGCGCCCGGAGTTAAAGCACACTCCCGGCATCCTGCCCGATTCACCGGGATGCCGGGAGTTTGTCTTCTCGGGCCATCCGGACACGGTGTCCGGATGGTCTGGCATTCTATTACCACCAACCTTCGCCCTCTCCCCACGAGCGGTAATGATCTGCTTCGGCCAGATCCTCCGTAGTCTTCTCTGATGACCCGGACACGGTGTCCGGGTAAGCCTATCGGACCGGGACTGTGCGAGTTTCCGAGAAAGAGGTGCCCTCCTCGATCAACTGGGACCTTATCTCGGGCATCTTCTGGGCAGAGGCTAAGTCCAAGTCATCGGTGAGGACGAAGATGATGTTGGGACGATCTGAGGAAGACTCCGCCTCTTCTTCTTGGAGGGTCTCTACTCCTGAACAGCCGACCATCAGTAAGGCGACTACACACGGCAGAAGCCACAGAAGTACTCCGCTTACCCGAGAGCTATAGCCTCCTCCTCTAGCCACGGTGCGAAAATTATCATATTACTTCTATACAAGGGTACTGTGATAGAGATTTGCGCTGTTGTTGACCGTGTTTCCGAGAAGATGCCTGAAGTCCGGTTTCCGAGAATCATCAAACTCGCCGACTCGAATGCGGCCGTTTGCAGGTGTTTGAGGCGAGCGGTAGCAGACTCGCCCGGCTTGATCTTCGTGAGGGCGTACAAGCGCGGTATCAAGCGTGTTGCAAGGGTCGGTTGCAGGGATTGATGTTCGCCGACTAGGTGTGCTACCTAAAGCGCCCGCGCGGGCGCTACTATTAAGGTTTATGTTGCAGTGGCCGATCTACGCCGTCGAGGTGTGCGGCGGTTAGACGTACCCACGCTTATCCGCTGGGATAATGTGGTTGCAGTGGTCGATCTACGGTGACGAGGGGTGCTACTCGAACCCGAAGAATCGACGCCACCATGAACGGCGCTGTGCGCCCGTCTCCCGGTCCACCTGGCCGGTTGGGGTGTCGGTAGCCTCGACAGGTTCCGCACCCGCCTTGAGGGCGTCTCGCGGCTCCTGCAACGCTTCTAGCTGACCACGCAGCTCGTCGCGCTCTCGTTCGGCCGGCTCGCGGCGTACCCGCTCGGCCCCGTCCCTATTGCATAGGCATGCGGCCGGGTGAATGCGGGGTCCCTAGAAGACTAGCCTTCTAGGCAGTTCGGTGAATAAGCGGTCTTGGGAGCGCCCTACAGCGCCACCGTTACAGTGCCTGCGTTTCGTTCGAATGGTTCATAGACCATTCCAATTCCGCTATCGCCCTGCGGTATCTCAAATACTAGGTTGCCTTCGAGCGTTCCTCCGGAGGCAAGATCCCCGCTCCCGATCCTGTACGGAAGTTCCGTTGGAGACTGGGATCTGTGTTGGACACCATTGGAGTCTTGAATCTCGAACTTCCCCACGTTATACGGAAAGTCTACATTGCCAGTATTCGTCAAGGTGATGTAAACACGGATGAACTCATTACCGGATTGTGGGTTTCTTGCAGACCGGCTATCAGGGAAATAGTCTCGCTCTACCTCGTTGACAATCAGGGTCCGGTCTCTTAGTTCAGCTGTTTCTCCTACGGCGACCTCCACGTTATCAGACCTAGGGTTGTTCTTAGTCTCGGTTTTCTTCTCGCCACTGGTAGACCCTGGTGCGCCCGAGCCTTTCTTGTCGCTACCACCTATCCCCATGCCAACCAAGAGAGTAACGAAGAGCAACACGCCCAGCACAGTCAATCCCCCACAACCAATCAGCCCGAATTTCAACCAGCGCGGCAAAAGCGAACCCCATTTCTAGAGAGAACTGTCCTGCAGACATCTTAAAGGATTGACCACTCGTGCCCGAAGAACCTCCTCTTGTTACTCGAACCCGAAGAACCTCCGCCACCAACTAGAGCGGCCCCGAGGTTCTCCTGCATCCCCGGCGGGTGTCTCGGTACCACCTACATCCTCCGAGGCCGTCTCGGGACCGTCTCGCGGCTCTGGCGGGCTATCTCGTGGCGCTTCTATCTCCGGGATACGCTCCAGGGCTCCGGCAAGTAGTCGACGCATCTCCGATAGCTCGCGGTCACGGGTTCCGATGATGCCTTGCAAGTAGTCAACCTGGCCGCGCAGCTCCTCTACCAGCTCCTCGCGGGGATCGGTAGCCGGTGCATCGTCCGGTGCATCGCGCTTAATCGATGATTCACTGTCCGATGCATCGCGGTTAGCCGTTGATTCACCGCGTGATTCATCGCCGACCAATACCACGTACACGTTGCCCTCTTCCCGGTAAGAGCGAAGGGTACCGCGTTTGATACGTCCTCTTACCGCAGCCTCGGTTATGCCAAGCCACGAGGCCGCTTCCGGTACGGTTAGCCGCTGATTAGTCGGCGGTTCATCGCCGCTTAAACACCCTTCTCCCATAGCGAGGTATCTTACCCTTGCCGCCGCCTCATCGCGCCCAACGCTTACCACCTTCTCGCGTTTGCTCTAGCTGGCTTATGCGCTCCTCTAACTCCTCGGCTTCCCTGACTCTCAACTCGGTCTCGACGAGGCGGGCTCGCACGTTGGCAATTTGTGCGGCGACGGCGCCGACCTTCGGCTCGGTCGTGCCGTCGAGCACGGCCGCGTACAGGTCCGACAGCTGGCCTTTAAGCTCCGACACCTCCGTCGAGGGGCGGCCTCGACCGCCCCGCTTGCCCCCCTTGCTTGCGGACCTGCGGCGGGCTTCCGCGCGGTCGGGATGGTGAGCGTGGCAATAATCGCTACCGCTGATAGCTATGGATTTACAACGTCCGCCGGCCTCGGTTATGCCGCTACAGCTTCCCATAGCTATTACCCCTCCCCCCCGGACTCGGCCTCAAGAAGCGTGATCTCGGCTTCGAGGGCCTCTATCTTCTCGTCCAGCGACAGCCCGACCAGGCTCTTGTCGAACTCCTCAAGCTCGGCCCGGGAACGGGTCAATTCTGCGGGCGTCATGTCGGCCTCGGCTTCCGCTATCTCGGCTGTCAGCCTCTTTATGTTTCGGTCGCCGGCGCGTACGTAGTCGCCCAGGTGGCGCACGAAAGAGCCGTCGTCGGTAGCACGGATGATGCCTGCGTCGTCTATCCAGAAAAGTGGCTCCTGCCCTATTTTCAAGTCCCGCTCGATTTTGTCTCGAGCATCCTCACGGAGCCCGGCGTAAACCTTCGGGGGCGACCACGGCGGTTCGGGCCGCTGATCGGGCGTCTTGGCCTCAAGGAGCTTGAGGCGGCTTCTGAGGGTCATACTTACGCAGCTCCTCGTCTGAGCGTGGATTGAATGTCTCCGAAATCGGCGGGTCTCCACACGTAGGTTTCTGGTGCTCGCTCGACTTCGGCCAGCGCCTCCAGCCACGATCTTTGTTCCGGACGTAGCCGGCCGGCCGTGGTCTTGAGCTCGACGAATAGACAACGCGGCGGGCGGACTAACACCAGGTCCGGGAAGCCCGGAGCGGAGCGCCTGGCGTCGTAGGTGTGGTAGCAGCGCCAGCCGGTGAGACGTGCGAGCTGCACAACCTGTGTCTGAAACTGCCGCTCCGTGACGCGGACGCCTGGACTGAGTATCACGCTGCCCCCTCCACCGCTCCGCCGTCGCAGAGGCTCAGATCGTCTCCGCAGCGCGGAGGGTGGTAGTAGGTACCGCGGAAGGCGGCGGCGGCGGTGAGGTACTTAGCAGCTGCACCCTGACACGCAGCGTGCCAGCGGCCGATTATCTGCTCCGTCTCGAAGTCCCGGAGGATGAACATGTGTTGGCTCAGGCGGATGCGCCGATCGCAGGCGTCACAGCGTGGGGGCTTCATGCCGCGCCTCCAGGTCTGTACGGCGTCCAGTCCGTCGGCCCCGCCTCCCGCCAGTCCTCACTGAAGAAACGAGCTTTATCCGTCCCCCGCTTAACTAGCGGGTCACGGCCTGGAGGCGGCGGACTGTTCGCTTGAATAAGTTCATCCAGGTCGACCCGGTCCTCTTCTTTGAGCTCGGGTAGGACGTTGCGGGCCATCTCCAGGACCTCGCCCACGTTGGCGATGGGCGAGCTCGTGTCGTGCTGGACGTCTTCGTGGCGTCGCAGGATAGCGAGGATGTCTTCCTTGTGCTGGCGCAACTCCTCGATGAGCTCGGGCGTGAGGGCGGACGCGGGCTGAACCCGGAGACGGTCTCCAGCCTCGCTCGGGACGAGAGTCACACCACAGCGGCGGACTTTGAAGAGAGTTTGGAGCGCGGTCATCAAATCTCCACCCAATCGTCGTCAGCTTCTTGTTCCTGGCGGTCCCGGAGCTGCTCGACAGTGATGTCTTCTCCTGGCTTCGCGGCGAAAGATACGGGGGTTTCTTCCCTTGAGGAGCCGTTGGGGGTGTGCAAAGGGTGTGCGTTGTGCAGTGCATCACCCTCTTTTTCCACGCTGTGTGTAGGGGTGTGCAGGTGTGCAGTCCCATTACCCCCCCTACCCTGTTGTGCTTTTTCTTCGCTCTCATACGCTGCGTGGTATTTGTTATTCGGCTTATCTATGGGGTTTCGTGTTTCCTCTTTATGATCGGTATGCTTATCGAGGGGGGGTGTGCAATGCACACCCTTTTCGGTTGCACACCCCTCTTTTGTCTTACCCCCCCTCTCCCCCCCGGTGGCGTTGCACACCTGCACACCCTCGTATTCGGCCTCCAGCGCGCCCCGCGTGGGGAGTACCACCACGTCCGTCGGCATTGGCTCCCCGATGGACCATTTGGCGGCCCTCCCGCGCTGATCCTCTTCGTTGACCAAGTAGCCCTCGTCCGCCGCCGCCTTCACCCGGCGCTGTGTGGTCGAGCGGTCGAGTCCCAGCTTATCGGCGATCTTTTTTATGCCCACCGTTTGGACGTCTTGAGGCTCAACTAGTGCGGCCACGGCCCGCACCGTCTCTTTTATGGTCTCCCGGACCGTTCCCCCGACGCCTTCGGAGACTAGATCCGCGACGAGCTCGCGCACTACGGAGTAGTCTTCGATCGTTGCGACGATGCGCCCCTTTGCGTCCGTCTCCCGGGTTGCCCTGTGCAATAGCGCGTGTGACTTGATAAGCCTGAGCACGGCGCCGAAGTCTCGCCTTAGCCTTGTGGCGAGAGGCGGCACCATCTCGGCTAGGACCTTACCGAATGGCACGCTTACCGCGAGCGTCCCACCCTCTATCCAGGTCTGCAGCGACTTCCACTCTTCCAGGCTGACCTCTTCGCGGTCTTCTTCGGCGAGCGCCCTGAATATCTCTTTAGTCTGGGCTCTGGTGTCTGTGACGTAGATCGACAATAGCCGGGTCTCGTTCTCCGGGTGCATCCGGCTCCGCGTGGTTGTCACCATTAGCCCTGTCGGGCCTTCCATTTCGAGCAGTCGAGGCTTGACCCCCTGCGGCGTGCTCTCCGCGGTCTGATACCTGATCCTGTTCTCCGATAGCAGGGACCTGATCAGGTAGGTCTGCATGTCGCCCTCCATACCCGACGCCTCATAGATCACGAGGAAGCGGTGCCGCATGTCTTCGTCCAAGTAGATTAAGGCTTTTTCTGACATGCTCGTCAGCTCGTACACGGCACTCTCCGGGAACCCCGCGACGACGCGCTCCACGAGGTGCGATTTCCCCCCCGACGAGGGCCCCTTCACCGCCACGGAGACGGGCTTGTCGAGGTGACGGCTGTTGAGGCTCAGTTTGAGGAGCCGGATCTGATTACTCTCACCGGCGACGCCCGACCTTTTGAGCGTCTCAGCAAAATGCCACGTAAGGTTTGAACGCCCGGCGAGCTCCGCGCATTCGGCCCATGCCTCTTCTGCCCTCTCGGCTTTCCGTTCGGCCTCTTCTTCGTCGGATAGCTTGCGGCCTCCGATGGTTATTTTGACCTTCCTGTATGCCTCCGGGTCGAGCTCTTCCCGGAAGTGATCCCATTCCCGCCCGTCGCAATGCCCATGGTGACATTTGAACCACAACGCGCCACTGGGGAATTGCCCCACCCGCGTGCCGCTCGCGTCGCCACCGGTGTGCTCGTGTAGCCACGGGCAGATGATGTTGTAAGCCCGCTCTGACGTGGCGTCTCTAGCCTGTTTCAACACCATCACGCCGAACTCTTCGAGCCATTCGTCTAGGTCGAGGACGTAATCGCCCGATCCCGTGAAGGGCTCTCGCTCCGGCTTTGGCTTCTCCGGCGGGGCGTGCTCGACCATGAATGTGTCCAGAGCCTCCTGGCGGGCCTCTATCGTGCGCGGCGTGCCTTCGAGGTGGTGCCCCGTGATCGTGAAGAACCTGTTTTTGTCGTAGACCTCTATCTCCGTCTCGCCGCTCTTATTCGCGCACCAGGTCGGGGGCTTATCGGCCTCTATCCAGATGCGCAAACCGTCGCCCGAGGGAGTGATCTCCGTGTAACTATTGAAGTGCTGCACGATCTTCTGGGCCGGGGGGGAGATCTCCCCGGTCTCCCGGTTGAGGCAGCGATCCAAGTCTACCCCCGCGTACGGCGTCCTCCCCAGTCCAGCGAGGCCGACACCGCCCAGCGTGACGCGGTGTTTCTTGCCGCTGTTATCTTTGTACACACCGGCGCGCCCTACCGCGTCAAGGGCTTTCTCTAGTGTGGTCCACTTTGTCGAGTTAGTTGAGGAGCCGTTACGCCCGATCGAAGTCATGGGTGGCTTGTTGAATTTCTCCGCGTCTTTGTTCCAGATCCTCGACCAGTTGACCCATTGGTTGATCCGCTTTAGTTCCTCCGGCGCGTTCTCTAGTGCCTTGCGCAAATCTTCGGTGCTAGCTTGCTCGCCCTTTGGTATCATCTAGCTAAACCTCCTTGGGAAACGGGGGTTACTGACTTGGCCGGGCTGGCGGGCTCGGCCTTTTTCATGCAACAACCTCTAGGCAACTTCTTTAAGTTCTCTCTCGATTAGCTCGGCGCGGTCGAGGTTCCCTTCCGCCACTGCTTGCCCTCGTTCTCGCTCGGCTATAGCCTGAAAACTAAGGTTTGCGACCATGTTGCGCTCCATGGATTGCACCGTCAGAGCCACTTCTTCGGTTGATCCCGCGTATAGCGCAAGAACGGGTTTTACGGCCGCGCGCGCATCCGCTATCTCACGAGCGAGTTTGTAGGCTTCTTGGTAAGAGAGACCTTTGAATGCCTCTCCAATCTCGACCAGGGACATCGTAAAAGTTCTATTGGCTACCCCCGCTCTCTCCAGCAATTCATCCATGGAGCGCGGGGGCGGCTCTTTTGGGACTGTGGCCTCCCAGGAGGGGTCCGTTAACGCCTCCGGCGGAACGTCAAGCGCGCCCGCTATCCTCTGAATCGTGGCCGGATGCGGAAAGTTGTGGTTTGACTCGATTAACGAGATTGTTGATCTGTCTCGGCCCGCCATTTCCGCGAGCTGCCCTTGAGAGAGGGCCTTGCGGCGCCGAATTGCTCGAACCCTGTCGCCTATCTCCACGCATAACCTCCATCTACTAGCCTACATTGGGTATTTTAGACTTTGTGTAACTTAAAGTCAACGCATATAGCGCATCGTGTCGCTAAATCCAATATTCTACTGTAAAAAAGTTGTATACATGTTGAATCGCGGAACGGATTATGGGATAATACAGGTGTCGAAAGAAAAGGCCCCGCAGGTGCTGATAACACCCCGAGGCCCGGCCCAAAGAGCGGAGGCTCAATGGACACCACGAAGGATACTGCACCACCACCAACCCGCGCACTTCGAGGCCTCGCCCTCTTCAGGGACCACGGCGACGAGATTAAGCACATCGGCCACGGCCGGTACGAGGTACCCGGATGCTCCGGCGGTAGCTACCGCGTCGACCTGGCCGTGTTTACTGATGAGCCGGAGACCTGCAGCTGCCCCGACTACCAGCGCCACAAGCAAACGTGCAAGCATGTTTACGCGGCGACCATCCACCGCTCGAAGGCTCGGGCAAAGGCTCGGAGGGTACAGGCCGAGCGGACGAAGGCGAGGGCGGCACGCGCAAGCCTCGCGCCCCTCGCGGCGGCTCTGTGATCCGGGCGATAATGGTGGGACTGCTCTTCGCGGCCCCGGCCCTCGTCCTAATCCTCGTTACCGGATAGCACCACTGGGCCGGGGCTATCATGGTCCCGGCCCCTAGTGTTGCGGAGGGTGCTCGGGCTTCAGCTCGTCGGACTCGAAGTCTTGCTCCAACCCCTCCCTAGCTTTGCGGACGAGCCTGGGATCCGTCAGCATTTCTTCTCTTTCGACTTGGGTGGTGTTGCGCACGACGTATTCTTCCTCGAGCACCTCCCTAAGATGCGCCCCTCTTTTCAGGCGGTGGGCCACGTACCTGATTGCCCTGTGCTCCAATTCCGAATGGTCATCGCCGAAAAGAATCTTGCGAAGACTGGATTCGTTCTCCTCGCCCACTTTTGGACCTCCTTCACCGTGTTACCTACACCGTTTTTGCTCCCTGCGCGAAGGATCAAACGGCTTTTTTGCGCATTTTGCGGAGCCTTAACCAATCCTTCACATTCCTTAACCGAGTCGAATTTTGGAGAGATGCTGCGCGAAGTCCGCCAGATGCCCCAAGAAGGGCGGGGATTCTCGCCCTTCGACGTGCCCACGGAGCGTACCGCCGCGAATCGGTTCTATGCGGACAGAGCGCGGGGCGTTTTGCCGGAGCTATCTAAGAACCTGCGCATTCCCGATGACCCACTTTTGTCGGCAAGGATTCGTGTCGGGATAGACTGGATTTTGGGACGGGCCACCGTTCTTTGCGAACTCGGGCGCATGCTCGTCGAGGAACCTAGCGAGAAAGATGTGGCACGGGTTCGGAGCGTGGTCCGGTACGTCGCGGAGGGGCACTCCAAGATGACCGCTAAAGAGGCAGCCGCTTATGCGCGCAGGATGCGGCTGGGCGAGAGTGGGCGGGGCGATAGGCTAAAGGCGCTACACCATGAGCTTAACGCCGCCATCAACTACCATCGGCGGCGCTTCCCCGAGTCTTCGTGGGCGGACGTTCTCAAGGCGCTTGAGCACACCGAGGGGCAGGTACGCAAGAAGATTCGGTAGGGCTCCGGCCCTTCTTGGCCTAGCTAGTGACGCCTTGCGCCGCCTCTTTTGCCCAGGAGATACCCAATCACGACCAGCGCCACTAATACCACCAGCACAATTAACAACACCTTGCCCACGATCCATGCTCCTGTCTTTAGGTTCGCCCACATACTGCTGTCGAGGCATCGTAGCGGCGCCCCTCACCAGGCGCTACCGGTTCATGAGGTACCTCCGTGGTCTTTACTGTGTACGCGGACACAAGAGCGCCATAATACTTACCGGACGCCCCATCCCCCCGGTCCCCGGTCCCCGGTCCGAGCCGCATACCCTGGCTCCGCCTCGGACCGGAGGAACGCGGGGGTCCGAGAAACACGTTCTCGGAAGCCTCCCCTTCTGCTGGATCCTCGTAACCGACCTTCCGTGCTCCCCGGATCGGGGGTAGAGTAGAACCCTAAGCGAAGCCCGCCAAGGAAAGCGGGAGGAAGGAGGACCGTGTGGAAAAACTAACTCCCTACGCGCTCGGCTCCGAGGATGGAGAGGCGCTCTGGTTCTTCGGTACGTTGGCGACCATCAAGGCCAGCGCAGCGCAGACCGGAGGGCGATTCTCGATCGTCGAGCTGCTGGCCCCCAAGGGGATGGCCACCCCGCTGCACGTCCATCCAGAGGACGATGAGTCCTTCTACGTCATAGAAGGAGAGCTCACCGTCTACCTCGAAGATAGCGACCACCCCATACCGGTCTCCGCGGGCGCGTTCGTTCACATCCCTGGAGGAGTTGTGCACGCCTTCCAGGTAGACTCCGAAACCGCGCGGTTGCTCGACCTCACCACCCCCCAGCACGAGCGCTTCATGCGGGCCGCAGGAGAGCCGGCGCAGGAGCGAGTCCTTCCGCCGGAGGGTCTGATCGACATGGAGAAGGTCGGGGCCGCCCAGCAACAGCACGGCATCGAGATACTCGGCCCGCCGCCCGGCGCCCGGAGTTAAAGCACACTCCCGGCATCCTGCCCGATTCACCGGGATGCCGGGAGTTTGTCTTCTCGGGCCATCCGGACACGGTGTCCGGATGGTCTGGCATTCTATTACCACCAACCTTCGCCCTCTCCCCACGAGCGGTAATGATCTGCTTCGGCCAGATCCTCCGTAGTCTTCTCTGATGACCCGGACACGGTGTCCGGGTAAGCCTATCGGACCGGGACTGTGCGAGTTTCCGAGAAAGAGGTGCCCTCCTCGATCAACTGGGACCTTATCTCGGGCATCTTCTGGGCAGAGGCTAAGTCCAAGTCATCGGTGAGGACGAAGATGATGTTGGGACGATCTGAGGAAGACTCCGCCTCTTCT
>MWVY01000135.1_pt1 | contig 17683 bp, 20 predicted proteins | sample 1047251 | NCBI WGS metagenome assembly MWVY01 (sample SAMN06349983, study PRJNA376086) | soil metagenome | isolation source: MS7-5 sample Antarctic (ecotone) soil | place: Antarctica | collected 2015-01-13
GTGGTCCATTTCCTGCACCTCCTTCGTGCTATTCCCTATTCTATGATGTGAATCAATGTATTGCAATGTTCTAAAGAACGCGCTATAATGCGCTATAGAGACAAGGAACGCGTCTCACCTACCTACACAGCGCCGGAACCCGTTTACAGACGGCCCGGCACCCCGCCCAGGAGGGCATCATGATCACCACCACCGAGATCCGGATCACCGAAACCGAACGTACCGCCCTGACCCGGCTCCTGGCGAAAGCCCGGGCCGAGGGCGTGAAGTTGCTCCGGGACCAGGACGGGCGGCACTACGCCACCTCGACCAGCACCCCGGGTCGGCGCTACCTGGTCACTGGCTACTCGTGCACCTGCCGGGGATTCATCGCCCATCAGCGGTGCAAGCACCTGGCCGCGCTCCTGGCGGCAAAGGGGTGGCTCGACGGCACGCCCGATCCCGACCCGGCGCCGATGGCGATCACGCTGGCCCACGTCGACGGCCACTACTCCCTCGCCAACGATCCGGAGTGGATGGAACCGCGCACCACGATCCTCGTCGACGGCGAATCGAAGATCCGGATCACGGGCGACACGTTCGGGCTGAGCGCGCATTGGCTGGAGAACGATCGCCCGATCGACGACCTGACCGGCGCCATGCCGAGCGACCTGGATCACTACGGCGCCGTTGATTACTGGATCGGATCCCTCGATGACCGGGTGCCGACCCACATCCCGATGCAGAACGCGGGTATCTTCCCGACCGGCGAGTTCACGGACGCCGAGCCGGTTGCCGCCTGAGACGCGCCACAATCGCCCCCAACGAACGCAATCACGAGACAGGCCCTGGCAACACCAGAAGGAGCACCCGATGACGTACTGGATTCGCTGGCAAAGTGCGGACGGCACGGACGGACCGCGCATCGGGCCATTCACCCACCGCCAGGAGGCCGAGGCCGCCCTGCTCAACCAGGTGCGCGCCGCCGCCGATGCGCTCGAACACGGAACCGGCAAGGCCGGGGTGTGGACGCCGGACGGCGAACTGTACCGCGACGACTGGGACATCCTGCTTGGCCGCTACGTCATCGAGGATGACCGGGCGGCCGACGCGACCCAGGGCGAGGAATAGGTCCTGACACGCGCCAGGATCGCCTGAGACGAACGAAATCACCGTGAAGACCCTGGCACCAGCCGGGGTCTCCTGCTGCGTGCCGGACGCCATATCCCCGAGCATCCGGATTCGGGCCGATCACCAGGAGCGTGCATCTACTGGTGGGATATGCCGCTCGCCCCTGATCGGCTATGATCCCGATCATGAGCGACAGGACACCGACGGGCCATCGACGGGCCATCGACAGGCGACCGACGGTCACCGTAAGTGAGGCCGCAGCCGCTTTGGGGATCAGTCCCGATGCGGTCCGTGGCAGGCTCCAGCGGGGCACCCTTGCGGGCGAGAAGGTCACGGGCACCTGGCATATTTCCCTGCCTGCCCCGTCGGAACCGACAGGCGACCAACAGGCTATCGACGGGCCATCGACGGGCCACCAACGGGATGCGCTTGTTGCTCATCTCGAAGGTGAGGTGACCTATCTGCGGGAGCGGCTTGAAGAGGCCGATCGACAACGGGGGTATCTTCAACAGCAACTCGAACGGGAACGCCAACGCGCCGATCTGCTCCAGGCCCTGGGCACGGGCACCACGCCGGAAACGTCACCGGAGGCCGTAGAATCGCCTGAGCGCGACGGAAGCACCACTACAGGTATCCGGGCATGGGTGAAGCGGTTCTGGCGGTCCTGAACCGCGATGGCGGTGGCGAAATTGTTCGCCACGAACAACGTGCTCGACCTCAATATCCCGGATACTGGTTTGTGACAAACCACCCACCCGGGCAATGGCCGGTTACTCGTTTCTGGTAGCCTCAGCCGCGTCCTCTTGCCGAAGATTGCTACTTAGTAGCAATCCCTCCAGCCGTGAATTACGGACAATTTGCCTTGTCCGCAAGGCGTTCCGACCCGTTCCGATCGATCGAATGCCAAACGCACCGAAGGCGCCCTGATCGTGGTGGTTCCACGTCCCGGCACCTTCGATCGTGAACCAGCCAGGTGCCCAAATCGGGCACTTTGGACAACGGCGGAAAGTGAGGTCCTCGTGGACGGCCGACCGCCGAGATGAACCTGGCCCGTCGCCACTTGACCGACGCCCAAAAGGTGAGGGTCGGCATGGTGATCGAACCGGACATCGCCGCCGGGGCGAATCTTCCCCGGAATGGTCATTCCCCGGCTGGACGGATCCAGCCACTCCGGAGAAAAGGACGTGCCCGTGATGTGGTCGCCGAAAGGGTCGGGATCAATTCGGGTTCAACGTATAGAGACCACAAGCGCGTCCTCGACCAGCTTGCCAACGAACCGGATGGTGAGCAGCTCATGACGTACATCGACGATGCCGACTGGAACTCGCCCGCTCACAAAATCCGCAGCATGTCGGAGATCGCATCCGACTCGCGCGAACGGGTGGCATCACGCGCAACGGGGTCCGTCCCGGCGGCTTCGTCGACCGCCAATTCGTGCAGGGTGCTGGCGGTGCCTTCGGGCCGGCCCATGAGGTAGCTGCTCAGCCATTCCCGCGCGTAGCGGTCGCCCTGGCCCGCATCCCGAACCGCCGTCTCCACGATCGCTTTCTAGGTTTCCGGGGGACAGGCTTCCTGCAACGCGGCGAGGTACTGGCGTTCGGTATCCCGCCGGGGGCGGCCCGGTCCGCCGGGATGCCCCTTCACGAACTTTCCGGATGCGTCGCGGTCGCTTTCCTGTCCATCTAAATGGTCATTCCTCGGCATCGGGATCTCCTTCTTCGGGCAGGTCGGACGTGTTCGGCGCCGGGTTCCGCACCAGGCGCCTCACCTCGGGCTAGCCGGTAATCGGCCGACCGGCGATATCGTAGGTCGGTCGGGTGGTGAACTGGTCCTGAATGGGCACGGTCTTCCGGCGCGGATCCCGGAACAACGTCGAGCCTTCGCCGCGGTTGGTGCGCAGCTGCTCGATCGCGCGTTCCCGCGTCTCGGCCGCCGTGGCCAACGCTTCCCCGCGGGTCCGCACGGGATCGGCCGCCGGCGAGCGGAGGGTCGCGTCGATCTCGCGGATGCGGTCCTGCAACCGGCTGATGCTGACGACGTCATCGGCCGGACCGGACCGCAGCGCGTCGATCGGGCCGGCCCGCAGCCGGGCGTCAACCGCGCGGGCGGTGGTGTAGGCCAGCGCCGGGTCATCGCTGAGCTGCGCCCCTTCGAGCAACCTGGCGAGATCCGCGGCCCCGGCGCCGGCCACCTGATCGCCCATGAACCCGCGCATCGCCGCCGCCCTGGTCCATTCGTCCGGCGTGAGCTTCACGCCAACGTCAACGCTGAGCAGCCGGTCGAGCGCACGGGCGCGGGCCGTCGCCGCGGCCGTCGCCGCGAGCACCGCATCTTCGGCCGCCCGGAGCGCCGCGAGCCGTTCCCGCTCGAGGGATGCGCGCGCCTCCGGGTTGTCCGTGAGGGTGTACACCGCATCCAGATGCCCAAGGGCGCGGCGGCGGACGTCGTCTGCCTGGCGGATGCGGGTGAACAGGTCCGTGATCTCCCGATCAATAGCGTCGAGGGTCATACTGAATCCTTTCGTCTGTCCCGGGTTCCTCGAAATCCGAGGCCGCAGGATCGTCTCTACGCGTCTGATCAGGCGCCACATGACTCCTGATACCTTCTCCGTCCGGATCGCCGCGGCAGCGGGTGCAGGTCGCTTCGATCTCGATCATGCGGCGATTCCCTCCTGGGCACGTGCCGCCTGGTCACACGCGTCTTCGTACCGACGAAGCAGCCCAATCCAGTAATCCTCGAGCCGCGCGCGTTTCTGAGGATCGGGTTCTTCCTCGTACATGATCCAGCCCGTATTGAGTTGGCCAACGAGGACGTGTACCGCTCTGTCGTCGTTCATCACGAGGCGCTCCTGATCTGCTCGGCCGCGGCGTTGATCGCCAGCATCGCGTCGTGGTCTCCGCCACGATCCGGGTGGTGCAGCCGGGCCAAACACTTGTAGGCAGCATCGACCAGCTCGGGCGGAGCAGTCGGCCGCAAGTGCAGCACGACCAGGGCCGCCTCGCGAGGATCACCCCCACGATCGAACGTCGGGCCGGTCGCGGCATCGATGATCTCGACATCGGTGAACGCCTGGTACATCAGCCGAATCGCGATCCCGGCATAGGCCGGCGCCACCGTCCAGGATTTCGCAACCGGATCGTAGGTCCGGGCATGGCCGGGGATCTCCGCCTTCAATGCGTCGACCAGCCAGGCATCAAACGGGAAGGTGAGGGTTGCGGCGCCGTCCCGGCGCACGATGCGCGGCGCGGTCATGCCGTCCACCGATCGTGGCCGTGGGTGCCGGTGGGCGCGAACCCGACATCACCGAAGCCGGAGGGATATGCCGTGCGCTCGGGCGGGGGTGCCTCCAGATTTTTTCTGGAGGTGGAATCTTCGGCGACGAATGCGGGGGAACCGCCTGCCTCCAGATTTTTTCTGGACACATAGGTACTGGGGGCCGGAGAGGGGGAACCATTAACAGGCATTGGTTTTGCCTCCAGATTTTTTCTGGAGGCAGAACCGTGCGGAATATCACCCTGTCCATCGCGTGCTCGAAGGCGTTCGCGTTGCTCTTCCGTGGCGTTCGGGTCCTGGGCGGGCGGGACCGGCACGATGCGAATTGGCTCCTCGGTGGTGACCACCCCACCGCAGCCGTGACAGGTCGCGGTGTGGATCGTTCGCACGGTCCGGGCGTGAACCTCGCCACAGTGCGCGCATGGCGCCTGCCGGGTGTAGGGGTGGCGCGGCTTACGGGCGCCATAGGAGGCGAGTTGGAGCAGCGCAGCGGGAACGTCGGTGACCCGGACGAGGATGTCGGTGTCGGTGTACCAGTCGCCGGTCTCGTGCTGGCGCTTGGTGGGCGTGAACTCGGCATCGATCGCGCCCTGCTCGATCAAGTGCCTGATCGTGCTCTTGGCGTTGTCCCGGCTGGTGAGCGGGATGGATCCGTCCTGGGGATTCGTTTCCGCGAGGGCCTCACCCTTGGCGGGCTTGGGGCGGAAGTCGTTGGCGATCTTGTTTGCGGTGAGGCGGACCCGGCCGTCCGGTTCGACCTCTCCACGAGCCGCCATGGCTGCGGCCTCGGTGATGGTGGCGAAGCCCACCATCCGCGGTTTGTCTTTCAACGTTGGGTTCCGGAGTAATTCCGCCTGGGCCGATGCGAGCCGTCGCAATTGAACGTTTTCGGTGCGCAACCGCTCAATCTCGGGAACCTCGGCATCATCGGCGGCGACGGTCTCCAGGTTCGGCATGATGTCGGGCAGGGGGTAGGCGGTGGCGAGCAACTGGTGAAGATCACCGCCGGCGGCGCGGTAGTCATCGATCCCCTGCTTCCCACCATCATCGGTCGGTGGCACGTCGACCACCTCGACCTGGGCGCCCCTGCGCCTGAGGAACTGTCCCAGCTCCCACCGGGCGCGGGTGACGTTCGGATTCGTGGCGGCATCGGAGTCGAACAGGAGCATGACCCGGCGCCGATGGGTGACACGATCGCGTACGTTCGTGCGCCAGGGGATGTCCTTGAAGTCGGAGAGGGGCATACCGTTCGATCGCCAGCCATAGACGCCGGAGATGGAGGCCGCACAGAACGTGCCCGTCTCGATCGTCGACTGGATGGCGTCGGCTTTCAATGCCGACTCGGTGATGATGGCGGGCACGCGAACGTCAGTGAGGCAAGGGAGCGACAGTGGTTGGACGTCGACCTGCATCTGGGCGCCGACGTTGAACAGGTATTTCCTGACCTTGCCGTCAGGACCCGCCGTGGGCTTGTGCGGGCGCCGCTGCACCGTCTGTGATTCGCCCTGGGTGTTGTGGAGCGGGATCACCATGGCCGAGCCTTCGGTCCGGATTCCCCGCGCCGCCGCGACTTTTGGGGAAATCGCTCGCGACCGCAACACCTCGGCATCGTGGGCGTCGAGGTTGTGATATGCCGCGTCTGGCCAGTATTGGCTAGACGGTGGCGGTTGGTTATGCGATACTGCTTCTGCATTCATAGCATCATCCTTCTGGAGAACGCTTGGGGTTCGGCTCCCGGGCGTTCTCGCTTTAAGCGGCGGAATCTCCGCGACGCTTTACTGGTTCGATCCGTGTGAGTTTGGGTAAATCCCGCGCGTCGAGCAGTCGTTGTCGGCGATCCGTGCCATCGATGTAGGCCTGAATCCCGGCGCGTTGTACGCGGTAGTTGAGAACTCGCGCACTCAGCCCAGTAGCCTCGCGAACCACCCGATATCGAATGAGATTGCTCGTATCCACCGTTGGCCTCCACCGCGGTCGCTGACCGTTACGTTGCTTACGCCAGTCTACCCCTTACGCTTTACCCCTGTCTACCCCAGACGCTCTACTCCGATATTCTCGTCAGCTTCTCCCTTTGATGTGAGGAAGGGGTAGACATGGGCCTTCCCCTGGTCATCGATCAGCCGGACCTCGGCCTGGGTGATCCGTCCGCCATGAATCCGCTCATAGACCCGGGCAAGAGAACGAATCCGGGGATCCAGCTCACCCATGAGCGGGAAGAACGCTTGCCTGGCGAGGCGCCGATCGTGATCACGTTGTTGGCGCGGCGTTTTGGGGTAGGACGTAAAGCGGTGGTAGGTGTCACCTCGGAGAAGTGGGCCAATTTCACGCAACTTGTAGCCCTGCTCCTGAAGGCTCTTGAGCAAGTGAATGGTGTTGATCGCCCATTGCGGGTAGACGCCCACCGTAGTGCTCTTGTGGCGTCGCTTTTGTGGGTACGGGATAACCCCGAGAGATTGCCAGCGGGTAAGTTCTCTCGGGGTGACGTCGACGCTCCCCTGTTTGAGTTCAGCAACGAGTTCGTCGCGGGTGAGCAATGGCTCCGCATCCAGGAGTGCATCGTCGCGCCCTTCATCTGGAATCCAGTCAGGCCAGGTTTCTTTAACCGTGACTGGGCCACCGGCCATGGCGGTGGCTGTTGCTGGAGTCAGTACGACAGTTACGTCTCTGCGTTCGTCATCGGCCATCGGCGGCCCTTCCTTGGCGGTCATGCGGCCTCCCTGGTCATACAATTGAATCGCACCCTCCAGCTGTAACTGGTGGGACGCGTTCGGCTAGCGGCCTGGTTCTGTCAGGCCGCTAGTTTTCCCTCTCGTAATCCCTCCTCGAGCACCCGCTCGACCTCATCTCGCGGAATGCGATAACCCGTTGTGCGGCTAATCAGCGTTCCCAGCATTTGCCCAGACCGGAGCCAGCGCCTCACGGTTTGCGGGTGCACCCCGATCCGCTCGGCGGCTGAATCAACCGTCATGTACTCCCGATTCACCTGCGGGTGGTCCATTTCCTGCACCTCCTTCGTGCTATTCCCTATTCTATGATGTGAATCAATGTATTGCAATGTTCTAAAGAACGCGCTATAATGCGCTATAGAGACAAGGAACGCGTCTCACCTACCTACACAGCGCCGGAACCCGTTTACAGACGGCCCGGCACCCCGCCCAGGAGGGCATCATGATCACCACCACCGAGATCCGGATCACCGAAACCGAACGTACCGCCCTGACCCGGCTCCTGGCGAAAGCCCGGGCCGAGGGCGTGAAGTTGCTCCGGGACCAGGACGGGCGGCACTACGCCACCTCGACCAGCACCCCGGGTCGGCGCTACCTGGTCACTGGCTACTCGTGCACCTGCCGGGGATTCATCGCCCATCAGCGGTGCAAGCACCTGGCCGCGCTCCTGGCGGCAAAGGGGTGGCTCGACGGCACGCCCGATCCCGACCCGGCGCCGATGGCGATCACGCTGGCCCACGTCGACGGCCACTACTCCCTCGCCAACGATCCGGAGTGGATGGAACCGCGCACCACGATCCTCGTCGACGGCGAATCGAAGATCCGGATCACGGGCGACACGTTCGGGCTGAGCGCGCATTGGCTGGAGAACGATCGCCCGATCGACGACCTGACCGGCGCCATGCCGAGCGACCTGGATCACTACGGCGCCGTTGATTACTGGATCGGATCCCTCGATGACCGGGTGCCGACCCACATCCCGATGCAGAACGCGGGTATCTTCCCGACCGGCGAGTTCACGGACGCCGAGCCGGTTGCCGCCTGAGACGCGCCACAATCGCCCCCAACGAACGCAATCACGAGACAGGCCCTGGCAACACCAGAAGGAGCACCCGATGACGTACTGGATTCGCTGGCAAAGTGCGGACGGCACGGACGGACCGCGCATCGGGCCATTCACCCACCGCCAGGAGGCCGAGGCCGCCCTGCTCAACCAGGTGCGCGCCGCCGCCGATGCGCTCGAACACGGAACCGGCAAGGCCGGGGTGTGGACGCCGGACGGCGAACTGTACCGCGACGACTGGGACATCCTGCTTGGCCGCTACGTCATCGAGGATGACCGGGCGGCCGACGCGACCCAGGGCGAGGAATAGGTCCTGACACGCGCCAGGATCGCCTGAGACGAACGAAATCACCGTGAAGACCCTGGCACCAGCCGGGGTCTCCTGCTGCGTGCCGGACGCCATATCCCCGAGCATCCGGATTCGGGCCGATCACCAGGAGCGTGCATCTACTGGTGGGATATGCCGCTCGCCCCTGATCGGCTATGATCCCGATCATGAGCGACAGGACACCGACGGGCCATCGACGGGCCATCGACAGGCGACCGACGGTCACCGTAAGTGAGGCCGCAGCCGCTTTGGGGATCAGTCCCGATGCGGTCCGTGGCAGGCTCCAGCGGGGCACCCTTGCGGGCGAGAAGGTCACGGGCACCTGGCATATTTCCCTGCCTGCCCCGTCGGAACCGACAGGCGACCAACAGGCTATCGACGGGCCATCGACGGGCCACCAACGGGATGCGCTTGTTGCTCATCTCGAAGGTGAGGTGACCTATCTGCGGGAGCGGCTTGAAGAGGCCGATCGACAACGGGGGTATCTTCAACAGCAACTCGAACGGGAACGCCAACGCGCCGATCTGCTCCAGGCCCTGGGCACGGGCACCACGCCGGAAACGTCACCGGAGGCCGTAGAATCGCCTGAGCGCGACGGAAGCACCACTACAGGTATCCGGGCATGGGTGAAGCGGTTCTGGCGGTCCTGAACCGCGATGGCGGTGGCGAAATTGTTCGCCACGAACAACGTGCTCGACCTCAATATCCCGGATACTGGTTTGTGACAAACCACCCACCCGGGCAATGGCCGGTTACTCGTTTCTGGTAGCCTCAGCCGCGTCCTCTTGCCGAAGATTGCTACTTAGTAGCAATCCCTCCAGCCGTGAATTACGGACAATTTGCCTTGTCCGCAAGGCGTTCCGACCCGTTCCGATCGATCGAATGCCAAACGCACCGAAGGCGCCCTGATCGTGGTGGTTCCACGTCCCGGCACCTTCGATCGTGAACCAGCCAGGTGCCCAAATCGGGCACTTTGGACAACGGCGGAAAGTGAGGTCCTCGTGGACGGCCGACCGCCGAGATGAACCTGGCCCGTCGCCACTTGACCGACGCCCAAAAGGTGAGGGTCGGCATGGTGATCGAACCGGACATCGCCGCCGGGGCGAATCTTCCCCGGAATGGTCATTCCCCGGCTGGACGGATCCAGCCACTCCGGAGAAAAGGACGTGCCCGTGATGTGGTCGCCGAAAGGGTCGGGATCAATTCGGGTTCAACGTATAGAGACCACAAGCGCGTCCTCGACCAGCTTGCCAACGAACCGGATGGTGAGCAGCTCATGACGTACATCGACGATGCCGACTGGAACTCGCCCGCTCACAAAATCCGCAGCATGTCGGAGATCGCATCCGACTCGCGCGAACGGGTGGCATCACGCGCAACGGGGTCCGTCCCGGCGGCTTCGTCGACCGCCAATTCGTGCAGGGTGCTGGCGGTGCCTTCGGGCCGGCCCATGAGGTAGCTGCTCAGCCATTCCCGCGCGTAGCGGTCGCCCTGGCCCGCATCCCGAACCGCCGTCTCCACGATCGCTTTCTAGGTTTCCGGGGGACAGGCTTCCTGCAACGCGGCGAGGTACTGGCGTTCGGTATCCCGCCGGGGGCGGCCCGGTCCGCCGGGATGCCCCTTCACGAACTTTCCGGATGCGTCGCGGTCGCTTTCCTGTCCATCTAAATGGTCATTCCTCGGCATCGGGATCTCCTTCTTCGGGCAGGTCGGACGTGTTCGGCGCCGGGTTCCGCACCAGGCGCCTCACCTCGGGCTAGCCGGTAATCGGCCGACCGGCGATATCGTAGGTCGGTCGGGTGGTGAACTGGTCCTGAATGGGCACGGTCTTCCGGCGCGGATCCCGGAACAACGTCGAGCCTTCGCCGCGGTTGGTGCGCAGCTGCTCGATCGCGCGTTCCCGCGTCTCGGCCGCCGTGGCCAACGCTTCCCCGCGGGTCCGCACGGGATCGGCCGCCGGCGAGCGGAGGGTCGCGTCGATCTCGCGGATGCGGTCCTGCAACCGGCTGATGCTGACGACGTCATCGGCCGGACCGGACCGCAGCGCGTCGATCGGGCCGGCCCGCAGCCGGGCGTCAACCGCGCGGGCGGTGGTGTAGGCCAGCGCCGGGTCATCGCTGAGCTGCGCCCCTTCGAGCAACCTGGCGAGATCCGCGGCCCCGGCGCCGGCCACCTGATCGCCCATGAACCCGCGCATCGCCGCCGCCCTGGTCCATTCGTCCGGCGTGAGCTTCACGCCAACGTCAACGCTGAGCAGCCGGTCGAGCGCACGGGCGCGGGCCGTCGCCGCGGCCGTCGCCGCGAGCACCGCATCTTCGGCCGCCCGGAGCGCCGCGAGCCGTTCCCGCTCGAGGGATGCGCGCGCCTCCGGGTTGTCCGTGAGGGTGGGCACCGCATCCAGATGCCCAAGGGCGCGGCGGCGGCCGTCGTCTGCCTGGCGGATGCGGGTGGACAGGTCCGTGATCTCCTGATCAATGGCGTCGAGGGTCATGCTGAATCCTTTCGTCTGTACTGGGTTCCTCGAAATCCGAGGCCGCGGGATCGTCTCTACGCGTCTGATCAGGGGCCACATGACTCCTGATACCTTCTCCGTCCGGATCGCCGCGGCAGCGGGTGCAGGTGCGCCAGTCGCCGGCAACGGAGTCGGCCTGGTCGGGGGCGTGCTCGGCGCCGCAGGTGGTGCAGGTCGCTTCGATCGAGATCATGAGGCCTCCTCCTCCATGCGCTCGCGCCAATCCTCGGCGGTGAGCGGCTGGTACCGGACGCGGCACTCGCCATCAACCACCTCGAACATCCAGTTCTCGATGAAGAAGTCGGCCAGCGCCTCCTCGGTGGGGGTGCTCACCGCGTCGAGGGTCTCGATTGCATACCCCAGCACGTCGAGGGTGTCCCGGTACTCACCCGGGTCGAACGGGGGAGCAAGCAGCGCATCGTGCGCGGTCGCCAGGACGTCGCGGGTGGCGATCGCCCGGTGCAGGTCCTGGTGGGTTCGCACCCCGTGGTACGCGCGAAACTCGGCGACGTTGAACGCGTTGAGCAGGGGCAGGTTGGACGGGTCGATCTCCGGCTCGACCGGCGGAACGCAGGCATGGGTGGCAGGTGAGCTGGTCATCAGATACCTCCTGAATTGTGCATTTGTGCATTGTGCGAACGGGTCTGGTTAGCGCGTGAAATGGTCATCACCGGCCTCCAATCGCGTCGTACGCCTGGTTGATCGCCTGCATCGTCGTGGTCGATCCGCCACGATCAGGATGGTGAAGCTTGGCCAGGGTCCGGTAGACGACCGTCACGACTTCATCCGGCGCCGAAGGCAGCAGGTGCAACACCTGGTAGGGATCGCCACTGGCACGCTGCCTATGATCGGATGTCCCGGTCCGTGACCCTTCGATATCGACCTCGCCGAACACCTGGTCAAGAACGTGGTAGACGCGCTCGACGTACCGGGCCGAGATCGTCCACGTCTTCGTGTCGGGATCGTAGGTCCGCAGCGGCGCCGGCACGGCGCGCTTGAGTTCGGCCACCACGTAGGCGCTGTACGGAAAGGTGACATCGGCCGCCGAGCCGTCCGGATGCCACACGATGAGGGGGGAGGTCAGCATGCTGACCTCCAGCCGGCACCAGTCCATGTGTCGTCACCGGCAACACCATCGTGACCATCACGACCATTCCAGGAGCCAGAACGATGCTCTTCGCCGGGAGGGGGGCTATGCCGCATCTTGCTGGATTGGTTCTTGTCATGGGTGTGACTGCTCGTAGATGCGGCATGTTGCGGCATTGGTGGGTGCTGGTTGGGATCACCCGATTCGTGCCCAAAAGCATCTTGCTGGATAGGTGGCGAGGCAGGGATGAACTCCGCGGTGGGTGTTCCGATGGGCACGATCGTCACGTTCAGGATGGTGTTGCAGTGGGCGCATTCGCGGGTGACCTTGCGGGTGGTTTTGGTTCGGCGAATGACACCGGCGAAGGGATGATCGGGGCACGCGTTCCGGTCAGGGGCACCACCATGCTTTGGCGCTTCGGCTGGTGCCAAGGTCGCGAGAACGTGCCCAAAAGCATCTTGCTGGATAGGGCCGGGGCCGATCCAGACTTCCTTGTGACCAATGACGATCTCGCCGGTCGACTGGTTCACCTGGGGGGGAATGTAGCGGGTTTCGACGTGGAGCACGGGGGTTCCATCGGCGGTTCGGTACGTCGCGAGTCGCTGCAGGTGCTTTGAGCAGGTTTCCGGTGAGAGTCCGGTTCGATCCGCGAGCCGATCCAGGGGCACGCGGTACCCCGTCGTTGAGGTGGGTTCCTCTGCTCGCTCGTCCTGAAACAGGCTGGGGAGGACTGCGGCGGTTTGCCGCTCAGCGCCCAGTTTCGTGTTCCGGGCCACCGCCCACCGTTCGTCGCCACGACGGACCCGCTCGCGAAGCGTGGCGATCGTCCCCTTGGCGGCTTTCAGCTCGGCCGCCTGAATCGCGATCGTTTCCAGTGCGCCCTTGAGTTGCGCGTCGCAGTTGGCGCCAACTGCGACCGGGGGCACGATCATGGGCAGCGGGGCACGGCTCCCGTGGTTCGGATCCCACCATTCGGTTTGATTTTTCCGGACGCGCTCGATTGTGCGATCGATGTAATCCTGGCGGTCCATCTTCTTGCGGTAGAGCTTGCCGGCTCGCATCGCCTCGGCAACGAGGCCGTCGTCGGGGGTGTAAAAGCAGTAGTACCCGGCGAGTGCAAGATCGGCTTCGCTGGAAAATCCAGGATCGCTCTGCGACTCGGGATAGCCGCTTATGTCACCTTCGTGCAGCCGGCGCACCTTATCGCCATTCTTGGCGCCGAAGGCCTTGGCGAGCAGGTCATCGAGGTTGAGGCTGGTTGACGACGATGGCGTTGACGGCGGTGGGACAGGCCGGGCCGGCGCGATGGGCCAGACCTCGTTATGCCACTTGATGAGCTGCTGCTGGCAGTTGCGGATCGTCTCATGGCCCGGCAGCGTGCGCCCGGTCATCACCACCAGCCGGGCGTGATCGTAAACCTCGATGTTGCCCTTTTTGCATCCATCCTTGGGGAGCACACCGCGACCGATGCCGCGCAGGCCGGTTTTCGAATAGGAGATTTCCCAATACATCGGGAATCGATTCACGACCGCCATCGCCCACGGTTCGATGGCGCCGGTCTCGGGGTCGACGCACTGGTCCAGGTCGATCGCGAAATAGGGATCATCGGGTGTGAGCACGAAGGCGGCGCCGACTGGCGAGTGTTTCGCTGCCAGTTCGTAGCCGCTCCAGGTCGCCTGATTCGTGGAGCTGCCTGACTTGCCGGTCTTGGCATCAATGGGGGGCTTGTTGATCTTGCCGTTCGGCTTGGGCACTGCCCGATAGGCGAGCCACTGGTCGAGGCGTTGAAGCTCCACGGGCACCCCTGTGGCACCTGAAGATGATGGGGGGATAGCGTTTGGATTTGCTTTGGAGTAGTATTGGGCCATACAAGATCGTCCTTGTCCTGCAATCGCGTCCCTGGCTGTGGAGGCCATATGGGGGCGCGATTGCTGTTTACGCTGCGGCGACTGGTTCGGCCTGGGTTACTGGTTCGATCCGTGTGAGTTTGGGCAGATCCCGCGCATCGAGCATGCGCTGCCGGCGGTCGTGGCCATTGATGAAGGCCTGAATCCCGGCGCGTTGCACGCGATAGTTGAGAACCCGGGGCGACAGTCCGGTGAGATCACGCACCTTGCGATAACTGATCAGATTGCTCGTATCCACCGTTGACCTCCATTGCGCTCGTTGATCGCGGCGATCCGTTACACCTCCAGTTTACCACGAAAACTGAGCGCGTAAACGATCACCTGGCGAGGGGGAGATCGTGATGATAGTGAAGGCGTTCGCCGGCCTCGTCGTGGAAGGTCACAGTGACGCTCGCCGCGTCTGGCTGGGTCGCTTCCGCAAGCTTGCGGAGCGCGGCGTCAAGCTCCGCCAGGGTGTCGGCGAGGGGATCACGCACCTGCACGCTGTTGATGGCGTGAGCGCGCATCACGGGGGCGATTTGCGCGAGCGTTCGGCCGCTGTCCTGCAGTTGTCGCAGGTGGATGATCGCGGGCACGAGCCAGGCTGGGTACACCGGGCGCGTTTGGCCGTTGTGGTATCTCCGGATCGGGCGTGGGATGACACCATTGCGGCGCCAGTGTTCCAGGGTAACCGCAGTGACTTCGATTCCCTGGGCACGTAACTCTTCAAGCAGTTCGTCATGGCTGAGCATTGACGGCATGGCCGCACCAGGTGGCATCCAATCGCGCCAGGTCTCGCTGACCGACACCGTGATTGGGTGGGCAGTGGCGGTGGCTCTTGCTGGAGTCAGTACGACAGTTGCGTCTCTGCGTTCGTCATCGGCCATCGGCGGCCCTTCCCTGGCGGTCACGCCGCCATCGCCCGTCGGATCGCGAAATGCAGCGTGTCGGTGATCGCGGTGTCGTGCCGTGCGACCTGTGCCTGCGCCGCGTGGTTGACAACGGCGCGCCAGTCGACGTCGCGGTTGGTGTCCAGCGCCGCGCGGACGGTCTCCGGGGTGATCTCGTCCATCACGAGGTCCGCCGCAACCTTGGCGATGATCGCGTTGGTGTCGATCAGCGTATCGATCTGGGTGCGGATTGCTGCAGCGACGTGCTCGACGGCTTTCAGACGTGCCATCGCTGTAACGATGCCGGGCGGCGGAACCACCTTCGCGGTCGCGCCATGCTCAGCCAGCGCGTCCTCGATCAGTGTCACCAGCTGCAGGTAGGTCAATGCGTCCAGTTCGTAGCGCTGACCAATCACGGGGTGGTGGCGCGTCGGTCTGGCACCCGCTTGCCAGGCGCGCCGCTCGGCATCACCAAGATGGAGCCTCGTGGGTAGTGCCCGCTTTCGACTAAAGGTCTCCGCTGCCAGGCCAAGCCGCTCCGCCATCTCAATGGTCAGGCCGATGTCGATCACCTCGACCTGGTGGCCCGGCATCCGGCGGGTCTCCTCGCGGATCGTCTCGGAGATGCTGTAGCCGTCAATGTCGGCGTCGTGGAGGACGAGGATCTGGCAGTCCTGCTGCGCCCGCGCCAGGAGTTCGCGACACGCGACGCTCGCATACCCTTGCCCGGCGATGATGGCCATGTCGTAGCGTTCTGCCAGGCGCGCCGCCTGGAGCCGTGGCAGTTGGCCCTGCTTCTCTACGAAGAGAATCTTGTCGTAGGTCCAGTCCGGGATCGTGTAGTCGGCCACCTCGCGGGTGCCGAGTGGGACAGCGCGGCCGGTGTGCGGCTCGTGGAGTGCCCCTCGTGGCTCGTAATAGACGTTTGGGAGTTCGCGCACCTCTCGCTGATAGGCAGGCAAGAGCGTTTGCGTGAAGTACGTGTCTTCCAGGGTTTCATCGGTGTACGCCTGCACCAGCGGTCGCGCCTGGTAGTAGATCGCCCGGGCGCTGGCCGGACCACGCCCGTGATCGGTTGCTTGGGCCCAGGCCTGCTCCATCACGGTGAACGCGGCGTCCTTGAGACTCAAGCGCGTCTTCCGGGTGGCGGCCCGCGTCCAGCTCTCGCGCGCGCGCTGTGCCCTGGCGGCATCCTTGCGCCGCCGCTCCTCCTCGGCGTGGATCGTCTTGGCGGTGTGCCAGAGCGCCTGGCCAACGGCTTCGAGGAGCGCGGGCGACGGGGCGATCGTGCTCTTGCCACGATCAAGGAAGGCCAGCGCCGGGTGGACGATGTGGACGAAGCTGGTGGAGGCACCACCGCGACCTACGAAGCAGTTCGACATGAACCCACCGATGCCGAAGCCCGGCTCGGCCTTGCCGGCCGTGAGCCGGCTCTCGCCGAGCGGCTCACGGAAGGTCGGCGAGAAGTTGATCGCGGTGATGTGCGGACCTGGTTCAGCCGTCTCCGCAATGGCGGCCTCCACCACGAATGGCAGGCCGGCATCGACGCCGGTGATTCGCTTGTACCAGAAACGGTTGTGGACGATGCCGTGCCAAGCCGCCAGGCAGCTCCGGATGTGCTCTTCGCCGACACTCCCGAGTACATCCGGCTTGGCGGGTTTGGCCTCCGCGCGCATTGCCGCGAGCAAGGTGCCGGCCTCGCCATTCAGGTCGGTCAGGCGCGTCGCGTTCGGCACCGTGGCGCAGACCGTTTTCGCCTTCGCCGTGGCGCTTAGGCCGCGAAAGTCACGCACGAAATCGCGGACAAGCTGAGACTCCCGTCCAGCGTGCCGGGCAGATGCAACCTCGGCGTCGATCAACGTCTGAAAAGCGCTCCCGTCATACCAGTGCGGTGAGGTTGGGTCGGTTGGCACCCACTTGCGCCATGTTCGGTAAGAATCGGGCGCGTCGAAGGTCTCGCCGTAAGCATGGTTACGGCTCTCATCGGAATCCGCGATTTTTACCGTGGCGTGCGGGTTGGCCAGCGCGAAGGCGCGTGCCCACGACACGGCGTCCAGTTCCTGACCTATTGTCGGCAGGGTCACCGCGATGCGCGTGCCGGTTGTCACCGGTATCGCCTCGACCGTGTGCCCGGGATCAACGTTGCCCGCCGTGTCGATGCGGGGTCGGATGGTGTGCCGGACGTTGCCCGCCTCGATCACGATGGGCGCCGAGCCACCGAGTGCCGTGGGGATCCCGATAATCGTTTTCAGCGCGTTCCCTTGGGCATCGCGCGTTGGGCTGCGGTAGGCACGCTTGTCACTGGTGCGCACGTCGAAGTCCAACGTCTTCGTCACCACGGCCGCCAGTAGGCCCGGTCCGTTGTCGCGAACCGCGATTTCCAGGTCGCCACCACGCCGGTCGATGGAGATCCCGATCTCCGGCGCGACGCCGGTCGTCTCGGCCGCATCCAGCGCGTTGTCGACGAGTTCCTTGAGCACCACAGCGGCAAACATGGTGCGCCGTTGACCAGTCTGCGCTTCAAGCTCGCGCGCGGTGAAGTACTCAGCGGCGCGGCCAATGGTGTGGTGGGTGCGAATGAGCGTTGGCACTCTCGTCGTCATCGAAGCCGTCTCCTATAGAATGGAATCGCCCTCACTGGCTGTAACCGGTGAGACGCGTTCGGCTAGCGGCCTGGTTCAGTCAGGCCGCTAGTTTTCCCTCTCGTAATCCCTCCTCGAGCACCCGCTCGACCTCATCTCGCGGAATGCGATAACCCGTTGTGCGGCTAATCAGCGTTCCCAGCATTTGCCCAGACCGGAGCCAGCG
>MWVY01000136.1_pt1 | contig 17661 bp, 21 predicted proteins | sample 1047251 | NCBI WGS metagenome assembly MWVY01 (sample SAMN06349983, study PRJNA376086) | soil metagenome | isolation source: MS7-5 sample Antarctic (ecotone) soil | place: Antarctica | collected 2015-01-13
CAGTTGATAACCAGCACACTTCCGCGCCGGTGTTTTTCCTTTCGCATTATCCGCGAAAGTCGCCGGCGAAGGCAAGCACCTTTTCACCGGCGATTACGACTCGCTGCATAACCAGCGACCGCCACCAGTATTTTAGTTTCGCCACGCGCCCGCCGTGCGATGGTCGAATAAAAGCCTTTGATGTTCTCGGTAGTCGTAGCCGAAAACGTCAAAGGCTTTTGCATTTGTTGACAACCGAACGCACGAACGCCCCAAGTTTACCGCTTGGGGCGCCCGTAACTTTTAACCACTTTGCTTAGCACTGAAAGGACGAACTAACAGGTGAAATCCTACCACAGAGAACATTCCGACGCTACAACAAAGCACCGGCGACTGGGCGAGGCTCGCGTCGCCAACACATTCCGGCGTGCTACCTGCGCACGATGCGAAGAACCTGTTATCGCCCTCGGCGCGGCCATTCGCGTTGATCGTGTCGAAGGCGGCTTTGAGATTATTCATTTATGCGCCGAGTGTGCGACCAGCGGCGCATTCCTCGCGCTGAGACGTCACGCCGAAGCCAGCGAGCGCGCGTTAGAGCGCGAACGCTTCCAGACGCGCCGCCACGACCGCACGTCGGATCGAAGGGAGGCAGCATGAGCGCACAGCCCTCCTCATTCGCACCCACGCCGGCGCACGTCTTCGTCACCGCCCGCGAGACGCGCCAGATCAAGCGCCATCACCAGACCTTGCAGCACGTCATTAACCGGGTGCTTTCGCGCCTCGAAATTCCCGACAAGGCCACGCGCGCAGCCCTCGGCATTCACGGCCTTCTGAACGGGCGCGAAGTGCTCGGCTCACCGGCGAAATTCCCCGTGCTCATGGCGCACAAGTACGCGGCCCGGCAGATGGGCTTCAACGGCAAGGACGGGTATTGCGACCAGTTCATGTGCCGCGTGCTGACCGCGCTCGCCGAGGCCGAACAGAAGTGCGGCCGCAAGCTGTTTGAGATCGAGCGCGCGGACGGCGCGACGACCATCATCACGACCTATCTCGCCGACTACCTCGGCGAGGCCGCGCTGTGGGCGCTCGAGCAAGCGATGCAATCAGAGGAGTGGTGGCGGTCGCTGGTTATGCAGCGAGTCGTAATCGCCGGTGAAAAGGTGCTTGCCTTCGCCGGCGACTTTCGCGGATAATGCGAAAGGAAAAACACCGGCGCGGAAGTGTGCTGGTTATCAACTGCAGAGGCTGTGGCGTTCTTCGCGGGACTCAACCACAGCTTTTCTGCGTCAGGGCATTACCCTGATGGGCCTATTATCAGGCCGAAAATTTGTCAAGTCAAGAGGCAATCCAAAAAAACTGTTTCAATATGTATATGTGTATCAATGTTTTAAGCGGAAACTATCAACGAAGAATACTTTCCGTTCTTGAGTTCCTTCCAATTCAATCCTAATCGTTTCACTAATTTCCTTAAACTACTCCCTGATTCGGGTGCCTCATCGGGGAATCTTTCTTTCAAAGCGGCGGCGACATTTGAATAAGTCCGATTTTCAACTTCGGGAATGGTGCTCAAAATATCTAAAACAGCGCGCGCAAGTTTTTCAGCCGTCCATTGTGACTGCTGGCCGGGGCCGCCCGCGCGCATACTCCTTTTGAATAGCCCGGAGTGAGCGTGCAGCATCTTATTAGTCGAAGCGGTACGGCTCGCGGAAGGTTTGATGAGCGCCTTTTCTTTCAGCCGGTCGCGCTGGTCATAGATGGTTTCCAGAAAGACTTTATCGGCTACTAAGGCGAAGGCTTGTGTCAAGGTCGGGCGGAGTTGCCCGAAGTTGAGCGTATATGCCGCGCCAGTAGCGTATACCTTCAACAGTTCTGTTTTAGCATCATCCGGCGAGATGTTGCGCTCTTTCGCGTAAGCGGCGATTCCCGAGGCCGAGAGCTCGGGATGTGCTTTGAAATGTTCGAGGAGTGCAATCAACAGCGCGCTCGGATCATAGCTGAGATGGACGATGCCGCCGAAGGGGTCAGTGAATGTCCCTGCCACTTTTCGAGACATCGCCCTTGTGAACTCTTCGTCTATTGTATCTGCATCACCGTGCATAGGGTCACTCATAGCGCATGGGGTCACTTCACGAACGGGAAATGCTCGCGCAACTCTTTCTTCAGGTCGCGCAAATCCGCCCGCGTCTCGAAAGTGGTTGAGGCCACGCGATCAAGCAACGTCTCGATGTGGTCGAGTCGCGTGCTCAACCTCTCCTCCATCGCGTTCATTCGCTCCAAGATGGTCTCAATCGTCGGCTCGGTGTCGTACTTCGCGCCGATGACTTTGGTGGGGTCGTTTTCGCTCATCTCTTCCCTTTCTTTTTGCGAAAGTGTACTCACTACACCTTCGGGCGCTGATACTTGTCCGAAAGCCGCTCCGAACAGGCTGTGTTCAACCCTTGCGTAACATGCGACTCAAGACGTCTTCAAACTCCCCCGGGTCAACCGGCTTGACGAGATACTCGCTGCAACCAGCGGCGAACGCGGCGTCGCGGTAATACTCTGTCCCGTTGGCGGAGACGACCACGATGGGCACATTGTGCAGCCCCTCCAGTTTTCGTATGCGCGTTGCGGCGTTGAGGCCGTCGCCGCCGGGCATGCTGACGTCCATCAGGATCAGATCGGGGCGCTCGCGCCGGGCGGCCTTGACCGCTTCCTCACCGCTACTGGCTTCCACGACGCGGTAGCCATGCCGCTCCAGCCATAGGTGCATCATGGAGCGGATGTCCTCGAAATCATCTACGACAAGTATTGTCCGACCGGCGTGGCCCATCGTTTCGCTCACTTCTTTCCTTTCTTCTTACCGTTCGATTGTTCGGGCTTTCGGTCTTCCACACCGAGCCGACTCTTGAGCATCTCTGCGATCTCCGCTTGGCGTTTAGGTGAGTCGGCGAGACTCTTGCCCATCGCTTCACGCACGCGCTCACGTTCTTTCTTGTGCGTCGTCATCAAATCACCTGCCGCCTTCCTTCGCTTCGTTAATCCACTTCGCCACGTGATCCGCGACGTGGAACAGGTCGTTGGGTTTGATCAGGTAGTCCTGCGCCCCGGCCTTAATCGCCGCCTCCCTTTCTTTCTCCATGGCGCGCCCCGAGTAGAAGAGGATCGGCGTCACGGCGTCGAACTCCCGCAGCGCCTCACATATGGTTATGCCGGACGCGTCGGGGAAAGTGTGGTTGAGCAGGTACAAGTCGAAGTGCTCGCCGCCCCCGGCCAGCGCCAAAGCGTCCGCGCCATTTCCGACCGTGGTCACTCGAAACCCGGCGCGCTCGAGCATGATTGTCATGAGGAGACGTAGGTCGTCGTGGTCTTCGACGTACAGGACGTGGCCTCGTGTGCTGGCGCTCACTTCTTCCCCCTCTTCTTACCGTTCGATTGTGTGGGCTTGGCTTTGGGCGGTCTGCCCATCGTCGGCGGGCTAAATTCCTTCAGGTCACTTTCAGGGATGTACCACACGGCTCCGCGCGCCTCTTCTTTTGCGTAAGCGTTAGGGAAGCGGCCTTGCCGACACCATAGGTTTACTGTTGACTTGCCGACGCCCAGACGTTCGGCGGCTTGTGTAGTCGTTAACTCTGCCATGCCTACCTTATAGCGCACCCGCTAAAAATAATCAAGAAAAGTTTAGTGCTACGTGTAGAATTATGTTGACTTAGTATAGTGCTTGCACTATACTTCTTTTCGTCGGATACATCAGACACGAAAGACTAAACCGAAATGTTCATCCTGAAATCGAAAGAACAACTCACCCGCGCGATTGAGAACGCCAAAGCCTTACATCCGAAAGTCCGCATGATTGAGTTTGGCGAGTATGAAGTGAGCGGATCGAAGGGCAACACCTACACGGTGCTGTGCTACCGCGCGAACGGCGAGAAGATAGTTGATTGCAACTGCCCGTCGAGAGTGCCGTGCAAGCACTCGGCAGCCGCGCTTCAGGTTCACATCTACATGGCCGCGCGAAGAGGCCACTAACAAAAAAGGCTTACCTGTCACGCCAATGATAGGTAAGCCCTCACCCTCAACCCTTCCCATTAAGAAAGGAATTGAAAATGCAACAAGCAAATACTACCACGACAACACAGACGCCGGCACAGAAGCTTGAGCGGGTGCGCGGGCGCGTCCGCTCTGTCACACGCGCCGTACAGACGACGGAAGGCCGCCTGCTGGACTTCGACACGGCAGACGACATCATGTGCGCGCTACACACGGCGGCGCGCGAACTCGAGGAACTGGCGATCACCGTCGCCGTTATGCAGAGAAGGGAGACACTCTAATGGCAACGAAGAGACAAACTACTACGCCCAAGACCACCCAAAGGCCGCACATGGAAGCGGAACTGGCCGTCCACATTGCGGCAATTCTTGAGTACCCGTTCACGCCGGAAAATCTTTACAACGCCATCGTGGATGAAATGTCAGACATGCTTTCGGACGTGTCTGCAAAAGAGTCCAGAGACTCGGCGGAGATGATCGAGCGTGTGTTGAACTGGCACCGGGGCTTCGGCTTCCGCTCGCTCGGCCAATACGTCGAAGAGAAGCTGGCGGACGGGCGCGTTGTCACCCGCCTGAAGGGAACCTCGCGTTTATCAGCGAAAAAGTGAAATCCTCACGACGTCGTGAGGTTTATAGATCGATCTATAGAGTCGAAGAGGCTGGCTTTAGGGCTGGCCTCTTTTGCTTTGGTGGAAAGTTTTTTGCGCCATTGGCGCAATAAGTTGAATCCGCCCGCGCCGCCGGCGACGTATCTGCTCATCGTGAATCCTACTGTGCTGTGCCGGGCGGTAATCCTTCGTAGAGACCGTCGGATTGCCACCGGCACCGTCCGTTTCTCTTGCCCTGCACACGAGCGAGTGGCTGGTGCCACTCACCGCGCGGTAGGATTCACATTCAACGGCTAATAACGAGTAGAGGTTCGCGCGCGTGGCCGGCCTCTTCTGTCTCCGTGGAGCGCGCCGTTTTTTTGCGTCTACTGTACGGAGCAGAGTGGGCGGGCGGAAGGCTTCCTTAACTTTGGGGAGAGGGTTAAGGGGAGGGGCTTCCAGCCCGCCTTTTTTGTGTTGTGGGATGCCCGCCACGTCCGCACACCGCCCCGCTACGCTCACTTTAGCCCCACATCCATCCGGCAGCATACCCGTTTCAGCACAGGGCAATTTCATGCGTCCGAGAATGCGAGGCTTGGCGATTGTTGAAAGCTAGAACGCTGGCTTTGGAAGTGAGGGCTGCCGAGGCGCATCACGCCCGGCGGAAGATGTGCAAGCGGTTACTCCGCACGCCCATCGCGCACCACAGCGGCAGCATCACACTGAACAATAAATCGTCGTGTGTCCCAGTTCTCCACGCGCCGTATGAATCGTGCGCCGTCTCTTGGTTGATCTCCACCTGATAGTTCTGCAACTCCGCGACGAGCGTCGGCGCTTCCGGCAAGGTCGGCGCGATCTTCAAGCGCCCGGATTGCAGCGCGATCTGCGTTGTACTCACAAGCTCCCTTTTCGGCACCCGCGTCACGTTTCCCTCGCTCGTCACTTTGTCGCCGCCGTGAGAGAAGATGGCTTCGACGCGCGCGTGCAACGGGTGAGTTTTGAGTAGGTCTAACACCGGCGTGCCGGGGCCGTTCATGTCAACGGCGAGGACGTTACGCGCCGGGCCGCCCCGCAAATCTTCGCGGTTGACGATGCCGGCAACGTCCGAAGCAATCGCCGTGTAAGGCGTGCGGAGCGGCCAGCGCTGAAGGTGGCGACACAGGAAAGCAGCATCGCGCCCCGTACCGTGCTGCTCGAGAATAGATAATGCGGAGAAATCTTGCGCGCTGCCCAAGTCCAAGCCGATGAGATAGCGCGGCGGCGGCGGCATCGTCGTCTTCGGCATTGGTAAATCTCTCCCGTCAACAATTCTCATTTAGGCTACTCCGAACAGCGGCGTCACCGAGTCATCCAGTGCGCGCTGAATATCGTCATAAGAAAAGACTTGATCTATCGTCTCGACAAACTCACAGAGGTACTCTTGGCGAAACCACCAATCGCCAATGCTCCGGCGCTCCTGCTCCAACCATTCGCGCGGGATGCGCGGGCACTCCGTTGCCGTGATCTTCGCGCGGTGCCAGCTAGCGCCGCCTTCCGTCCACTCGTGATGAAAGAATCCGCGCTTGCCGAACGGCGTCGAAAGCAGAAGGATGCCACCGCCACTGACGGCGAGCATTGGACGGATTGCTTGATACAGTTCATCAGGCACTCTTGATGCTTCATCAACGATGAGAAGAGAGACGCCGCTGAAGCCTCTGATCGTGGCCTCTTTGCCCGGTAGCGCGACGATGCGCGAGAGGTTCGTAAACTCCAATTCGAGCGCCGATTCAGATGCGAGCGGCACCGGGAAGGGAAGCGCGGCGAGCGCGTCTTTCACACGGCGGAATAGTTCTTTTGACTGGCGGTATGACGGCGCGAGAAGTAGGACGAGTGATGCGGGCGTGTAGAGTGCTCGGTGCAGAGCGCGGATTGCCGAGACGGTAGACTTGCCGCCTTGCCTAGTGACTAGCAGGATGATCTGGTGGGCGTCGGAGAGAAGGACGGTGCGTTGCCAATCGTCTAAGGTGAAGCCGGCGTATGCGGCGAGTGTGAGCACGTCGAGTGCAGGAGCTTCGCCAGTGCCGAGAAGCATGGCGCGCTCGTGCAATCGTTCAAGCTGTGCGGCGAGGTTCATGCTTGCCACTTGTGCGCGTCTCGAGCAACGTCTTGATCTCGTCTATCTGCTCTTGCAACTCGCGCACTTCAATCGCCTTGAATGAGTGAGTCAGGATTGCTTGCGCCGCCGCGTTCTCGGCGAAGAAGTTTCCGCAATTAAGGTTACGCTCCAAAGTCTCGACGGCGCGCACCGTCGCGGCCTGTAGCTTCGTGATCGCCGAGTCCACGACGGCGCGTTGCGCTTCGCGGTATCGTTTCTGAAAGTCGTCACGCTGAAGCCATCTCCAAAGCGAGCGCTCCGAGACGCCACAAGCCTTTGCAGCTTCGGCAATCGTCGGATGTTCGAGAAGCGCAGCAATCGCTTGCTCAGCCTTGCGCGTCAACTTCTCGCCGTGCCCCCTACTTTGTGTCATCTACGCTCACCTCCCGCCTTCTGAAAACACTCCGCTGATTTCAATACCCATCTATGCACGCTTTATGCACCTTTTTCGCATCGTGCGATTGTTCCAAAGCCGGCACTATACGCAAGAGATTGTGTGCCCGCTGGCTTTGGAGCAGTAGGATTTCATTTGCATAGAACATACTGACCATTAGCGGACGCGCGCTTCCCACCGCATCAAGCCGCGTGCGCGCGGCGTTGCGCGACGCCCTGCACGCCAATCGCCTCGGATTGCAGTTGCTGGAGCTGGCGGCGCGCGTCGTTGGCGTCAAGGCGCGCGACGTTCGCTGATTCGTGCTCGGCGCGCCACGCCCACACCTTCGCGTCGTAAGCCGCTCGAGCCGCTTCAAGCTTCGGCCGTTCCGCTTCCATTGCTTCGTACAGCTCCGGCATGTTCGCCTTGTGCTCGGCGGACAAGGCCGTAAACATCTCGAGGCGCAACGCCGCGTGCTTGAGGCGCGCCGCGTTCAAGTACAAAGGGAGTTCGCCTAAACGCTTTCGCAACTCGACGGCGAGCGCCGGGTCGAACACGGTCGCCGGGTTTGCTAATCGCGCCGTCGCTTCCTGCTGCTCCCGCTCCAACTCGGAAACTTCCAGTTGTGCCAGCGCAGCTTGACTGCGAAGTTCATCGCTTGATTTTGAGTTCGTTTGTTCCATCTCTTTTTCATCTCCTACATTTAGTTGAAGCGGGATACTGCCGGGAGAAATCTTCGAGCATCCCGCCTCGGTTTGCCGCCCACTGACTACGCGGCAAAGCAAAAGCTGTTCTTGACTACTTCGGGCGGTGCAGACGGCAGCAGGTGAAGCGTCTAGTACGGGTCGCTGGCTTTTGGCCACTCTGGCTTCGGCGGCGTCCATTCGGCTTCCGGGTCTGCGTATGCTTCGCCGTCGAGCCATTCGACTTCGGCGTACAAATTCGCGCGGCAGTATTCCAACCAGCGGCGCATCCTTCCCGCCGCGTCTTCATCAACAAACCATTCGCGCGTCGCCGGGTTGTAGGAGCGCATGTCGGGCGTGATAGCTGACTTCAGCGTGTCAATGCACAGGCGAAAGGCATCCGGGTTGTCGCTCTTGAGTTTGATGTGAAAGCCGCTATAGGTTCGCGCGATGGAGATAATGGTCATTAGGCAGCCCTCCCCGACGCTGCCGCCGCTGCATTCTTCACCGTGCGATCAATGTAGTGCTCTGTCTCATCACAAGCTTTGGGGGAAACCTTGCGAAGTTCAGCCGTAATCTCAGCGGCAGACCATCCCCATTTGAAAGCAGTCCGGCACCATCTGAAATCGGCCTCCGAGCGATCCGGCTCTCCCGAATCATCTTTCAGCCGGCAATAGCCTAACTCCTGCTCCCATGAAGGCCACTTGGTAGGCACCTTGTCAGCGCAGACCTTAAAATTCGGACGCTCGGTCTTCTCGACGGGAGGCGCTAAGAGTCCCAAGCCTTTCAACTCCGCAACGGTCGTCACGCGCCCCATTTCAGAGTAGACAATCCGCACGATTGGCTGGCTACCGTCGGCCTGTTTTCTGATCGGCTTCTGATTGCGGCTGCCCGGCCAACGTAAAGCCCCGAAGCTGCCGCCATTGCCGCCTGTTCGCGCCACGACACGGAGTAAACGCTCGCGCTCGCGCTTGGACTCTTCCTCACTGAGTTCATCATCAATTGCGAGCCACGGTTGAAAACTTCCCGGCGAGGTCTCAACGATGGCGAACGCGACGGGGCGCAATAGCTCACAGGTCTCTGGAGTAGCATCGTCTATCAGCCATAAAACGCGCTTCCCTTCGGGCCTCACGACAATCGAGTAAGGCTGCTCAATCTGCCCCCGGCACCGCTGCTCGCGCTGGTTAAACTCCAGCAGTTGCGGCATCCGGGCGCGAAGTTCATCTCCACTCATTACTTCGTAGTCGCGCCGCTTTTCCTTCGATGGCGAAGGGTCGTGCAGCAACGTCACGCCAAACTCCACCGCGCCAACCGACTCGAAAAGCTCAACCGCATCGACGGCCTGGGTGGGTGGGTGGACAAATCTGTCCACCCCAATTTCCGGCGTTTCACTGGCAAATTCGGGCTTCGGAGCGGGAGCGCAGACGTGGCCCGCGCCAATTTGCCACTCAATACCGCACAGACCGCACTTGGCGCGCGAAGGAGGCCGCGGCACTCCCCCCGCTGTGTCTCTCCTTACTGGGTTGTCCACACTCTTAAGATCATCTGTGGACACGGAAGAGAGAGGCACAGGCGGGGCCAATGCTTCGCGGAGTTGGTTGGCGAAGTCCTCGACGAAGGCCTCCGGGTCAAGTGTGCCGCGGCGGGCGAGGATGGCCGCCGTTTCCTTCAGCAGTGTCAGCGCTGTCTTCGGATTGCGTTGCAGGAGTGCCTCTTCGTCGCGCCGCGGCGGGCGGAAACGGTTTTTGCGCGCGCGAGTCTGCGGCACATCCTCAGCTTTTCCCATGGCGGTCAATTCCAGCGCCCGCCGCGGATCGCGCCGCCACATGGGCATCTCTTGTGCTTCCCTAACGGTTTCTTCGGCGAGCGAGAGGAGGTTTACCTTATATCTGCTTTTAAAGTTCTCCTTCGTCACTGGATCGCGTCCGCCCGGCATACATTCAATGAAGGCGACGTTTTGGCGGTCTTCCCAAGCGAGGAATTTTTTACGCTTGCGCTGTACCCACTTGCACGCGGCGGCGCGCGATACTTCGCCGGGGCTGGGTCGCGCCGTCAGTCCAACTTCGTCGTCGGCGGCCTCGAACCAATCGGTATTGCCTGCCGAGTATCCGATGAGGTAGTCAATCAGAGGTCGGTGCTCTGACGGGCAATTATGCGCGGCGAGTAGGAAATTAATGGCTTCGGTGATGTCCGCCGTGGTCTCCGGGTCGGCTGAGATGACGGTCGCGGGCGACGTGAATGATGAGGCTTGAGCAGACATCTATGCCGCCTCCTTTCGATCCGCCGGGCGGGTGTCGTGGCGCGTCTGGAAGCGTTGGCGCTGCTGTTCGCGCTCGTAAGCGGCGGCGTGTCGCGCCAAAGCCTCATATGCATCCGGCTCGATGCCGGAGCCTGCCGGCGGGATGGGTTCGCCGGGTCGCCAGTGCGTTTTGTGGTTGTTTTCGGTGTGCGGGTGGTTTACTATTCGCATAGCCTGTTCTCAGTCCTTTCGTCCAAAACAGGTATTAAGAAAGCCGCCGGGGATCGCACCCCGCGCGGCTTTCGCATTTATGCGGCGATCTTCGCCTGTACGACAGACTTGTTTATGTAGGCGTCAACGGCAGACTTTGGAATTAGCAGCAGATTGCCGATCCGGTGCACCGGCGCGAGGTCGCCAGCCCAGATAATGTTGCGGACGGATTGCTTACTAATACCTAGCTGCTTGGCAACGTCTGATACACGTTGGAACTCGCCAGAAGAGACGGTAGAACTAAAAGACATAACGCAAGTCTCCTAAAAGGGTCTTGCGTTTGAGGCGGGCGGGTTTTAGTATGAAAGAAGCCGCACCACCTAAACGCGGTGTTTAAGTCAACGGGCGCGATCAAATCTTGGCGGATGGGGTCGCGCTCTTTGCTATTCATGTTGGGGATACTACTCCGCTTTAGCCACTTTAGGCAATAGAATACTGAGTAAACATGCTAATATAGCGGAGTGATTAGTGTCCGCTTTTCAGTTCCCTCCAATTCAAGTCAAATCGCTCAACAAGTTTTCGTAATGCTTCGCCGGATGCCGGCGCAATGTCCGCATAATCCTTTTGCATCTTCTTTGCTACTTTGTCATAGGTACGTAGCCGTTTCGGTAGGTCTTTAATGATCCCTTTGATGGTTCGCTTTAAGTCCCACTTGGTCCACTCTGATGGTTGCCCTTTATCCGGCACGTCGAACGCCTCTTTCAATCTTTTTCCGGTCTTATTCAAGTGATCCGCGATGATCTCTTTCTTATCCTCTAGCTTGGGGTCATCGCCCATCATTACGAACCCGGCGATGTCCCTTAAATGAAGCATAGCTTCGGGAACCAAAGCGGATCTCAACTTCTCCCCGAACGTCTCCGGCGTTTTGCGCATGAAAAAAAGCGCTTGTTGTGTGTTAGGGAAGAGACTGAGGGGCACGTCCATCGTACCGATTGAAGGTTCGCCGCCTTCATCGGACGAATTGACCTTGATTTTGAGTCTCAACAGTGGCTCGTCAAGTGTTATCTCAATCTCGCCGGTGATGGTGATACCGAAATCAACGGTCAGCGTAACCGAAGAGGCGGCGATTTCGATGGGCGAAGCATCGGCGCGTTCCTGCATAGGCTTCACTGTCAGTCGTCGGTAACAGTCAAAGTTTCTTCGCTACGTAAGCATCCAAGTCGGCGCGCTTCACTCTCCAACCTCTACCGATAATGCGCGCCTTCAACTTCTTCTCTTCAATCGCTTCTCTCAAGTGTCCGCGCGAGAGTCCCGAAAGCTGCGCGGCTTCCATGAGAGATAGCGTCAACTTTTCGGAGAGGCGCGGCGCCGGGGTGTCGGCGGCAGAGCGTAGCGCCTCCGCCGCGCTCGCCAGTGATTCAACCTGTGACGACATCGCGCCCCTGACCAAATCCATGAAAGCGGCGAGTACCGGCGTCTGTTCGGACATAGACCCGTCGAGGTTCGCTGCGCGTCTGTTCGGGGCTATTAACTGGCGGTCAACTGACTCTAATTCCGCCTTTAATTTCTCGACGCTCGCCGGGTCAAAATCCGCCTGCTTGCCCGTTTTGCCGCGCACATACCTGACTTCGCCCAAGCGCCCCTCGGATGCGTACTTTTCGACGAGCCGGATGGACACTTGGAGCGCGGCGGAAGCGTCTTTTTTGTTCATCTCGGTCGCCGGGTAAAGAGTAGCGGTCTGACTGCTTTCTAGGATTGCCGTTTAAGCCCCGCAACAGCCCCGCATTCGAGGCTCTTCGGGGCTTACGAGTACCTCAACGCCCTGATGTCCGCACAGCCCCGTAGCGCGTCTATTCGGGGCTACTTCACGAACGGGAAATGCTCGCGCAACTCTTTCTTCAGATCGCGCAAATCCGCCCGCGTCTCGAAAGTGGTTGAGGCCACGCGATCAAGCAACGTCTCGATGCGGTCGAGGCGCGTGCTCAACCTCTCCTCCATCGCGTCCATTCGCTCCAAGATGGTCTCAATCGTCGGCTCGGTGTCGTACTTCGCGCCGATGACTTTGGTGGGGTCGTTTTCGCTCATCTCTTCCCTTTCTTTTTGCGAAAGTGTACTCACTACACCTTTGGCTTCGAGAAGCCTTTAACGTCGGACCGACACTGCTCAATCCATTTCCCGATCATAACTCGTCACTTTCCATCAGACGCCATAGGGTAATGTCCTGCGGCGCCCAAGCAATGCTCGCGCCGCTTCTCGCATCAGGAGGCGTCTCGGCCACAAATTGACCATTTCGGTAATAGCCCTTGAACGTCCGCCGCCCTTTTCCGCTCGTGAACTCTAATCTGCCGGAGTTCTCTTCCGGTAAACGAGCTTTAGTTTCAATCCATTCGCTCACTTCTTACCTTTTCTCACCGCTCATGTTGCGAAAGTGTACTCACTACACCTTTGGGCGCTGATACTCACTCGAAAGCCTCTCCGCATTAAGTTAGAATCAAGCGTTACAATGTCACTCTTGATGCGCTGGCACCTGTTCACTCGAAAGCCTCTCCGCATGCTACATCAATTGACGTAGCATGCTGGCCGTTATTCAAGCGCTGGCACCTGTTCACCCGAAAGCCTCTCCGCATTGACTCCAAGACAAGTTGTCACGACGTCGTGACAAGTGCTGACACCTGCCTACTCGAAAGCCTCTCAACATCGCGCCCTGTCCAACCTCGCCGCCGTCAGCACCTTGCAACCCTGTCGGCACGCACCCGCCTTGAATGACGCCTCAAAGTCGGGCTGTAAGGGTAGGTGCTTGCGTGTGTTTACTTCTCAACCTTCTCTTCGGGCTTTCGCTCATCGGTGCCGAGCCGACTCTTGAGCATCTCGGCGATCTCCTGTTGACGTTTAGGCGAGGCGGCGAGGCTCTTGCTCATTGCTTCTCTCAGGCGCTCGCGCTCTTTCTTGTGCGTCGTCATCAAATCACCTGCCGCCTTCCTTCGCTTCGTTAATCCACTTCGCCACGTGATCCGCGACGTGGAACAGGTCGTTGGGTTTGATCAGGTAGTCCTGCGCCCCGGCCTTAATCGCCGCCTCCCTTTCTTTCTCCATGGCGCGCCCCGAGTAGAAGAGGATCGGCGTCACGGCGTCGAACTCCCGCAGCGCCTCACATATGGTTATGCCGGACGCGTCGGGGAAAGTGTGGTTGAGCAGGTACAAGTCGAAGTGCTCGCCGCCCCCGGCCAGCGCCAAAGCGTCCGCGCCATTTCCGACCGTGGTCACTCGAAACCCGGCGCGCTCGAGCATGATTGTCATGAGGAGACGTAGGTCGTCGTGGTCTTCGACGTACAGGACGTGGCCTCGTGTGCTGGCGCTCACTTCTTCCCCCTCTTCTTACCGTTCGATTGTGTGGGCTTGGCTTTGGGCGGTCTGCCCATCGTCGGCGGGCTAAATTCCTTCAGGTCACTTTCAGGGATGTACCACACGGCTCCGCGCGCCTCTTCTTTTGCGTAAGCGTTAGGGAAGCGGCCTTGCCGACACCATAGGTTTACTGTTGACTTGCCGACGCCCAGACGTTCGGCGGCTTGTGTAGTCGTTAACTCTGCCATGCCTACCTTATAGCGCACCCGCTAAAAATAATCAAGAAAAGTTTAGTGCTACGTGTAGAATTATGTTGACTTAGTATAGTGCTTGCACTATACTTCTTTTCGTCGGATACATCAGACACGAAAGACTAAACCGAAATGTTCATCCTGAAATCGAAAGAACAACTCACCCGCGCGATTGAGAACGCCAAAGCCTTACATCCGAAAGTCCGCATGATTGAGTTTGGCGAGTATGAAGTGAGCGGATCGAAGGGCAACACCTACACGGTGCTGTGCTACCGCGCGAACGGCGAGAAGATAGTTGATTGCAACTGCCCGTCGAGAGTGCCGTGCAAGCACTCGGCAGCCGCGCTTCAGGTTCACATCTACATGGCCGCGCGAAGAGGCCACTAACAAAAAAGGCTTACCTGTCACGCCAATGATAGGTAAGCCCTCACCCTCAACCCTTCCCATTAAGAAAGGAATTGAAAATGCAACAAGCAAATACTACCACGACAACACAGACGCCGGCACAGAAGCTTGAGCGGGTGCGCGGGCGCGTCCGCTCTGTCACACGCGCCGTACAGACGACGGAAGGCCGCCTGCTGGACTTCGACACGGCAGACGACATCATGTGCGCGCTACACACGGCGGCGCGCGAACTCGAGGAACTGGCGATCACCGTCGCCGTTATGCAGAGAAGGGAGACACTCTAATGGCAACGAAGAGACAAACTACTACGCCCAAGACCACCCAAAGGCCGCACATGGAAGCGGAACTGGCCGTCCACATTGCGGCAATTCTTGAGTACCCGTTCACGCCGGAAAATCTTTACAACGCCATCGTGGATGAAATGTCAGACATGCTTTCGGACGTGTCTGCAAAAGAGTCCAGAGACTCGGCGGAGATGATCGAGCGTGTGTTGAACTGGCACCGGGGCTTCGGCTTCCGCTCGCTCGGCCAATACGTCGAAGAGAAGCTGGCGGACGGGCGCGTTGTCACCCGCCTGAAGGGAACCTCGCGTTTATCAGCGAAAAAGTGAAATCCTCACGACGTCGTGAGGTTTATAGATCGATCTATAGAGTCGAAGAGGCTGGCTTTAGGGCTGGCCTCTTTTGCTTTGGTGGAAAGTTTTTTGCGCCATTGGCGCAATAAGTTGAATCCGCCCGCGCCGCCGGCGACGTATCTGCTCATCGTGAATCCTACTGTGCTGTGCCGGGCGGTAATCCTTCGTAGAGACCGTCGGATTGCCACCGGCACCGTCCGTTTCTCTTGCCCTGCACACGAGCGAGTGGCTGGTGCCACTCACCGCGCGGTAGGATTCACATTCAACGGCTAATAACGAGTAGAGGTTCGCGCGCGTGGCCGGCCTCTTCTGTCTCCGTGGAGCGCGCCGTTTTTTTGCGTCTACTGTACGGAGCAGAGTGGGCGGGCGGAAGGCTTCCTTAACTTTGGGGAGAGGGTTAAGGGGAGGGGCTTCCAGCCCGCCTTTTTTGTGTTGTGGGATGCCCGCCACGTCCGCACACCGCCCCGCTACGCTCACTTTAGCCCCACATCCATCCGGCAGCATACCCGTTTCAGCACAGGGCAATTTCATGCGTCCGAGAATGCGAGGCTTGGCGATTGTTGAAAGCTAGAACGCTGGCTTTGGAAGTGAGGGCTGCCGAGGCGCATCACGCCCGGCGGAAGATGTGCAAGCGGTTACTCCGCACGCCCATCGCGCACCACAGCGGCAGCATCACACTGAACAATAAATCGTCGTGTGTCCCAGTTCTCCACGCGCCGTATGAATCGTGCGCCGTCTCTTGGTTGATCTCCACCTGATAGTTCTGCAACTCCGCGACGAGCGTCGGCGCTTCCGGCAAGGTCGGCGCGATCTTCAAGCGCCCGGATTGCAGCGCGATCTGCGTTGTACTCACAAGCTCCCTTTTCGGCACCCGCGTCACGTTTCCCTCGCTCGTCACTTTGTCGCCGCCGTGAGAGAAGATGGCTTCGACGCGCGCGTGCAACGGGTGAGTTTTGAGTAGGTCTAACACCGGCGTGCCGGGGCCGTTCATGTCAACGGCGAGGACGTTACGCGCCGGGCCGCCCCGCAAATCTTCGCGGTTGACGATGCCGGCAACGTCCGAAGCAATCGCCGTGTAAGGCGTGCGGAGCGGCCAGCGCTGAAGGTGGCGACACAGGAAAGCAGCATCGCGCCCCGTACCGTGCTGCTCGAGAATAGATAATGCGGAGAAATCTTGCGCGCTGCCCAAGTCCAAGCCGATGAGATAGCGCGGCGGCGGCGGCATCGTCGTCTTCGGCATTGGTAAATCTCTCCCGTCAACAATTCTCATTTAGGCTACTCCGAACAGCGGCGTCACCGAGTCATCCAGTGCGCGCTGAATATCGTCATAAGAAAAGACTTGATCTATCGTCTCGACAAACTCACAGAGGTACTCTTGGCGAAACCACCAATCGCCAATGCTCCGGCGCTCCTGCTCCAACCATTCGCGCGGGATGCGCGGGCACTCCGTTGCCGTGATCTTCGCGCGGTGCCAGCTAGCGCCGCCTTCCGTCCACTCGTGATGAAAGAATCCGCGCTTGCCGAACGGCGTCGAAAGCAGAAGGATGCCACCGCCACTGACGGCGAGCATTGGACGGATTGCTTGATACAGTTCATCAGGCACTCTTGATGCTTCATCAACGATGAGAAGAGAGACGCCGCTGAAGCCTCTGATCGTGGCCTCTTTGCCCGGTAGCGCGACGATGCGCGAGAGGTTCGTAAACTCCAATTCGAGCGCCGATTCAGATGCGAGCGGCACCGGGAAGGGAAGCGCGGCGAGCGCGTCTTTCACACGGCGGAATAGTTCTTTTGACTGGCGGTATGACGGCGCGAGAAGTAGGACGAGTGATGCGGGCGTGTAGAGTGCTCGGTGCAGAGCGCGGATTGCCGAGACGGTAGACTTGCCGCCTTGCCTAGTGACTAGCAGGATGATCTGGTGGGCGTCGGAGAGAAGGACGGTGCGTTGCCAATCGTCTAAGGTGAAGCCGGCGTATGCGGCGAGTGTGAGCACGTCGAGTGCAGGAGCTTCGCCAGTGCCGAGAAGCATGGCGCGCTCGTGCAATCGTTCAAGCTGTGCGGCGAGGTTCATGCTTGCCACTTGTGCGCGTCTCGAGCAACGTCTTGATCTCGTCTATCTGCTCTTGCAACTCGCGCACTTCAATCGCCTTGAATGAGTGAGTCAGGATTGCTTGCGCCGCCGCGTTCTCGGCGAAGAAGTTTCCGCAATTAAGGTTACGCTCCAAAGTCTCGACGGCGCGCACCGTCGCGGCCTGTAGCTTCGTGATCGCCGAGTCCACGACGGCGCGTTGCGCTTCGCGGTATCGTTTCTGAAAGTCGTCACGCTGAAGCCATCTCCAAAGCGAGCGCTCCGAGACGCCACAAGCCTTTGCAGCTTCGGCAATCGTCGGATGTTCGAGAAGCGCAGCAATCGCTTGCTCAGCCTTGCGCGTCAACTTCTCGCCGTGCCCCCTACTTTGTGTCATCTACGCTCACCTCCCGCCTTCTGAAAACACTCCGCTGATTTCAATACCCATCTATGCACGCTTTATGCACCTTTTTCGCATCGTGCGATTGTTCCAAAGCCGGCACTATACGCAAGAGATTGTGTGCCCGCTGGCTTTGGAGCAGTAGGATTTCATTTGCATAGAACATACTGACCATTAGCGGACGCGCGCTTCCCACCGCATCAAGCCGCGTGCGCGCGGCGTTGCGCGACGCCCTGCACGCCAATCGCCTCGGATTGCAGTTGCTGGAGCTGGCGGCGCGCGTCGTTGGCGTCAAGGCGCGCGACGTTCGCTGATTCGTGCTCGGCGCGCC
>MWVY01000137.1_pt1 | contig 17606 bp, 15 predicted proteins | sample 1047251 | NCBI WGS metagenome assembly MWVY01 (sample SAMN06349983, study PRJNA376086) | soil metagenome | isolation source: MS7-5 sample Antarctic (ecotone) soil | place: Antarctica | collected 2015-01-13
GGCGGTTTGCGCGGCGATGCGTCCGAGTTCTTCGGTCGGCAAAGGAATTTGGAGCATATCGCCGATTTCGATTTCCTCATCGCCCGTCAGTTCTATTGCTTCTGCCAGCAATAGTTCGGTTGACGGGTTTTCCACCTCATTTACAACTGTTTTCTGTGCGGAAATTTCGATAATTCCCTCTTCGTTATTCCAGTCAACCTCAATGCTTTCGCCTGTTTTATCCTGCGATTTGAATTGCTTGCGGGCAGCGGCTTTCACCGCTTCCTTCATCGCTTCGATGACTAAATCGCGGTCAATTCCCTGCTCGCTGACTAATGCTTCAATACTTTGTCCAATTGATGTCATAACTTCTAATAGTGGTAAATGAAAACTAACCATTTTCCACTTTCCGTTTTTCGTTTCTCTTAAGCTCTTTCTCTAAATCAATTTCCAAATTTGCCTTGACAACTGCGCTATATGGAAAGCGCACATTCCCTTTTGTCTTATCGTCAAAAATAATTTCTTCGCCTTCGACACCGACGATGCGCCCGCGAAAGTTCTTTTGTCCGTTAATCGCCGTTTCGGTTTTAACTTTCGCTAAGTTTCCGGCAAATTTTTCAAAATCTTTCAGGTTGTAAAGTCCGCGCTCCAAACCGGGCGAGGAAACTTCCAGCGTGTAAGTCAATGCAACAATGTCTTCCGCATCAAGAACCGCTTCCATCTGCCGGCTGACCAGCACGCAATCTTCGTGCGTTACACCGCCTTCCTTATCAATAAAAACGCGCACCGTCAAATTTCTCTTTGTGCCGACAACTTCCGCGTGAACAAATTCTAAACCGTTTTCTTCTGCCGCCCGTGCAGCGATTTTCCTGATTTGTTCGTCAATTGAATGAATCATCGCGTCGTCTGTCGCCCAAATAAAAAGTGGGCGCGAAACCCACGGAATACGTCCACGCTTTTAGCAGGAAACGGATATCATACACGAAATTAGAGTTTAATACAAGGCAACTATCGGACGTTCTCTTTTAGTCTGCCGATTGCCGAACTAATTCGGCAAATTTTTTCTCCACTGATTGAAATTTTCATCCGCGGCATTTGGCTCAAATTCTTCAAGTATTAATAACCAATCTCTTGCTATAGATTGCGAAAATAAGTTGAGACGGCATTTAGTTCTGCTGAAAACCGGTATGATTTCAAACTTTTACAGTATTTATATTTTCATAAACCTGCACATTGTTTCTACCGTGCCGTTTTGCTTTATAGAGAGCTTTGTCTGCCGCCGCGATTATTTTTTTCGCCGAACAAATCAGACGCGAATAACTCGACACGCCTATGCTGACCGTAACTTGCCGATTCGGAAACTTGGTTGATTCGATCTTTTCACGAATACGCTCGGCAATAATTTTTGCTTCTTCGAAAGTTGTCTGCGGCAGCAAAATTGAAAATTCTTCGCCGCCGTAACGCGCCGCCACATCCGCGCCGCGTAAAGTGTCTTTCAAACAATGGGCGATAAGTTTTAATGCCCTGTCGCCTTCAGGATGCGAAAAACTGTCGTTATACGCTTTGAAATTGTCGACGTCAATCATTATAAAACTCATCGGAAAGCCATGCCGATTTGAGCGTTTAATTTCCTCCGCAATGCGTTCTTCCAGATAACGCCGATTGAGCAAACCCGTTACAGCATCCGTTACGGAAAGCTGCTCAAACTCACCAGCCTTGTCTTTTAACGCGGCGCGGTCAATTAAAACCGCCAGCTGCGGCGCAATCGCATTAAGAAATTCCAAATCATATTCGCTGTAAATTCCGCCGTCGGTTTTGTCCGTCAAATTTAACACGCCGATTTTCCGTGTTCCAATTGTGAGCGGACAGCTGATAAAAGACTTGGACTTGTATTTCCATTCGAGCGGCGCAGCTTGCAGACCGAGTTTATCAATGTCCGCCGCAACCAAGGATTCTCCGTTTTCCAAAACCTGCCGCGCAACTCTCTTACCCGGATTTTCCTTTTCTTTTTTGATTATGTCGGCATTATTGCCGATTGCCGCTTTGACTGTAAAAGTGTTCGATTTTTCATCGAAAAGCAGAAGCGAACTGCGCTCGGCTCGCATCAACTCGGCGGAAATTTGCGTCAGGCGCAACCAGAAATCTTCCGAATCAATCTCGCTCAGATTCTCATTAAGTTTTCGCATCGCAAGTTCTAGCCGTTCGTGCCGCGCAAGTTCTTCCCGAAGCTGCAGAATCTCAAGTTCCAAAGCGATATTTTGACAAAAACGTGCAATCCGGCACTGCATATTTTTGCTGACGGCTTCACCGCCTAAAATTAAACCGCTTTGGACTTCACCGCCGACGGCTCCGGCTTCTTCGCTGCCCAAACGTTTTTTTCGCTGTTCGTTCATTTCCATTTAAGTTTTAGACCAATGTTTTCATTAGAAGGCTTCCGCTTGTTTTCCGGAGAGAAAACCTGTCTAAGCTGAATATAACCAATTGACTTTTATTTATCAAAAAGGTTTCTGTTAGAAATAGCGGAAACTTTTTTTCTCTGAACGTATTTGATACATAAAAGCTGTTTTAAGCTGTTTTATTATGTTTCACATGAAATTATATATTTTGCAAAAGCCTCATATTTATGAAATATTTCGGTTTGGCACACATCTTGTATCTAGTCGATTTATATGTCAAAAGCGTTTTAGATTTAATGTTAGACAAGGTTTTTATTTAAGGGAGGAATTAGAAAAATTATGACAAATGATGATGTTATTTCGACACTTAACAATTTAATCGAAACTTGCAAAGACGGGCAGGACGGCTTTAAGGAATCTGCCGAAAGCGTAGAAAGAAGTGATTTAAAAAGCACTTTTTATGAGTTTTCACAACAACGGTCCCAATTTGTGGGCGAATTGCAATCTTTAGTGCGTGAATTTGGGGGCAACCCGGAAAATACGGGAAGTGTTTCAGGCAGTTTGCATCGCGGCTGGATAAATATTAAATCCGCTATCACCGGACAAGATGAATCATCAATCTTAAACGAAGCCGAACGCGGCGAAGATGCGGCAAAAAAAGCGTATAAAGATGCTTTAGAGCAAGCCTTGCCCGCTAATGTAAATGCAGTTGTCCAAAGACAAGCGGAAGCAGTTAATACTGCGCACGACAAAGTGAGAAATCTTCGGGATGCGGCAAATGCAGCAACGAATTAGAGGTTTTGATTTTTCATTTTAATCTAAAAAAGGAGCATTTTGCTCCTTTTTTATTTAGCGCATCTTCATTTTCACAAAGCTGAAAACTGCAGAATAAACATTTCAGTTTCCAACCGCGCCCAAACCATTTTTTTCGTTTTCCTCAATATAAGGAAATTCTGAGTTTATCCGAATACATGCCGCAAAGTGATTTGGTTTTGTTTCGGCAAGCTGCGGTTCTTGTCTTTTACATTCTTCAATTGCGTATGGGCAGCGCGTATGAAAATTGCAGCCCGCAGGCGGATTTATCGGCGAAGGCACATCGCCGGTTAAAATAATTCGCGTCCGTTTGGCTTCAATTTCCGGGTCAGGCACAGGAACGGCAGAAATCAAGGCTTTTGTATAAGGCATTAAAGGGTCGCTGTAGACTTCTTTGCCATCAGCAAGTTCAACAATTTTTCCGAGATACATTACGGCAACTCTGTCGGAAAGATGGCGCACGGCGCGTAAATCGTGCGAAATGAAAAGATAAGTTAAATGCTTTTCGGCTTGGAGTTTTTCCATCAAGTTCATAATCTGTGCTTGAATTGAAACGTCTAACGCCGAGATTGGTTCGTCTGCCACAATAAATTCCGGGTCAACCGCCAGAGCGCGCGCGATACCGATGCGTTGGCGTTGACCGCCGGAGAATTCGTGCGGATAGCGTTTGATAAAACGACGGCTCATCCCGACGGTTTCCATTAATTCCTGAACTTTTTCTTCAACACTTTCGCCATTTGCCAAACCAAACGTGCGAATCGGTTCGCCGATAATATTTCCAACCGTCATCCGCGGATTTAAGGAAGCATACGGGTCTTGAAAAATCATCTGCAGATTTTTGCGTTCCTCGCGCATTCGGCTTGGTGAAAGATGTGCCAAATCTTTGCCTTGGTAAAAAACCTGTCCGCCGGTCGGTTCGGTCAAGCGCAAAATCGCCTTGCCCAAGGTTGATTTTCCGCAGCCGGATTCGCCGACAAGCCCCAGAGTTTCCCCCTTTTTTATGTCGAGCGAAATGCCGTCAACCGCTTTGACTACGCGCCGCACCGGACTTCCGCCCGTGATTTTGTCCAAAATCCCGCCGCCGCCCAAATCGAAATGGACTTTTAGATTTTGAATTGAGATTAAATTATTTCCGTTTGTTTCTGCCATTTTGTTTTTCCAATTCAGCTAATTTCTGCGCCATTTCTTCCATTGTCATTAAAAATTCACCTGCTTCGGGATTAAACAAGCGTAAAGTTTCGCCCGTGTTCACTAACTCCAGATTTAACACCGGACTAAACACTCTATTTTGTTCCGTTTCGATGCTTACAAACTGATAATTTTTCGAATGAAAAGCAATGAACGGACTGGGTAAATACTTGTATTCGGGGTCGAAAATGTAATACTCCTTGACACCCAAACTTTCATATAAATCGTATTTCTTTTCCAAGTCTTCGCGCCACGTCGAACCGGAAGCGATTTCGATAATTAGCGACGGTACAACCTGTTCTTCCCAGAGTTTATAAATCCGACGCGGTTGTTTATCAACGCCGAACAAAACCATTACGTCCGGCGCAACAAACTTTCGCGGATTACCTTTTTGATAATAAAACATTAAATCGCCCGAAACGTGAACGTCTTTTTGAGAAGTAAAAAAAAGATGTAAAACTTGCGCCAAATGACTAATCAACCAAAAATGTAATTCGGATTCAGGCATATAATTTTCAACGGTTGACGGATAATAAATTTCTTCATCGTCCAAAACCGTCGGCGGATAATCTTTCTGTGTTGTAATTGTTGAAACATTAACGCTCATTTTTGTTCTCTCTTTCGGCAACCGATTCGGCATAAACTTCCTTGGCAAAGTGGCACAGCGAATAATGATTTTCGTTTATCTGCACAAACGGCGGAAATTCCTGTACGCAAATTTCCTGCGCCCGCTCGCAACGCTCGGCAAACGGACAGCCCGGCGGCAGATGCGCGACATCCGGCGGAAGTCCCGGAATCTGATAAAGTTCCGTTCCTTCTTCGTGCGCCGGATCGGGAACGCTTTTCAGCAAACCTTTGGTGTATGGATTGGCGGGCGTAGCGAAAAGTTCCGCTGTCGGCGCGGTTTCAAAAACTTTGCCCGCATACATCACGATAATTTTTTCGGTCATTCCCGCGACAACGCCTAAATCATGCGTAATCAAAATGACGCTTGCGCCGAATTCCGCTTTTAGATTTTTGATAAGTTCGAGAATCTGCGCCTGAATCGTAACGTCCAATGCGGTTGTTGGTTCATCGGCAATTAAAAGTTCAGGTTGACACGACAAAGCCATCGCAATCATTACGCGCTGACGCATTCCGCCGGAAAATTCGTGCGGATAACCGTTAATCCGACTTTCCGCGTCGGGAATGCCGACGGTTTTCAGCATTTTTATCGCGTGTTGATAGGCTTGCTCTTTCGTGTGTCCGAGATGAAGCTGCGTAACTTCCATTAATTGCGACGAAATTTTCAAAAACGGATTTAAGGAAGTCATCGGGTCTTGAAAAATCATCGCAATCCGTTTGCCGCGAATCTTCCGCACGTCTTCGATTGAAAGTTTGCGAATGTCAATGCCGTTAAAGATAATATCGCCGTTGACAATCTTTCCCGGCGGTTCGGGAATCAAGCGCATAATCGAAAGATTCGTAACCGATTTGCCGCTTCCTGATTCACCGACGACGCCGATGGTTTCGCCTTTTTTCAGTTCAAACGAAATGCCGTCAACCGCTTTGACCACGCCGTCTTCCGTCTGAAAATAAGTTTTTAAATCTTTGACCGATAAAATTGTGCCGTTTTGTTCGTTCATTTATTTTCTTGTAACCAATTTTCAAATTCCATTAAAAGTTCAAATCGGAAATGGAACTTATCATTTTTCAAACTAAAATTTGCGTGTCTGCGGGTCGAGCGCGTCGCGCAAACCGTCGCCTAAAAAATTTAATGAAAATAAGGTTAAAGCCATCGTTACGCCCGGAAAAATCAATTGCCACGGATAGACGGCGATGTTTTTAATGCCGTCTGCCGCCAAACTTCCCCACGATGCGTAAGGTGCCTGTACGCCGATTCCCAAGAATGACAGAAAGGCTTCGGTGAGCATCACGCTCGGCACGGTTAAGGTGGCATAAACAATCACGGGACCGAGCGCGTTCGGAACGAGATGTTTGAAGATGATTCCGAATGTGGAAACGCCGGTCGCCCGCGCCGCCATAACGAATTCCTGATTTTTTAAGCTAAGAATTTGCCCGCGCACGACCCGCGCCATCGTCAGCCACGACACCAAACCGAGCGCGAAAAACAGCAAAAATATCTGGTTTAAGCCTTGGTTGCCCGCCCCGCCAAACTTTTCTGACAGCCACGCAATCCAGCCCGGCGTGTTCGGTCCGCCGAAAACCGAAAGCAGAACAATAACCACCAGAATATACGGAATGGCATAAATAATATCTACAATCCGCATCATTAAATTGTCAATTTTGCCGCCCAAGTAGCCGGCGATTGCGCCGTAACTTACACCGACAATCAAGGAAACAATTGTCGAAATAACACCGACCATCAAGGAAATTCGCCCACCCTGCAAAACTCTGGCAAGCAGGTCGCGCCCGGCTTCGTCAGTTCCCATCGGATGCTCCCAACTCGGCGGAAAAGAACTGACGAGTTCGCCGTTGCCGACATCGGACGGAATGTAGTCAGCCGTAAATCCGGTCGTCCAACGAATAATCGCCGGTCCGATGCTGACGGCAATGACCATAATCACCATCACAATCAAACCGAAAACGGCTAGTTTATTTTTCAAAAGACGTTTCCAAGCGTCCTTCCAAAGCGATGTTCCTTTTACTATTTCTACATTTTCTGCCATAACTTTTAATTTTCTGCGTCGTTTTCCGTCGCTGTATTTCACAAAAATGTCGCTTGCCGTTATTTTCAAATCGGGCAATTTTTTCGATTTCACTATCTGATCACCTTCAAAAATTTTGCCGACTGCTTACTCGTATCTGATGCGCGGGTCTAAAAATCCGTAGGAAATATCAACCGCCAGATTAAAAATCATAATCAAAATCGAAAGAAACGCGACAATGCCCAAAATCAGCGGCTCGTCGCGGTTGAGAACCGCTTGGATAAAGATATTGCCCAAGCCAGGAATGGCAAACACCTTTTCGACGACTACCGTTCCCGCCAATAGCGAAGCCAGCGCGGGACCTGTAAATGAAACGACCGGAACAATTCCGCCGCGCAAAGCATGTTTAAGTAAAACCTTCCATTCGGCTAAACCTTTCGCCCGCGCCGTGCGGATGTAATCCGAGCGCATCACTTCAAGCATTCCCGCCCGCGTCAAACGCGCGATATACGCCGCATAAATCATTGACAGCGTAATAACCGGCAACACCAACGCCATCAATCCGCCCCAACGCGCCGGCGGAAAAATAAACAGCCACAAGGAAAACACCAGCACCAGAATCGGACCCAGCACGAAGTTCGGCACGGACAAACCCAACATCGCTAAAGCCATCGAGCCGTAATCGAATGCCGAATTTTGCTTGAGCGCGGCAACGATTCCGGCGGTTAATCCGAGAATTAGAGCGAGAATATACGCCAGAAGTCCGATGGTTGCCGAATACGGAAAATGCCGTTTGATAATCTCGTTGACCGACTGCCCTTGATATTTGAGCGAATCACCGAAATCGAGCCGCAGGATATTTCCCATCATCAAACCGTATTGCTGATACCAAGGCTTATCCAAACCGTATTTTTTCTTGATGTTGGCTTCGATTGCCGGAGGAAGTTTCTTTTCCGACGAATAAAAACTGCCGGGTGCGGCGCGAATTAGAACCCAAGTCAGAGTTACAACCAGCAACGCCATCGGAATTACCAACAACAATCTACGAATAATGAAACTTAACATATAATTAGTGGTCAGTAGTCAGTGGTTGGTGGTCAGTTTTTCGTGGACCGACGACCAGCGACCGCTTATTGTTTTTTCTCAGAATCTCCGTTTTGGCTGCCGAAAAACTTCTCCGCCATAAAAATTACCGCATTTAAACGTTCATCGGTTTCCTTTTGAGCATCAGCCAACGCATCAACTTTATCAGCTAATCCATCAACTTTATCAGCTAATTTATCAACGGTTTCATTAGTTTTCGTTTGCGCGTTGTAAAGATTGACGGCGGCTCTTTCCAAAACACTGACACGCTTTTCAGCTTCTTTGTTTGTTTCTTGAAGTAACTGCAAATCAGCATAAAACTGCGCCTGATTTTGCAAAATAATTTCAATCGTTTTATTTATTTTCTCTTCGTCCATATTTTATTCAGCCTTTGCCGTATTCTGTTTTTGCGCTTCTTGCGATTGTTTGAAATCTTCCTGCGTTTTCGTCAAGCGGCTGATTTGCTGTTCGACCCACGGATCTTCAATCTTCATAATATTTTTGACATCTGTGTCCCACTTGTTCGGATCGTGTTCGATGTAGACGAATTTCCAGGGATGAAGCGTTCCCGGATTCGGATAAAAACCTTTGACATAAGGCTTTTTAATCCAATTCGTTTCGGCGGTCAAAAACGGAATAACCGGTTGGTCGCGGATCATAAAAAATTCCGCCGCCGCCAACATTTCAAACCGCTTCGTCGGGTCGAGTTCCTTATTGGCACTGTCAAGCATTTTATCGTATTCGGGCTTGTGCCAGCCGGTCGAACTGTCGTTATTTTTACCGTAGAAAAGATTCAAAAACGTGAACGGGTCAATGTAATCGCCAACCCAGCCGGCGCGTCCGAAGCCTTTGTAATCAACTTCTTTACGAACCTTTAAAAAGGTTTTCCATTCTTGATTATTGAGCGGAAGAGTCAGCCCCAAATTCTGTTTCCATTGCGCCTGAATAAATTCGGCAACCGCTTTGTTGCTTTCCGAAGTGTTGTAAAGAATATTGACTTCTTCAACCGGAAAATAACCTTTAACGGATTTGTCGGTTTCAATGATGCAGCGTCCGTCCGGTTTTTTCTCGCGGATTTTGTAACCGGCTTCTTCAAACAACCCGCACGCCCGTTTCGCATTAAAAGTCTGCGCCTGCCATTCTTCCCGCGTGATTCCTTCCTTTTTCAACAGTTCGTCATAAACCCTCTCACGAACCTCTTCGTATTTCGGAAACGCTCCGTCGGGCGTAAAATTAATCAGCGGAAGCGAAGCGGATTTACGAAACGTAATCAGTGCTTCGCGGTTGACTGCCAGACTAAACGCGCGGCGAATTTCCACGTCGTCCATCGGCGGTTTATTGACGGCAATCGTGTAATATTCGATGGAAACTTCGGGGAAATTCAGATACTCGTCTTTATATTGTTTAACTATATCCTTCCAACCCGCCGGAACGGTATGATTATAAGTCGCGTCAATCGCGCCGGATTTATAAAGATTCATCATCGTCGTCGCTTCTTCCAACGGATAAAACTCGATGCGTTCGAGCCGCACGTTTGCCGCGTCCCAATAATTCGGATTTTTTACGGCGATAACTTCATCATAAGGATTGTGCGCGGCGAGTTCGAAAGCACCGCTGGTAACGATATTTTCCGGTTTCGTCCAGTCTTTACCAAATTTTTCGATTGTTCCCTGATGAACAACGCGGAAAAACTGATGTCCGAGCAGACCGATAAAAAACGGGGCGGGCTGAATCAGTTTCATCCGAAAAGTATAATCGTTAATTGCTTCAACGCCGATGTCTTCGCCTTTTATCGGCACTAATTCACCGCTCTCGACTGCAGCTTTTATTTTGGGATTTTTCTCGAAAAGTGCTTTTTGGCTTTTCTCATCGGCGGGAACCGTCAGGCGTTCCGGTTCGTTGATGTATTTGTGAAATTCGGTTTCCGCAACGGTAGTGTCGCCGGATTCGGCGATTTCTTCGGTTTCCAGAGGCTTTTCAACCGGAACGCCCGGTTCAATCGTGCGCGTGGCACTTTTTTCGGCTTCGGGCGCGGCTCCCTTGCTTTCCGTATTAACGTCTTTTTCCAAAACAAATGTGCCGTCCGGTTTTTTGACAAATAATTTACCGGAATTGTAGGCTTCGCCGTATTTAATGTAATAAGCCAGATAAGCGTTCTGCGCGGCAAGTTCAGGCGAAAGACCGCGGCGGAAGGTATAAACAAAATCCTTTGCGGTAATCGGTTCGCCGTTTGAAAAAGTCGCACCTTTTCGCAGATAAAAAGTATATTCCGTTCCGTCTTTGCTCGGCTCCCAACTTTCGGCAAGTGACGGAATCGGCTCCATTGTTTTCGGGTGATATTCGACCAAACTGTCGTAAAAAGCCATCAGGACGCGGGCTTCGGGCTGTCCGGTCGGAACTTGCGGGTCGAGCGATTCCGGTTCGCTGCCGGAAACATAACGCAATACCTGTCCTTCGGGTGCTTTTGTCCGCCCGAAATATTTGCTTGTCGCTTGTGTCGAGCAACTTGCCAAAAATGAAGACAGAATGATTAAGCCTAAAACAACTCGTAATTGTTTAAAACTGATTTGCGCCATAATTTTACGCTCCTTGTCGGTAATGTAAATTTTAGAAAACCCGCCGAAACAGGTTTAGGAGAGAAACGGAAAAAACTTCTTGAATACGCCCTTAACTTATCATGTTTCCGGAAATTCGGGCAAGATTAAACTTTCCTGATAAATGAAAAATCCTTTTTAAAACAACGGATTTCCGGCAATTTTCAATTTTTATGATTCGCCGCCGGTCTTTTCCGGTTGCCAATTATAATTAATCCTGACATTTTTGAGCGAAGGCGCGTCCAAAGTATTAATTTCAAAACCCAAAATATATGGCTTGACTAAAGAATAAGAAGTCGGAAAATAAAGCGGAATGGCGGGCAGTTCGGCAAGTGCTTCGTCTTCGGTCAAAATCGCGCCGTTTTCTTCCATATTTTCAAATGTTCCCAAAGCTAAATTTTCATTGTCGAATGTTTCACCTTTTATTTGTTCGGAAACATTTTCGTTATTTTTCGGTTTTTCAATTTTTGACGTTTCATTTTCTTTATTTTTCTTCGCCGTTTTCGTTTCGGCTGCTGATTCTTTCGACGGAAAAATCGCCAGCATATTCGCTGCTTCGTCCGTTGTCGGGAGAACCACGCCGCGCCGTATCATATCAAATTCACCCGTTTTTTTCGCCGCTTCAATCTCGTCTGTTTCTTTGACTGTAATTTCCGTTTCGATATTCAGATTGTCCTTCCACATCTTTGCTACGCTTCGTGCAATGCGCTGCTGCATATTGTTGCGATTAATCAATAATTTAATTTTCGGGAAATTTTCACTGTTGGGAAAACCCGCTTCCGTCAAAAGATTTTTTGCGCGTTCCGTGTCTTGCCTAAGTTTTATTTTAGTTTCTTCGTCAAACGGCGAAAAACTCAGCGCAGGAAGGCTTGCGCCGTCCATCTCGTCCTCGCTTAAACGCTCGCGCTCAATTGCAATCGCCAACGCTTCACGCACTTGACGGTTATCAAACGGCGCATTTTCCCGATTAAATTCGTAAAAATTCAATGCGCTGTGCATTGTGCGCTCAAAATCATCGTAAGGCGTGAGAAGTTTCAACGCCAGCGGTTCAAAATCTACATTGGTAATCGCGTCAACTTCACCTTTGCGATACGCATCCAACGCCTTTTCAGCATTTTCCGTCGGCACAAATCGCACTCTTTCAAGTTCAATTTTCCCGCTGTTCCAGTAGTGTTCGGCGCGGTCAAGCGTGATGCCGTCCTGCCCGACGCTAAAGACGCGAAACGCGCCGCTTGTAACAATATCAGCGTTTAATTTATCGCCTTCAAACTCCTTGCCGTCGCCGTAAATCGGACGGAAAATCGGGTGCGCGACCAGCGCGGGAAAGTCTTTATCAGGCTGAACGAGCGAAATTTTCAATGTGTAATTGTCAATGGCTTCCACGCCAAATTTCGTTCCGGGTTTGGTTTCTTTCTTTTCAGTAATTTTCGTTTTTACTTCTGTTTCAGATTTTTTATCGGCTTCCGATTGTTTCGGCGGCAGAGCTGGTTTTATTTCCGTTTTTTGCGCCGTGTTTGGATTCGGTTTTTTGAAAATTTGCGGAAGGTCTTGATTAAATGGAGATTTAGGAGATAAATCTGGTTCTTCCGATTCTTGAGGCGGCGTTTCTTCCTTTTCCGCAACCTGCATTCCGACGATATTGTTGAGTAATTTATAATGCGAAACTTTGTCGCCCATCTTCGCCAGACGTTTCCAGGAGCGCACGAAATCTTTTGCCGTAACCTGCTCGCCGTTTGACCATTTAGCATCGCGCCGAAGCGTGAAAGTCCAAATCTTATTATCGCCGGAAGCCGCCCAATCAACCGCAATCGCCGGAATAGTTTCCAAAGTTTTCGGATTTGTGTCGGTCAAACCTTCATAAATAGCGCGGACAACATCGGTTTCGGGCGGCGCGGCGGCGAGCGCGGGGTCAAATGATTTCGGCATTTTGCCGTTGTTCCAGCGAAATTCTTTTTTCGGCGGCGGCGCGGTTTCGGCGTAAAAAGGTTCGGGCTGCGGTTTTTCAAGTTCGGCGCAGGCAGTAATGAGCAGCACCAATATAACCAAACACAATTGTAACGGATAATTAATGGACAATTTATAATTTTTCTCTTTAAAATTTTTCATTTTCCACTTTCCGTTTTCCACTAAATTAAAAGTTTTAACTGCTCAAAAATTATAACTGTTTGTTGTTTTGCCGCTTTAAAACCTTCTGAAGTATCAATTAAAAAATCGGCGTAGCGTTTTTTCTCGGTTTGCGGCATTTGCGAGTTAATCCGTTTTAAGGCTTCTTCCGCCGTTAAATTATTGCGTAACATCAATCTTTCTAATTGTAGCGCAGATTCGCACCAAACAACAATAATTTTGTCAAAACGCCGGTAACCGCCTGATTCTATCATCAAAGCCGCGTCAACAACAGCGATGCCTTGCGGATTTTCACGCTCGCGCTCGCACAGCCATTTGTTTTGTTTTTCGATAACCAATGGATGCACGATTGAGTTCAGCAGTTGCCGTTTTGCTTCGTCGGTAAAAACAATTGAGCCGATTTTTGCGCGGTCAAGCTCGCCGTTCGGCTGTAAAACTTCCGCGCCAAAGTTCTTGACAATCCGGCGCAAACCTTCTGTATTTGACTGAACAACTTCCCGCGCCGTCTGGTCGGCATCGAGAACAAACGCGCCGAGTTCGCGGAAAACTTCGCAAACATAAGATTTTCCGACAGCAATCGAACCTGTTAAGCCGACTTTGAGCATTTTTATTTTGAAACAACGATTTGCACGAATTTATCTTTAATCCACGAAAATTCGTGTAAATCGTTGTTTCATTTTTAAGTTTAGCGATTATGACGCGCCGCCAATTTCCCAATATTAAACTCGGCAATTTCCGTCAAAGTCAAACCTAATTCATCAGCGCACGCAGAAATATACCACAACACATCGCCGAGTTCGTCTTTTAATTTAGCGCGGATTTCTTCCGTTATTTTGCCGCCAAAATCGCGTTGGATTTTCTTGACAATGTTGGCAACTTCGCCCGCTTCGCCCGCGAGTCCGAGCGTCGGATATTCGAGATTTTTCAAACGATTCGGATACAAAGCCGTCTGCTTTGCTTCCCGTTGATATTCTTCAAAATTCATAATTTTTTTTCGTCGCAGAGACGCGAAGACGCAGAGATTTAAGAAAAAGATTTTATCCTGTAAATCCTGTTCATCCTGTTTTATTTTTTCTCTGCGTCTTCATGTTTCTGCGGTTTAATTCTCTTTTAATCTTCTCATCTTCGCGGCTTCAACCGTATTTTTCATCAACATTGCCACCGTTAAAAGTCCGACGCCGCCGGGAACAGGCGTAAATGCACCGGCTTTTTCCATCGCCTCTTTTGGGTTCACGTCGCCGACCAATGTAAATCCGCGTTTTTCGATTGTTTTTAAACGCTTTTCAATTTCAGATTCGTCAAAAAATTCTCGCGCTAAATCTTTATCCGAAAAATTGTTGATGCCGACATCAATCACGACTGCGCCTTGTTTGATATGTTCGCCGCCAATAAAACCGGCACGCCCGATTGCCGCTACTAAAATATCAGCTTGGCTCGTAATTTCCGCCAGATTTTTCGTGCGCGAATGGCAAATCGTAACAGTCGCGTTTTCCCGCAGCAAAAGCATCGCCATCGGTTTGCCGACAATATTACTTCGTCCGACAATAACCGCGTGTTTTTCGGCGATTTCGATGTCGTAATATCTCAAAATTTCAATTACGCCCGCCGGAGTGCAAGGCACAAGCGCGTTTTGTCCGCTTGCCAATCGTCCGACATTGACCGGATGAAAACCGTCAACATCCTTTTCTGGATTTATCGTTTCTAAAATTTCCTTTTCGTTTATTTGTTTCGGCAGCGGCAACTGTACAAGAATTCCGTCAACATCGTCGCGCCGATTCAATTCTTGAACCAAATTGAGTAGTTCTTCCTGCGTAGTTTCCGCCGGAAGATGTCGGTGTTCGGAAATTAAACCAAGTTCTTCGCTCGTTCTGACTTTATTGCTGACATAAACCTTTGATGCCGCATCTTCACCGACGCGCACCGCCGCCAGACACGGGCGAAAAGGCAAATTTCTAACTTCTTCAGCGACTTTGCCCTTAATTGCCTCAGCAACTTCTTTTCCGCTCAAAATCTTTGCGCGTTTTTTTATCGTTTCTGCTATCATAATTCAAGTTTTTGTTTCTTTATTTAGCTTACAACGGTTTTATTATTTTATGCTACAAGTCAATTTATCAAAGTTGTTTCTTTTCATTTTCGTTTTTTCGCTTTCGATTTCCGCTCAGAATTTAACCGAAGCACATCAAAAAATCCAAAACGCGGTTGGAAATCGAGATTATCAAACCGCGATTGACCAATTGCAAAACCTCGAAAAATCCGACAAAAAAAATTTCACACCCAACAATTACGATTATTTGCTGGCGCGAATGGCGGAGAAGCGCGATGATTTTGCGCTTGCCGCAACAAATTATCAAGCAGTTGCAAATCGCAATTCGGTTTTGAGTGAATACGCGCTGTGGCATCTTTCACAGATTGCCCGCGCTTCGGGAAATCTGATGCTTGAAAGAATTTATTTGCAGAAGATTTTGACGCTTGCGCCCGAAAGTCTTTTGAGCGACGCGGTTAAGATGCGAATGGCGCGAAGCTATTTTGAAAGCAAAAATTTTGATGTGGCGATTCAACTGCTTATTGATCAGCAGTCGGCAATCGGCAGTCGGCAGAATACAACGAACAACGAACAGCGAACAACGAACATTGCACAAAACCGCGAAATCCAAGTTTTGCTCGGCGAAGCGTATTTGCAAAACAATCAAATTCCGCAAGCGCGTCAGGTTTTTACGAAATTAACCAACAATCTTCCGAATCCGGCGCAACCTGACGATTTTGCGCTGGCGGGCGCGAAAAATCTTGATTTGCTTGACGGCGGAAAAGAAAATTTTGGCAAAAACGCGCCGCAGCTAGCTGACACGGAACATTACCGGCGTGCTTTGATTTATCAATTTAATCGCAATTTTCCGCTGGCGCGTTTGCATTTTCAAGCAATTGTCGAACGCTTTTCAACAAGTAATTATGTTGCTGCCGCGCTTTATCAAATCGGACGCGGTTACGCGCAGGAAGGCAATTTCGCTCAGGCGATTGGTTGGTTTGAGCGCGTCCAAGCCGAATTTCCCGATGACCTGATTGCCAGAGACGCTTTGAGTCAAACGGCTTCGGCTTACGCTCGTGTCAACAAATCGAAAGAAGCGATTTCGCGTTATCAAAAATTTATCCAAACTTATTCGGATGCCGACAATCTGGAACGCGCTTATTTAAATATCGTGGACGTTTTGCGCGATACCGGCGAAGATTTTGAAGCCTTAAAGTGGACGGCAAAAACTCAGGCAGATTTTAAAGGGAAACTTCCTGAATCGCTCGCGCTTTTTGCCCAGGCGCGAATTCATATTTCACGAAATGATTGGACAAACGCGCTTTCGGATTTAAACATTTTGCTGATGTTTCCCGATTTGGGCGGAACGAGAGTTCCGGGCGGCACAAACAAAGCCGAAATTACTTTTTTGAAGGGTTTCGCATTGGAAAATCTCAAACGCTATAACGAAGCAATTGACACTTATCTTTTGATTCCTGACGGGCGCAGCGAGTATTACGGCTGGCGAGCAACTGAAAAATTAGAAGCGTTGGCGAATGACGAGCAAACAAGGCGTTTTATCACGAAAAAAATAGGCGAATTAACAACAAATATCGAAGTCAGAAATGCCGAAGCACAGAGAAAAGCCGCGCAAGCCGTCCTGCGTTTGACAGACGCGGCGGAAATTCGCAGTAAAATGTTGGCGATCGTCCGAAAAAGTTATCCGCAGCTTCCCGATTATCAAAAAATTCCAAGCGGAAAACTGCTGGAATTCGGTCGCAAAGAAATTTTGAAGGAAAAACGCGATTCTGCAAATGAGAATTATCACAAAACTTTAGCCGACGAACTTTTATTTTTGGGACTTTATGACGAAGGAACACCTGAACTTGAAATCAGTCAACAGTCAACAGTCAACAGTTATCAGAACGACGGACAAAATAATCCAAAATCCAAAATCCAAAATCCAAAGTCGAATGATTTAGCTTATACTTTGGCTGTCTTTTACAAACGCGGCGAGATGGCAAACCGCGCTGTCGCGTATATCGAACCGCTTTGGCGAAATGTTCCCGCTGATTACCAACTCGAACTGATTCCGCGCGAGCAAATTGAACTGCTTTATCCAATGCCTTACGCCGATTCGCTTTTGAAGCTTGCGCCTGAAAAAAATGTTGACCCGCGTTTTATCTTAGCGATTATGCGGCAGGAATCGCGTTTTCGCGCCGAGGTCAAATCCAACGCGGCGGCACGCGGCTTGATGCAGTTTATTTCGACCACCGCCAATCAAATCGCATCGGAACTTGGGCGCGAAGATTTCAAACAAGATGAACTTTATAATCCGCCGACGGCAATTCTTTTCGGTTCGCAGTATTTATCGAATTTGTTCAAGCAATTTCCCAACCAACCGGCGGCAGTCGCGGCAAGCTATAACGGCGGCGAAAATAATATGATGCGATGGCTGGCGCGTGCCGAATCAGATAATCCCGACCGCTATGTTCCCGAAATTATTTATTCACAGTCGAAAGATTATGTTTATAAAGTGATGGCGAATTACCGTGTTTATCAGATGTTTTATGACGAGAAGTTAAAATCGAATTCACGTTAACATAAAAAACAAAAGATACCAAAAAATAAACTTCGCGTTATTTTAATGTCTAAGATTTCTCTTTTGGACGATAATAAGCACTTCCACGCTGTGTAAGTTCGGCTTTTTTGCCCAATGTGTCAATAACCGCACTAAGCAGTTCTTTGTTGCTGAGTTTGAAATTTACCACACCTTTCG
>MWVY01000138.1_pt1 | contig 17581 bp, 16 predicted proteins | sample 1047251 | NCBI WGS metagenome assembly MWVY01 (sample SAMN06349983, study PRJNA376086) | soil metagenome | isolation source: MS7-5 sample Antarctic (ecotone) soil | place: Antarctica | collected 2015-01-13
GCTTTATCAATAGCAGCTTCTGTATTTTTTGTAGCAGTGAAATAAGAAAAGTGGCTGAAAAATATGGTATGCTTACAGAAGTTTCCATAAAGGATGATGGTATAAAAAGCAGGTGGCTACACCTTATATGAGCATTGGCTATCATGTGCCAGAGGCTAAGCATCCTGATTATTATGCTTTAGATATTTTAAGTTCTATTTTGAGCAGAGGAAAATCTTCCCGCTTATATTCTTCTTTAGTAGATAAGAAGCAGCTAGCAACAACTGTTTCAACAGATTTTGGTGAAGCTTTTGATCCTACTTTATTTACTATAAACGCCGTTGCCAATAAAGGTGTGGAAGTAGATAAACTGGAAAAAGCAATTTATGAGGTGCTGGAAGAAATTAAAAAAGATGGAGTAACAACTACTGAACTTCAAAAAGTAAAAAATCAAAAGCTTATTGAATTTTATAACCAGGTAGAAACCATAAATGGTAAATCAAATAATATAGGAACTTATGAAGTGTTTTTTGGTGACTATAGAAAGATGTTTGATGCACCTAAAGAGTATGAAAAACTTACAGCAGATGATATAAAACGAGTTGCTAATGAATACTTCAAAAAAAGCAACCGTACAGTAGGTATTTTAAAATCAAATGTGGAAGAATAAAGTTTTGTTCATCTTACCAAAAAATATAAAAATGAAATTCTCCAAATATTATTTTTTCATAGCAGCACTTTTTCTACAGTTAACTGTTGGTGCACAGTCAACATCTTTTAAGCTGCCGGCATATGAAAAGTTTACTTTAACCAATGGTCTTACAGTTTATTTAATGGAGCAGCACGAGGTGCCTATGATAAATGCATCTGTTATTTTACCTGCAGGTGCTATTTATGATAATCAGCAAAATGCCCTCTCAGCTCTTACGGCTTCGGCACTGAAACACGGCACAAAAAACATGAGCAAAAGCAAGATGGAAGAGGAACTTGATTTTATTGGTGCTTCTGTAAATACATATGCTTCAAAAGAGTTTGCAGGACTAAGTGCAAAGTTTGCCTCAAAAGACAGAGAGAAAGTTCTAAATATCATCAAGGATATCCTGATGAATCCTGCTTTTGACGCTGCTGAATTTGAGAAGGAAAAGCAAAGAACGTTAGTAGGCCTGGAGCAGGCGAAAGAGAGTCCCCGCGCCGTTATTGGAAACTATTATGATCAATTGATTTATGCAAATCATGCCTATGCAAATCCTGTTTGGGGTAGTATTCCTTCGGTAACAAAAATTACTATTGACGATGTAAAGAAGTTTTACCAGAACTACTACATGCCTAATGATGCAGCCATTGCAATTGTGGGTGATTTCAATACGAAAGATATGAAGACAAGAATCACCAACTTGTTTAACAACTGGCAGAAAAAACCTGCACCTGCTAATATGGCCAACAAACCTGTTGGTCAACCAACTGCTGCCAAAGTTCTACTGGTAAATAAAGATGATGCCAGAGAAACTACGTTTTACATTGGTGGGCCTGGTGTCAGCAGATCTAATCCGGATCTTGTAGCAATTGAAGTTATAAATACTGTTCTTGGTGGTCGCTTCACATCGTGGTTAAACAATGAATTGCGTGTGAACACAGGGCTCACCTATGGCGCTAGGAGTGAGTTTAGTCCATTGAAAAATGCCGGCACTTTCCATATCTTCACTTTCACTGCTACAAAAAATACAGAAGCTGCTATTGATAAAGCTTTAGAAGTTTATAATAAGTTACATGCAAATGGTATTGATGATGAAACCCTTACTTCGGCTAAGAATTATGTGAAGGGCCAATTTCCACCTAAGTATGAAACCTCAGGTCAACTTGCATCATTATTAATACAAATGTTTTGGTATGGTTTCAATGAATCTTATATCAATAACTTTCAGAAAAATGTTGATGAACTGACAACTGATAAAGCCAACCATATCATTACAAAATACTTCCCAAAGAATAATCTTCAATTTGTATTGGTGGGTAAAGCAGATGAAATAAGAAAAGTGGCTGAAAAATATGGTATGCTTACAGAAGTTTCCATAAAGGAAGATGGTATAAAAACTTTTTAATTAAATAAGCTTTTTAAGGTTGTCCGTCCTGAGCCTTTCTCAAGGGAAGGCAGATACTCAAAAACATGAGGAGGGTGGTAAGGTGTTCTATCAGAAATGATTATTCGTCAGTCAATGTTTTTTGCTATAATGCATCACCATGACTTCTTCAGAGGAGATTCATAATACATTTTTTAAACTGATGGTGAAGTAGAAGGATATGCGGTTATGGTGGTTTGAATCAACTTTTAAAATCAATACAAGGCACTGGATAATTCCAATAGTAGATAGATTCCCATAAATGCAGCAAACATGCTAATGAGTACTGTTCTTTTTTCGGTATAAAGTACATCCTCTCCTCCTTTATCATCCTGTATAATCAGTTGGTATAGTTGCTCGATAAATGATCTCATACATACGTTATTTATCAAAGAGCAATGTTATATTTTAAATGTTCAGCGTGATTTAAGATGTGATGAAAGAGCGGAAAAATGTGACGGAAGAGTGGGTGAGTGGTAAGAATTGAAAAGTTGAGTTGATCAATGCGATTGTTCCAGTCTTGAAGCGGCATCACCATGACTTATTCAGAGGGTACCCATTCTGGAAATCAGCATTACAAAGTGAAGTCCTATGGAGTAATAGACTCGGCCTGCATTCCCGTAAATTTATCGTATGAAAACATTTGCTCAACATCTTCAGGCCTGTTACTTTTCTTACCAATAATTGATCTTGAGCCGTAAGAAAACAATGATGACAACAAGCTGGCAGGAATCATTCTCCTCCAACATTCAATTGTAGTACTGCCTTTTCTTTATCTTTCCTTTATGTTCAGATCTCTTCTGCTGATCCTCTGTATTTCTTTAGTCAATCCGGGCCACTCACAAAAAGAGATAAAGACTGATTCGCTGTCCCATATTTTCAAGGCCGCGGCAGATAAAGGATTCAGTGGCGTGGTGCTCATTGCAGAAAACGGAAACTCCATTTACCACAATGCTTTTGGCTATCGAAGGTTTGCCGAAATGATACCAATGAAGACAACAGACATCTTCGAACTGGCTTCTGTGTCCAAGCAGTTCACTGCGATGATCATTATGATGCTGCAGGAAAAAGGTAAACTGAATTATGACGAACTCGTAGAAAAATACCTCGAGATTCCCTACAAAGGAATTACCATCAGGCACCTGCTCACCCATACCAGCGGACTGCCCGACTACCAGGAGATCATGGATCAACACTGGGATAAATCTAAGGTGGCCGGTAACCAGGAAATATTGGAATACCTTAATAATTATGCTCCGCCAAAGCTGTTTGAACCGGGAGCTAAATATGAGTATAGCAACACAGGCTATGTCCTACTCGCCAGCATTGCGGAGAAAGCATCGGGTAAAGACTTTATCAGGATGTCAAGGAAATGGATCTTCAAACCGCTGAAGATGAAAAGCACGAATATCCGTACACTGAAACAAAAAGCGGCAACGGAAAACTTTGCTCTTGGCCATATAAATGTACCGGAGCGAAAGGAATATGTAAGAGCAGATTCGTTTCCTTCATCAGACTACACCATCTGGCTCGGCAATCGCAAAGGACCGGGAAGAGTCAGCTCCACTGCCGGAGACCTGTTGAAATGGGACCAGGCACTTTATACAGAAAAGCTGGTGAAGCAGTCCACATTACAAGAGGCTTACAAGCCGATGAAGCTAAATAATGACTCGATAAGCAACTATGGTTTTGGATGGTACCTGCGTAAAACTCCTGATGGTGAAAGTGCAGTATTTCATACAGGAGACAACCCGGGTTATTCCACTGTCATCGTTCGGTATCCTGATAAAAACAAGACCATCATCATGTTAAGCAATAATGCTGCGAAGACAGCGGACATGTTCCTGCAAACAGAACAGCTTCTGGTTAGAAACAAAGAGGTGCCGTGAGGTACCACATGGTTTTGCTGCATCAATAAAATATTAATGAAAGTCATTATTACAGGTACAACAGGAATGGTTGGCGAGGGTGTTTTGTTGGAATGCTTAACGCATCCGCAGGTAACGTATATATTAAGCGTGAGCCGGAAAACTACCGGTGTTACACATCCGAAACTGGAAGAATATATTTCCGCTTTTGTTGGTGTTGCCCGCTGCCAGCCGTTGTTGTGTCTTTTGACCAACAACTGAAAGGTAATGAGCCACTGGAAGTATTAATTTAACTGGGCTCATGCCATTGCTTACTGAGTATTACCCACAATTCTTTACTGCCACTATACTTGAATGGAAGCCCTTGCTGAAACAGGACAAGTACAAAGATATTATCATTGACAGCCTGAGGTTTCTTGTGCAACAAAACAGGGTTAATGTGTACAGCTTTGTCATTATACCAAATCACATTCACCTGATATGGCAAATTCAATCGGGACATAAAAGAGAAAATGTGCAAAGAGATTTTCTTAAGTATATAGCACAAAAGATAAAGTTTGATCTATTAAAAAATGACAAAGAATGGTTGCAACAGTTTAAGGTTGATGCTAAGGACAGGAGGTACCCCCGCCTGACCGGACGGGCAGGAGATTTGGGAAAGAAATCCATTGAGCACTGATTTGTATAATCATAAAGCATTTCTGCAAAAGTTGGAGTATATTCCTGCCCGTCCGGCAGGCGGGCATCGAAATCCTGTGCAGGAAAGATGGAGTTTAGCTGGCACTGTGGAAGAGTATAAATATTTTTCAGCAAGGTTTTATGAAACAGGAAAAGATGAATGGGAATTTCTAACTCATTATGCAGATTAACTAAATTCAGTTGTTGGTGAACAACAACAACAATGGCGTAAAAAAATGCATGTTGCTTCAGAGGCTGGGTAACATCCTTATCAAAAATTGAATCTTATATTTATAGAAGAACCAATCAATATGCGAAAAAATATTTTTTTATTGCCCCTGCTATGCTTTTTTCTTTTTACAGATGCACAAAGTTTCCGCATTAAAATTGCCCCGGATCTAAAACAATCTGTTTTCGATGGCCGGCTCCTCTTGTTAATTTCCACTAACAACACTAAAGAACCGCGTTTTCAAATAAGCGATGCTGTTAATACACAAATGGTATTTGGTAAAGATGTCGAGAACTGGCACATGGGTACATCTCAACTGGTAAGCGAAGACGCCTTTGGTTATCCGATTGAACGGTTAAATAATATACCGGCAGGCGATTATTATGTGCAGGCTTTATTGCACAAGTATGAAACCTTTAATTTAAAAACAGGACAAACAGTAAAGTTGCCGATGGACAGAGGAGAAGGTCAGCATTGGAATCAGGCGCCAGGAAATATTTACTCCACTCCCGTTAAAATCCATATTGACCCAAAGACATCCAATGAAATATCCATTACAATTAATAAGATAATTCCGCCGATAAAAGAACCGGAAGAAACTAAATATATCAAGCATATAAAAATTCAAAGCAAGCTGCTTACGGAATTTTGGGGAAGGCCAATGTACCTTGGGGCTCATATACTTTTGCCTGAAGGTTTCGATCAACATCCGGATGTAAAATATCCGCTGGCCATTTTTCATGGTCACTTTCCTGCTGACTTCGGGAACTTTCGCACGACACCCCCTGATGCAAATTTAAAACCCGATACCAGTGATCGTTTTCACATTACAGGGTATAATATCATTCAGCAGAAAGAACAATATGATTTTTATAAACAATGGACGGGACCTGCTTTTCCAAGAGTGATTGCAATTGAGATACAACATGCCAATCCTTACTACGACGATTCGTATGCCGTAAACTCTGTCAACCTTGGCCCTTATGGTGATGCTATTACCTATGAGCTGATCCCTGAAATTGAAAAACGTTTTCGTGGCATTGGAAAGGGTTGGGCAAGGTTCCTCTATGGCGGCTCAACAGGTGGATGGGAAGCATTAGCTGCACAGGTATTTTATCCGGATGAATATAATGGTTGTTATGCAGCCTGCCCCGACCCGATTGATTTTCATCATTACGTTACAGTTGATATTTACAATGATAAGAATGCCTATTATGTAAAAAGCGATTTTAAAAAATTGCAGCGTCCTGGTCATAGAAATTACCTGGGGCATGTGAGTGCAACTATTAAGGAAATGAACCATCGGGAACTGGCACTGGGTACACGCAGCCGCAGCGGCGACCAGTTTGATATCTGGGAAGCTGTTTTTTCTCCGATGGATGCAGACGGGTATCCCAAAAGGATTTTTGATAAATATACCGGTGCAATTGATTCAACTGTTGCCAGGTATTGGCGGGATAATTATGATCTAACACATATCATTAAACGCGACTGGCCAAAGATTGGTGAAAAACTAAAAGGTAAGATTCATATTTATGTTGGAGATATGGATAATTATTATTTAAACAATGCTGTATACACGGTTGAAGACATGTTGAAAAAATTGAGCAACCCTCCCTGTAATTGTGAAGTAACGTATGGCGACCGGGCAGAGCATTGCTGGAATGGCGATCCTACGCAACCAAACTATATTACCCGGCTTCGTTATAACCAAATGTTCATTAAAAAATGGGCTGAAGAAATAAAAACAAGAGCACCGAAAGGAGCAGATATTAAATCATGGAGATATTAAGAAACAGCTTATTTTTTGTGGTATTTTCTACCGCTTGCGATTTACCTGCTTTTAGTTATTTTTTCCGCTTTTGTTGGTGTTGCCCGCCGCCCAGCCGTTGTTGTGTCTTTTGACCAACAACTGAAGCTCAGGTAATGAGCCACTGGAAGTATTAATTTAACTTGGCTCATGCCATTGCTTACTGAGTATTACCCACAATTCTTTACTGCCACTATACTTGAATGGAAGCCCTTGCTGAAACAGGACAAGTACAAAGATATTATCATTGACAACCTGAGGTTTCTTGTGCAACAAAACAGGGTTAAGGTGTACAGCTTTGTCATTATACCAAATCACATTCACCTGATATGGCAAATTCAACCGGGACTTAAAAGAGAAAATGTGCAAAGAGATTTTCTTAAGTATACAGCACAAAAGATAAAGTTTGATCTATTAAAAATGACAAAGAATGGTTGCAACAGTTTAAGGTGATGCTAAGGACAGGAGATGTTTACCAAAACATCTTTTTACATACAAATACCTCTCAGTAGTTTTAATCTTGAAATGTCCAGCAAATCTTTTATATACCGAATATCTGTGCCTTTCTCAAATAAATGTGTGGCAAATCTGTACCACCTGAAGAGAGTACTATTCTTTACTTATTGGCTCCAATGGCCGCAGCGCAGTTGTCCTGTCAATGTAAATAAAAGCGTCATACCTTTTCGGAATTATGGAAGGAACATAGTTTCTTGTTTTTTCATATTGCGGCTGATATACTACTCCAATAGCTCTTTGGCTGATCCACCGGTTGTAGGCTCTATTACCCGCGATCTCTTTTGAAAGAACAATCTTATCATGTGCACCATCCTTGTGCAGAATATGATCCCAGCTGCCTTCTAAAGCAGGGGGCACTTCCACCTGTTGTACAGGTCCGCCCCACCGATCTGATGCAATCACATTTCCACTATAAGAGCCAAAACCAATTATATACACATTCTTCTCCCCGTAATCTTTTCTCACTAACTCACCAACATTAGTTTGTCCGCTCCTTGACATAGTTGTATACCGTGCATCACCCACATGGGTGTTATGCTCCCAAACAATTGCTTTTGCAGTATTGCCGTGCAGTTCCATTAATCTTTTTAATGTTACCGCCATATGCCTGTCCCGTATGTTCCATGATTCTGCATAATTATGAGCTGCAGTACTATAATACCTTTCACCATTCAGAACAACTAACGCATATTGTTGTACGAGAAAATCTGCTTCATTATCCGGAATCTTTCCACCTGTATAATTTAGTATCACTTGCCACAACTTGTCAGACTCACGGCCACATCCTCTTCCTGTTCTTTCTGCAGCCGAGCCATATCCTCCTATATTGTAGCTGAAGGGCTTAAAACATCTGTGTGCATTTTTGGTTGCGTCCTGCACAGGGAGAGGCGCATTTTTCACCACCGGCATTAGCTCGGTTAATGATTCCCAAACGCAAAAAACATCAAGTCCATAAAAGCCAATTTTATCATTGGCTGCTTTCCTTTGATTAAAAGAATTCAACCATCCGACAAGTTCCGCCACTTCATAGTTACCCCACATCCACCTGGGCCATCGGTTGTATTGTTTTAATAGGGTAACAACAGCCAGGCTGTCTTTTTTTTCTCCTTTTACAAATTGATTTACCCGGTATGAGTCAGCCCATTCACCTTCCACTGCTATAAAATCAAATCCTTTTTCTTGTATCAATCGCTTGGAAATGGCTGTACGCCATGTGTAGTATTCAGAAGTGCCGTGTGAAGCTTCGCCCAGTAATACAACCCGTGCATCGCCAATCTCCTGAATTAAAATGTCAAGGTCTCGTTCGCTTCTTAATGGGTAGGATGGGATTGTTATATTAGCTACAACCGTTTGGTTAGCTCTTTGGGAAGTTACATTTTCTGAATTCTGTTTTGCAGGAGCCTTCGGAGGTATACAATTTATGAAGACCAGAAAAGTAAATACAAAATAGCATCGCCTAAAAACAACACAGATACCGATCATACACCTCTTTCTATGTAACATTTATTCACATACCAATAACCTTACCAACACCCCGAATCTATTTATAACATAACCTGTAGTGTTGAAATTAACCGGGTAATTTGGTATTGGTGGTACACTAATTGACACTTTTTAGTAAAATAAATTTATGGCAAAAGATAGAACAGGAAAATTTCACCCCGGGAAAGGGAAACCCTCAGGAATAAACAAGGAAGAGGGTTTAGATTTACATCCAACGGCTCCGGATAAGCTGGATGATTATTTGGAGTTGTCTGATAAATATACAGAAGGGGAAGATGAGCTTTCAGCTAACGTTCGTGTTATGCACCCCAATAGAAATACTTCTAAAGGCGAAGATCAATATAAAGGAAAACCAAATGTTGAAGAAAGTAATAAATCAGAGTACGAATCTGCTTCAGAACCTGACAGAGCAGTCATTGCAGAAGAATTACCTGGTGTACTTACTAAGGAACTCTTCACTGAACTAGCTAATTTCAAGCATGAACATTGTGTGTCACTTTTTTTAGGTACTCACCGGGCAGGTGTGGAAGTAAATGAACAATTTGATCCTGTAACCGTAAAAAGATCTTTACAGGATATAACAACTCAATTAAGTCAAAAAGGATTTAACAAACCGGCTATAGAGAAAATTTTAGATCCGGTTAATGAATTAATTGGAAAAGATGATTTTTGGAAAACACAGTCTAATGGATTAGCGCTTTTTATTTCAGATGGTTTTTTCAAATATATAAGAATGCCGCTGGCACCTGAGCAGCAACTTGTTATTGAAAATTCTTTTTATGTGACTCCATTGATTCCAATAATGACCAGCAAAGAATATTTCTATTTAGTTGTGATCAGCAAAAAGCAGGTTAAGTTATTCCGTGGTGATGCATTTGGGTTAGAATTTATTCCGGTTGAAGGTTTACCTCAGGGAATGGATGATTTATCAAGAGATGATAAAGGTGAAGAAGGCACTTTTAGAAATGAGGGTCCCGCTGCAACTACAGGAACTGGCTTTCATGGCATGGGTGGCGGAAACAATGTGGATGAAAAAGCTAAGATTGCCACTTATTTTGAGGCAGCGGATGATGTTATTTACAAGAAAATTCTACATAATGAAAATGCGCCCCTTGTATTAGCTGGTGTAGAATATCTGATCCCGATTTACAAGTCTGTGGCTGATTATAACAACGTGTGGGATGATGCGCTGACTGGGAATTACGAGTACAAAGACACACCTACATTGTACAAGGAAGCTAAAGAGACGATGTCTCCGTATTTTGAACGGCGGATAAACAAGGCTCTTGAATTATATGGAAATCAGTCTGCTACTGCACTAACCTCGTCTATTCCTGCTGACGTGATCCCAGGCACCTATTATTCCCGGGTGTCTTATCTTTTTGTACAAAAGGGTGCTCATATATGGGGAACATTTGATGAAATGTCTAATGAAATTAAACTACATGAAACCCAGCAGGAGGATAGTGAAGACTTAATTGATAACGCTGTGGTAAAGACCCTGGCAACTGGTGGCGATGTATTTGTATTGGAAAAGGAAAAGATGCCGGCAGATAGTACAATAGCAGCTATTTTCAGGTATTAAACTAATATTTTAAAACTGTTTAAAAAAGGTCACCAACAGGTGATCTTTTTTTGGTGTGTCACTGTATAGTTAAATTGATTTTTTCTTAAATATTTAAGGATATCTGTATGCCAACAATTGAATAAATTGATGAACTTGCAGCATACTTTCTTTTTGATGGAGTTCAGAAAATTTAGTGTATTTACTATTTTATTCCTTGTAACAAATCTTACCATTGCCCAGGGTAGGGGAGCGGATTTTCATCGAATAGACTGGAATGTACAATTCATTCAAGCTTCAGCCCCGGAAGTGCTTGCTCAAAAACTTACTTCCTCTTATTCAACGGACCTGGAGAAAGTCAGATCGATCTTTAGATGGATTACAGAACATATAGAGTATAACACTCTTATTTATAACAGGTACTCAAGATCGTCGAAAAAATTGTTTTTTGACGATGACGACGACACATCCACTGTACTGAAACCCTTGAATGAACGAGTAGCAGCCACTGTCTTGAAAAGAAAATTAGCCGTTTGTGACGGGTATGCAAGACTTTTTAAATCATTATGTGATTTTGCAGGGATAAAATCAGAAATTATAACAGGTTATGCAAGAACGGATTCGGAAAACAATACAAGCTTTAGATCTAACCATACCTGGAATGCTGTTTTTATTGACAGCAACTGGTATTTGTTAGATGTAACCTGGGCCAGTGGGTACCTTTCATTTTGGGGCAATGAATATGTAAGAAAGTATAACGATTTCTATTTTTTAACGGATCCAAAAGAATTTATTAAAGATCATTATCCTGAAGACCTCCAATGGACATTGTTAGATGACCCACCAACACTGCGGGAGTATAATCAATCTCCATTTAAACATTCATCTTTTATTAAATACAAGATCACTTCATTTAAACCAGCAGTAGGTATAATTGAAGCAGCAGTTGGAGACACTCTTCAACTTGAGCTATTAGTGAGAGATCTAGATGTGGGTTCATCACTTGAGCATAAATTTTTTATAGATTCTATTTCTCAAAATCAAAGAAAAATGGCTTTCATTGAGCCGCATTCAACATCAAAGCAAAAAATAGTTTTTCAATATATAGTTCAACCAACTGTTTATTGGCTTCATCTTGTACATGATGAAAATATAATACTTCGGTATCGTATAAAGATGAAAGAAGCCGTAGCCGTAAACCATTAGTTAGCAGTAATTGCCAGTACATGAAACTAACAATCATATTGCTCTTATTGTCTTTTGCCATGACGAGTTCATGGACTTGTTGTAAGCCAGTTGAAAAGGATTTAATGCTGGATAAGAGTAGGAGTTGGCTTCCCCTGAAAGGAAGGACTCAGCTTTTTTTTATAGATGAAAGTGGCCAACCTGTAACTTTCTCTTTACGAGTAATTGATACCATTGAGAATAGAAGTACCAGGTGTTCGGAATATAAAGCTGAATATATAGATGCAACACTTTACTTGAACCCTACACGTTCTGATTCCATTTATTTTCATTTAGAACCTCCAAATTTCCTGCTTTTAAAAGCATATAGTGGTAATTTACCTACTGTAGACGTAGGGGATGTTTTAAATTACAAAAGGCAAGGTCTTATCGAAAAATTCACAAACTACAACCTTGGCAACAGGACGTATAACGAGGTTATCCTTACATTGCCTTATCCATCCAACCTCCGCATAATTGACTCTGTATACATAGCTAATAATTATGGAATAGTAGGATTTAAGTATTTAGATAAAAAATATACCTTACAATAATCAACTACAGCTAACATTATGTTTCTGAAATAGCGGCTTGACTACAACGGCTCAACGCAATAACTTTATTCAACTTTGAAACAAAAGTGAAGATGAAGTAACACAGAATGCCGCCACTTCAGAAACACCTGTCCGTTAAATAATAGTTCTTCCTTATAAATTAGTATAATAAGGATTTTGATTATTCAGTTTTTATAGTACTTTTATTCTTCACCAAAGAAAAGGAGGTATTCATGCAATCTGCAGATTATTCATGGAAACCTTCGGTTGGTATCGCCTAACCGGGTTACTCCATTCAAATATCTGAATCTCGCTTTGCGAGATGGGCCACTAATGTTTTAGTGGCTTTTTTGTTTCTATAGCAATCCATACGTTGGCATGATTTATACATTTATATACTTACTCTGAAAAGTATGTCTAAAGAAATTATTGAAACTGATATAAGCAGGTATTTGAAAAAAGGTAAGAAGTCGAATTTTCCAACAGACATCAAGCCGATGCTGGCAACCCTTGTAGATGCACCCGTAGAAGAACCAGGATGGTTGTATGAAGTGAAATGGGATGGCTACAGGGCACTTTCTTTTGTTAACGTTAATGGAGGATCACCTGTGGTTGATATACGATCCAGGAACAATAAACCTTTTAATGAGAAATTCTATTCCGTTTATGATGCACTCAAAAAATGGGAGGTTAGTGCAGTTGTAGATGGAGAGATCATTGTAGTAAATGACAAAGGCTTTCCTGATTTTAGTGGACTACAAGGATGGCGTAGTGAGGCTGACGGACACTTGATGTATTACCTTTTTGATATTCTGTGGATTGATGGTTATGATATCATGAATGTTCCATTAGAGGACAGACGTAAAATTTTGTCTTTAGCTATCACAGCAGATGATACTATCAAGATCAGTGAAAACTTTGAAGCTACAGGAAAAGAATTTTTTTTACTGGCGGAACAAATGGGGCTGGAAGGGATAATCGCCAAAAGAGCCAATAGCATTTACTTACCAGATGCAAGATCAAAGGAATGGTTGAAAATAAAAACTGAGAAGCGGCAGGAAATGGTAATTGGTGGTTATACTCGAAATGAAAATACATCCAAGCAGTTTAGTGCATTGTTGGTTGGAGTATTTAACAACGGTCGATTTGATTTTGTTACACCTGTAGGCACAGGCTTCAGCAATAGTTTACAAAAAGAGATACTTCAGAAATTAAAACCACTGGAAACACCGACATGTCCATTCAGTACTGTTCCTGAATACAATAAACCTTCACGTTTCAGACCTAATCCTCCCAAGGCGGAAGTAACATGGGTTAAACCTGAAGTGGTGTGTGAGATCAGTTATCGTGAAGAGACAAGAGACGGTGCAATAAGACACCCATCATTTAAAGGATTAAGGGAAGATAAGAATGCCAAAGATGTAACTTGTGAGCAACCAGCTGCTACTGAAGATATAGTTGATGAGAATAATAGTTTGCTACAAAAAAAAGTAATCTCATCACCCGGAAAAAAACAAAGGAAAACATTTTTAAATCCTAAGGACGAGACCCAGGTTCGCAACATAGGTGGCCACGATCTAAAATTTACCAGCCTAAGCAAAATTTATTGGCCGAAAGAAAAGGTTACTAAGAGAGATATGCTGAATTATTATTACCAGGTAGCTCCATACATGCTTCCCTACTATAAGGATAAGCCGCAGACTTTGTACCGCTTTCCACATGGTATAGAGGGAGAAGCATTCTATCAAAAAGATGTAAAAGGTAAAGCACCCGAATGGGTAAAAACGTTTCCTTATTTCAGTTATGCTGATAATAGGGAAAAAGAATTTTTAGTGATTACGAACGAAGCCGGTTTATTATATGTTGCATCACTTGGTTGTATTGAAATGAATCCGTGGAGCAGCCGTATACAATCACCTGATAACCCGGATTGGTGCATCATTGATTTGGATCCGGATAAAAATACATTTGAACAGGTTATTGAAGCAGCACAGGTCACTAAAAGAATACTGGATGCCATCGATATTCCATCATACCCAAAAACATCAGGTTCAACAGGCTTACACATTTACATTCCATTTGGAGCAAAGTACGATTATGAGCAGTCAAAAGAATTTGGACGGGTGATTGCAAGATTGGTACATGAACAGATTCCTGAATTCACAAGCATAGAAAGAAAAACAAAAGACAGGGGTGGAAAAATGTATATCGATTTTCTACAAAACAGGCCGCAGGCAACTGTAGCCGGACCTTATTCTCTCCGTCCAAAACCTGGTGCACCGGTTTCCATGCCATTGCACTGGGAAGAAGTAAAGAAAGGTTTAAATATTAGAGATTTTACCATTTTTAATGCAGTTGATAGATTAAAAGAGCAGGGAGATATTTTTAAACCTGTGATGGGGAAAGGCATCAATCTTCAAAAGACACTTAAGAAAATTGAAGCGGTTTTTAAGTGATCTCACAATTGTTTGGAACCACATAGAACAGTAGTTCACATAGAAAGACACATAGATGTTCACTTAGTACTCTATGTTTCACCTATGATTTCTATGTTCTATTTGGTGTGATCACTATACAACATCCCAGAAAATTGAAGCGGTTTTTAAAGTGATCTCACAATTGTTTGGAACCACATAGAACAGTAGTTCACTTAGAAGACACATTGATGTTCAGAAGACAGTGTTCTATGTTTCACCTATGATTTCTATAGTTTATGTGGTGCAAGCATATACAAATAGCCAAGAAAATTGAAGCGGTTTTTAAGTGATCTCACAATAGTTTAGAACTTCATAGAACAGTAGTTCACATAGAAAACACATAGATGTTCAGCTTGCATTAGTTTATGTTTCACCTATGATTTCTATGTTCTATGTGGTGTAATCACTATACAACATCCCAGAAAAATTGAAGGGGTTTTTAGGTGATCTCACAATTGTTTGGAACCACATAGAACAGTAGTTCACATAGAAAGTCACATAGATGTTCAGCTTGCATTAGTTTATGTTTGCTTTGTCAGGTGAGCCAGTTACAATACCTGCTAAATAACAATTCTTTGTCTCCTGAAGTGCCGGTGCTAACTGTCCGCTGCTATAGCTTCCTAAACCTACCAATGCAATTCCAAGTTTTCTTTTATTCTCTTGTGCCATAACTAAAATTTACTCTTGCTCATAATATTTTACTCCTTGTTCCTGTAGAAACTGCTTTATAACATTTGCATGAATACAGTAACCTACATGCAAACAAGGTTGGTTGGTGATACGTATTTTTTCACCATTGCTGATTACTTCTTTGTTCTTCATATCAAATCCCAGATGTAGATGATTAGTAGCAAACTGCATTCCGCACACAATTCCTTCTTTTGTAAATAACGGTCCGCCGCTTTGACCTTTTAAACCGGGAGTGCTCATTTCAATTCCATATATACCTGTTGCATCAGCAAGATGTCTTGTAATCATCCCTTCTATTGGAAATCTTGGAGTACCGGAAATTCCAGTAGATGACCACTGAATAGAGTCGCTGCCTGAGTTGTATTCAAAATTGGAAAATTCAGGGAAAGGAAAACCTAATCTGCATAAAAACATCCCCTGCTGGAGTTCATTACTGGCTCTTAAAAATTTTGCATAAGAAGTATATTTAAGATTTTTAGGCTGTACCAATTTTACTATTGCAAGATCATATTTGGGGTGAGGAATAACTTCAATTCCTGAGAACTGCTCAGCACAATTGAGCCGTATAAGAATTTCACATAGAGGATTATTATCAAAACCATATTCACTTAATAACTCCTTCACCCGCTTATTATAGCTTCCACTTTTTTGAAGATCGTTTCTCTTCTTTTTAAACTCTGTGAACTTATTCAGTAAACTTTGAGAATATGGAATTAATTGGGCAACATGATTACAGGTAACAGCTACTCCTTCTTCATTTACAAAAAACATAGTTGCAGCGCCGGGTCTCACTGTTGTACTTCCATAAGCTCTCTCGATAGTGTGAATTGCACTTGTAAAACCCGATACCTGATTTATAGCTTCAACAAACATTGGTATTAATTTTTTTTAATCATATATCATAAACTTATAAGAAGAAGTAGATATTATACCGGGAACATTGATAAGCTACATTAACCAGGTTTGTGCTATAATGCTTCCCCACATGTTTTACAATACCTCGCATCAAAGTCATGACCTTCTTTGCCACAACCAGGACAAACATTTGAATTATGTTCTGTTTTACGCAACGCCAGGGCTATTTCTGTTGTTACTATCCCGGTAGGTACGGCTATAATAGAATAACCAGTCAACATGATGATACTCGCCAATAACTTACCAAGTGGAGTGACTGGTGAAATGTCACCATAACCTACTGTTGTAATTGTAACAATTCCCCAATAAATGCTAGTAGGAATACTTGTAAATCCATTTTCACCTCCTTCTATCACATACATTATTGATCCCTGGATGGTGATCAGCGTTAAAACAAACAACATGAATATGCTGATCTTCTTTGCACTGGATCTGATAGCACCTCCTAAAAACTGCAGTTCTGAAAGGAAGTGTGTCAGTTTAAATATTCTAAAGATCCTTAACAACCGCAATGCTCTTAAAACAAGAAATGGTGCAGTTCCTGCAAAAAATATGCTTAAGTAAGTTGGAAGTATAGCAAGCAGATCTATGATACCTAAAAAGCTGAAAACATACCTTAAAGGTCGCTTGATGCTTATTAACCTCAAGATATACTCTATAGTAAAAATTATAGTAAATATCCATTCTAATATGTAGAATGCATTTCCATATACTTTATTTAAGCGTTGTATACTATCCAGCATTACCACTAATATACTGGCAAGAATCAGAACAAGGAGTGCTACATCAAATGCTTTACCTTCTTCAGTATCTGATTCATAGATTATTTCCTGCAACCTGCTTTTCCAGTTGTGAACTTTATTTGTCATAAACTGAATTGGTCAACTTACTTTAACACAGAAAATTTGAATAACATGTGAGTTACAAGTTATAATATAAATTCCAACGTTGCTTAGTGAAGCAACTGCAGCAGGTGAAAACAAAAAAGACTGTTCATTACTCGAACAGTCTTTTACTCCTTGAATTATTTAGATTATAAATTAGCCTCTATTTTTTTAACGAAATTCATTTTTGGTTGTGCACCTACTAACTTATCCACTACTTGACCATTTTTCACAAATAAAATTGCAGGGATGCTGGTAATCCCATAATTCATGCTCAATTGGGGGTTATCATCTACATTAACTTTTCCCACATTTACTTTTCCATCATATTCTTTAGCAAGTTCTTCTATAACAGGACCAATTGCTCTGCACGGCCCGCACCACTCAGCCCAAAAATCTATAACTGTAAGTTTATCAGAGGTTAATACTTCGCTTTGAAAATTTGTATCTGTGAATTCTTTAGCCATAACTTATATTTTAAATAATGATTTATTTAATCATCAAATTTATTACCAAGAGTGGTTATATGTTATCTTGTCGCATATGAGGCGCCTTTGGCAGACATTACTACAT
>MWVY01000023.1_pt2 | contig 17484 bp, 13 predicted proteins | sample 1047251 | NCBI WGS metagenome assembly MWVY01 (sample SAMN06349983, study PRJNA376086) | soil metagenome | isolation source: MS7-5 sample Antarctic (ecotone) soil | place: Antarctica | collected 2015-01-13
GATTGAACCATTGACGGTTTCGATTTCGTCTAAAATCGCGCCGCGCGGAACAATTAGATGAAATTCGACCTGCGAAAAGTGTAACATAACGGATGAAAAAATAAAGTCGGTTGAAAAAAAATGTCACAAATCAGAAACTTGCGGTGTTCTTCAAATAACAAGGAAAAAAATTCCTGAATTTATTTCATATTTATTCTAAAAGGAGAATGCAGTTATGTCTTGGTTATATTCACTTATTTTCGCAGGGTTGATGTTTTCGACTGAAAGCACTTTACCGATTCAAATAAATTACGGTTACACGGAATCAAACATTAGAAAGGTCATTAAACTTGACGAAACCGAAAGATTTGAGCAAACTTATCCACTCAATGCAAACGGCAGAGTCAGCGTTTCAAACGTCAACGGTTCGATTACAATTGAAACTTGGGACAATCCGCAAGTTAAACTCGAAGCCGTCAAAATCGCCGACAGCAAGGAAAGATTAATGGAAGTTGAAATTAAAATTGACGCGCGGCAGGATTCTTTCAGCGTCGAAACCGATTACGAAAATATGCGGAGCAGAAACGGCGACAAAAATCGGAATAACGGCAAACTGCAGGTCGAATTTCATCTAATTGTTCCGCGCGGCGCGATTTTAGACGAAATCGAAACCGTCAATGGTTCAATCAGTATCTCGAATGCGGTAAATACCACTAAAGCCTCTGCCGTCAACGGAGAAGTCAAAGCGACGAATCTACGCGGCACGGCTAATTTATCAACCGTCAACGGCACGGTTGAAGCCGATTTTGAGCAACTGCAAGCGGGAAGTCGCATTTCACTCAACACCGTCAACGGAACGGTAAATTTAACTATTCCGTCTGACGCAAACGCCACTATTAAAGCTGATTCGCTAAACGGAAATATCAGTAACGATTTTGGTTTGCCGATGCACAAAGGGCAGTATATCGGGCGCAATCTTTACGGCAGAATCGGCAGCGGAGATGTCCAAATTAAACTCAATAGTGTCAACGGCGGTTTGTCCATTCGGCGAAAAAACGACGGCAAAAATCCGAGTCCGGCGATAAATCTTCTTCCGACTAAAAACAACGATGATTTTGATGGTGATTATGATGCAAATATCAAAAGGACAATCAAAAATACAAATAAAACCATTGTCAAATCTGAACGAGAAATCGGCGAAGCGATAAGCGGCGCGATAATAGAGGGAGTTACAAAAGTCACTACCGATTCGATTAAAACAGTTATGGATGCTACTAATGAAAAGATGCAGGCGAAAATTAAAGAAGCACAACAAAAAGCACTGGCGCGAATGTCGGACGTAAATTGGATTGTTAGCTCGCCTAAAATCGAAAAAAAAAGTGATTCTTTTGCGGTCAAGGGAATTCCGAAAGTTACGGTTGAAGCGGAAAACAGCGCAGTCAGCGTGCGCGGTTGGGACAAATCGGAAGTGCAGTATTTTGTATCGAAAATTTCAAGAAATCAAAATCAAACGCCGTTGGAATTTGCGGCGGAGCAAAACGGTTCGGATATAAATATAATAAATATAAAAGTAATAAACAAAGATGAAGCAAATCGTTTCAACGAACCGAATCGCGTTCGCGTGGAGGTTTTCGTGCCAAAAAAGTCGAATCTAAAAATTGTTACGAGTGGCGAAATTCGGCTCGAAGGCGTTTCGGGCGAGATTGAACTAATCGGCGAAGATGGCGCGTTGAATGTGCGCGATGCGGACGGCAAACTGCGCTTGACGGCGGCGGACGGACGCATTCGCGTGATTGGTTTCAGAGGCGAAATTTCTGCTCAAACCGCTGACGGCGATATGAATCTTGAAGGCGATTTTCAAAAACTTTTCGCGCATACCGAAGACGGCACAATAATCTTGACCTTGCTCGAAAATGTCAATGCAACTCTTTCGTCAAACAAAAGAATCAATGTCGAAGGAATAACTTTAACCGAAACAAGCGAAAATAATTGGCGCATCGGCAAAGGCGGCACAAACTATCAGTTACAGACAACCGATGGACAAATATTTGTTCGCCCGGCGAATATAATAAAAACAAACTAAAAGTAAATTTCAAATACACAAAAGTTTATTTTGCTTTCAAGCTGTTTATTTAAAACTTTCTGACCAAATATACGTTTTAGTTAAAGCAAGTGATTTTAAAATTTGCTTTCCAATCAATAATCTATCTCCTTTTTATAAAACTGAGGTGTCGTATGAAAAAGTTCTACGCTTTTCTAGTCATTATATTTTTTGCAATTTATACAAACGCGCAGCCGACAAACACAAATGTTTCCAATGATTCAAACAATAAAAAAACAACTTCCGACAAAAATCCCAAATTAATTCTTCCGCCCGAGAAGGCAAATCCTGTAAAAATCACGAAAATCTCCACGCTACCCGTAATTGACGGCAAACTTGACGATGAGATTTGGAAGACTGCGACTGTTTTTAAGGATTTTATTCAAACCGGTCCGGGCGATAATGTCGAGCCTTCAAAACCAACCGAAGCGTATCTGGCATATGACGAAAAAAATCTCTATATTGCGTTCAAATGCTGGGACGAACGCGACAAAATTCGCGCTACGCTTGCCAAGCGCGACGAAGTTCTCGGCGAAGACAACGTGCGCGTCTGGCTCGATACTTATAACGACCAACGCCGCGCGTATGTTCTTGGCTTTAATCCGTTGGGAATACAACAGGACGGAATTTTTACTGAAGGGCAAGGACCGGATTTTTCGGTTGACATCGTGATGGAATCAAAAGGCGTAATTGAAGATTGGGGCTGGTCGGTTGAAGTTAAAATTCCATTTAAATCTTTGCGTTATTCAGCGGGCAAAGGCAAATTTTGGGGCTTCAACGTGGCGCGAAACATTGACCGACTTAATGACGAGTTTGATTCGTGGATGCCGGATGACCGAAATATCTCAGGATTTCTTATTAAACACGGTAAAATCGGCGGGCTTGACGAAATAAAAACCGAGCGAACACTGGAAATTACGCCGAGCGTTACGATTTCCGAAAGCGGCAGACGACTTGCCGTTTATCCTAATACATTTGATTCCGATAGATTTGTTAACCAATCCATCAAACAAGATATTGGCGTAACGCTCAAATATACAATCACGCCGAATATAACACTTGACGCGGCTTATAATCCCGATTTTGCGGAAATTGAAGCAGACGCGCCGGTGGTTACGGCAAATCAGCGTTTTCCGATTTTCTTTCAGGAAAAACGTCCGTTTTTTCTTGAAGGCTCGGAAATTTTCGGGTCGCCGCTGCAAGTTTTTTATTCACGGACGATTGTTGATCCTGATTTAGCGGCAAAATTAACGGGAAAAATTGGTAAAACTTCCTTCGGATTTCTTGCCGCATCCGACAACGCGCCCGGAAACTACGACGAAGATGAGCGAAATAATCCGAATTTGCGTCCGCGCATCAGCGAATTTCTGGACAAAAACGCGCTTTTCGGTGTTCTTCGCCTCAAGCGTGATTTCGGCAAGGAAAACAACGTCGGGTTTTTCGGCACTTACCGCAGCTTTCCCGAACAGCACAATATTTTGGGCGGTTTTGACGGGCGTTTCAAACTAAATCCGAATACAACATCGCAATTTCAAGTGGTTGGAACAAACTCGCGTCGGTGTTTCTTTGATGCGACATTTGAACCGACGCTTAATCCGTTTCAAGCGCGGCGCAACCGCGAAATTTGCGATAACAATCAATATCGAAATTACCGAACAGGAAACGGTTTCGGTTATACATGGAATTTGGATTACACGGAAAAAAATCGCGGCTTTTATCTTGAAACAAGCGGCAGAACAAGAGATTACCGTGCCGATGCCGGTTTTACGCGCCGCACAAACACAAACAGCATTTTTCTCGCCGGACGTTTAAGCACCGAGCCGAAGCCGAAATCAAAAATTATTCGGATTGACTGGCGACCGGCTGTTTCGACCAAATACGATTGGCAGGGACGTTCGCAGGACGTTGGTCTCTCTTCTAACTTTAACTTCAGTTTTCAGCACAATACTTTCGCCAACTTTCAAACCGGTGTTTTCTTCGAGCGGATTTTTGAAGAAGAATTCGGATTAAAACGTTCACCAACGCGAAACGGCGCATTTTTCGGCGAAGGCGAACGTTCGACGTGGCAGCAATATGTTAGCGGAAGCATAAACAGTCAAATCAACAAAAAAGTGGCAGTGGGTTTGTTCATAGGCACTATCAACAACGCTTTTGACTTTGATTTCGGCGGCGGTTATCGTTTTCCGCGTCGAAGTCCGGCATATTTGGCTTATCTGAATGAACGTTTGATAAATCCGAATGCCGTTGTGCCGCCGCTCGACCCCGGACCGGGTAGACAATTCGACCTCGGTTTTGAAGTTGAACTTAAACCGATTGACCCGCTCAGAGTTTCGCTCGAATACAACAAAAATACTTTAAAACGTTATGACACAAGTCAAACGGCGTTTGATTCAAATATCGTTACTTTGCGCTCGACATATCAATTCACCCGATTTTTATTCACGCGCCTGCGGGCTGATTACAATTCGCTTTCTTCAAACGTCAGCGGGCAATTCCTTGTCGGCTACAATCCGAGTCCGGGAACCGCGTTTTATGTCGGCTACAACGATAATTTCAATTATAACGGCTTTAATCCATACAGCGGACAACTCGAACCGCGATTTGAGCGCAACAACCGCACGTTTTTTATTCGCGCTTCGTATTTGTTTAGAAAGAGTTTTTAAGTTTCTTCTAAATTTATTTACTTCATAATTTTGGCAGTGAACTCTATTCAAGTTCACTGCCGTTTTATCACCCGATAAGTTTTCCTGTTACTGAAAAACCTTTTCAACCGGTGTAATTGTTATGTTTTCCGCTTTTACATTAATCGGATACGTCGAGATTATCTTGTCCTCGTCAAGAATTTCCTTCGGTTTTTCCGCCGCGTAAGAAATTGTTCCGGGTTTGTTGTTGACAATCGCATCACGTAAATCTTGCGCGTTTTTTGTAATCATTACAACCCGCATTTTGTCGGTTGAAAGATATTTTTTAATTGCTTTGTTAACATCTTCCAAAGTCAATTTAGCCAATTGCGCCTTCATATATTCGTTATAGTTCGGAATGCCGTAATAACGCGAATCGAGCGCGTAGCCGAGTTCGGCATCTTTCGTCTGCGTCAGGATGTTAACGTATTTGGTCAAAAAGTCGCGTGTTTCCTCAAAAGTCTTTTGCGTCATTCCGTTGCGCACGAGTTTGTCAAATTCGTAAAGCGCGGCGCGAAGCGCGAAATTAGCATTTTGGGGTTCGACGGGACGAATCCAAATTTGAAAAATCTGCTGCTGCCGCGCCAGATTCGGGTCAGGCTGAAACTGAAACATTCCGCGCGGAAAATATTCGATATAAGCATAATCGCCGTAATTGAGTCCGCGTTTTTCGCGCAATTGTCCGTAAAGATAGCTGTTTGACGAGCGATGCTGACCGAAATATGAAGCAACCAGCGCAAGCGCGGCATAATCTTTACTTGCGCGATTGACACTAATTGGAAAACCGAGCGAGATCGCCGTCGCGCGGGTTTCGCGCTCAACAATGTCAATCTTCATTCCGTCAGTTAAAGTCGGCGCAGATATTTTTCGCGCCACCTTCATACCTTTCGGTAGTTTGGCAAAATCAGTTGTAATTTCCCTTGAGAATTTATTATCAAATCCGCCGGAAAGTCCGATAACCGCATTCGCCTGCGTATAATTTTGTTTGTAAAAATCCTTCATATCCTGCAAAGTCATTTTTTCCAAACTGCTGACAGTTCCGAGCGTGTAATGTTCATACGGATGACCTTTGTAAATAATATTGTAAAGTCGTTCTTTACCGAGTTCCTCGTCGTTGCTTTGCCGCAGTCCGACTTTTAGGGAATTTATCGCATCTTGTTTGATTCGCGTGAAATCATCTTCACGAAATCCGGGGTCGAGCAGCATTTGGCTGATTAAATCGTAGTATTTATCGAGGTTGTCGGCGTGAGTTAAGCCGACAAAAGTTGTCATTTCTTTGTCAACCTGATAGCCGAAACCCGCCGCTATTGGATAAAACTGTGCGACAATTTCATCGTAAGTCAACTTTTTGCTTCCGCCTGTGGCAAGCATTGCGGCAGTCAGATTCGCCAGTCCTTCTTTGCCGTCGGGGTCGTCAACCGCACCTGTCAAAAATTGGATGCGAAACGAAACAAGCGGCGATTTGCTTGGCTGAAAGACGGCTGCCGTATGTTCATTCATAGATTTTACAGGTATTTTCGTGCGCTTCTGGGCAATTGCCGTCGTTGACAAAGCAAAAACGAAAAGCGAAATAAATAAAAATTTTAGTTTAGATAAGTTTCTGTTCATAATGTTTCTTTAGGGAACAATCTCGAAAACGTCGCAATGTTTCGGACGAAAAATACTGAAATCGCGGCGGTCAACAGTTAAAATTCTTTCAATGTCGAGCCTTTCAGCAATCGCCATTATTACAGCGTCAACGTAATCAATCTTGCTGTTGGTGTATTTATCAAGAATTTCCGCCGCTCGTTCAATGTCTTGAAGTTTAGTTGATAAAATAGGTAACTCACCTGCGGCGATTGACCGTTAAATCAATCCAGACTTTGTACCCAAGGTCGCGTAAAACCAAATACGCTAATTCCGGTAAAACAACTTCGGGCAAAAATGGAGCAATCTCTGCTTCTAAAGCTGATGTGCAAGCATTATGTCGAACATCTTTTTCGTCAAGTACAGCAAACAGAAAGCCGGTATCAGTCAACGAGTTCATCTTTTAAACTCCAACCGCTTCGCCGTTTAATTTCTTTTTCAAGAATTTCTTCGGCTCTGGCAGATACATCACCCGTTTCACTTCGTCCAATACCGATAAACGAATAGCGTTTCGATTTTTGGTCAGTTTTTGGCTTTGTTTCACTTTGCATTTCGTATCCGTTTGACTCTTCGTCTGTTAAAACTTCGACAAAAGCTAAAACTTTCGCTTGTTTAACGGGCGGCAAAGCATGAACTTTTTCTTGAATAATTGTTTCGAGATTCATCACTTTATTTCTCCTTTTTCGATGTCAAAGTTACGACCGTTTGGCTGTTGTCGGTAAAATATTTTTCCGCCATTGCACGAATGTCTTCGGGCGTAATCGAATCATAGAGCGCGAAAACTTTATCAATTGTTTCGGGCGAACGCCGGAGCGCAATAAATCGCGCCAATGTTCCGGCAATTGCATCATTGCTGTTCATCGCCAGCGAGAAACCGTAGCGCAGACGCGAGCGGGTTTCGTTCAATTGCTTTTGCGGAATTTTTCCCCGCGTGTATTTTTTGTATGTTTTGATAATTTCGTCTTTCACATAAGTTAAATCTTTTACATCTTTCACCTGCGCGAAAACGGTAAAAAGTTCGGGGTCAAGATGATTATCAAAATCAGGCGAGACAAAAACTGCCTTTTGTTCTTCCAGAACGAGTTTTTGATAAATATCGGAATTTTCGCCAAAGGCAATCGCGCTTAACAAATCGAGTGCCGCCGCATCTTTTTCGGTTTCGGAAAATGCCGGTGCGCGATAAGCGACGGCGACATACGGCAAAGTCGGCGAATCCCAATCAACATGCGCTTTTCGCGCTTCTTTTTGGATTGGTTCGACGGGAATTTGCTGTTTAAAGTCCTCGCCCTTCCAATCACCGAAATACTTTTTCACTTTCGCCAAAACTTCGTCCGGTTTGACATCGCCAACGACAACAATTGTTACATTGTCGGGGCGATAAAAGCGTTTGAAAAACTGCAAAGCATAATCGTATTGATTCGGATAGTCTTTGATGTCCTTCAAATAGCCCATTGTCGTATGGCTGTAAGTGTGGTTGTTAAAAGCCGTTTCGCGCAAAACTTCATACATTTTAAAAAGCGGCGACGCGCTGTTTTTGTTGTATTCGCCGAGAACCGCGCCCGCTTCAGTTTTGAACTGCTCGACTGAAAATTTTAGATTTTTGAAACGGTCGGCTTCCAATCCGAGAATTTCGTCCAAATCTTCTTTGGCAAAAGTTTCGTGATAAACCGTGCGGTCGTCCGAAGTGTAGGCGTTTGAAGACGCGCCCGCTTTTTTCATTATGCGGTCAAAACTTCCCGCCGGATAATTCGCGCTTCCGCGAAACATCAGATGCTCAAAAAAATGCGCGTAACCGCTTTTGTTTTCTTCAACTTCGTTGCGCGAACCGGCTTGCACAACCGTATACAGCGAAACCAGATTTGGATAATCCGTCGGCACAATCACAACGCGCAAACCATTTGGTAAATCATTTACCTTGTATTCATATGGAAAAACCTTCCGAGTCTGAGCGGCAGTTGTTAAAACCGAACCTGCCAGAAATAAAACGCAAAATAAAATTAAAATTTTCATAGTTATTCTTTTGATAAAAAAATTTGGTGTCAGGATGTTTTAATTTTACCGGAAAAACTTGTTTTTTCCAATGAGATTTTGCTTCATTTTGCTATTAGCAGTATGTTTTCCGCTTTTACATTAATCGGATACGTCGAGATTATCTTGTCCTCGTCAAGAATTTCCTTCGGTTTTTCCGCCGCGTAAGAAATTGTTCCGGGTTTGTTGTTGACAATCGCATCACGTAAATCTTGCGCGTTTTTTGTAATCATTACAACCCGCATTTTGTCGGTTGAAAGATATTTTTTAATTGCTTTGTTAACATCTTCCAAAGTCAATTTAGCCAATTGCGCCTTCATATATTCGTTATAGTTCGGAATGCCGTAATAACGCGAATCGAGCGCGTAGCCGAGTTCGGCATCTTTCGTCTGCGTCAGGATGTTAACGTATTTGGTCAAAAAGTCGCGTGTTTCCTCAAAAGTCTTTTGCGTCATTCCGTTGCGCACGAGTTTGTCAAATTCGTAAAGCGCGGCGCGAAGCGCGAAATTAGCATTTTGGGGTTCGACGGGACGAATCCAAATTTGAAAAATCTGCTGCTGCCGCGCCAGATTCGGGTCAGGCTGAAACTGAAACATTCCGCGCGGAAAATATTCGATATAAGCATAATCGCCGTAATTGAGTCCGCGTTTTTCGCGCAATTGTCCGTAAAGATAGCTGTTTGACGAGCGATGCTGACCGAAATATGAAGCAACCAGCGCAAGCGCGGCATAATCTTTACTTGCGCGATTGACACTAATTGGAAAACCGAGCGAGATCGCCGTCGCGCGGGTTTCGCGCTCAACAATGTCAATCTTCATTCCGTCAGTTAAAGTCGGCGCAGATATTTTTCGCGCCACCTTCATACCTTTCGGTAGTTTGGCAAAATCAGTTGTAATTTCCCTTGAGAATTTATTATCAAATCCGCCGGAAAGTCCGATAACCGCATTCGCCTGCGTATAATTTTGTTTGTAAAAATCCTTCATATCCTGCAAAGTCATTTTTTCCAAACTGCTGACAGTTCCGAGCGTGTAATGTTCATACGGATGACCTTTGTAAATAATATTGTAAAGTCGTTCTTTACCGAGTTCCTCGTCGTTGCTTTGCCGCAGTCCGACTTTTAGGGAATTTATCGCATCTTGTTTGATTCGCGTGAAATCATCTTCACGAAATCCGGGGTCGAGCAGCATTTGGCTGATTAAATCGTAGTATTTATCGAGGTTGTCGGCGTGAGTTAAGCCGACAAAAGTTGTCATTTCTTTGTCAACCTGATAGCCGAAACCCGCCGCTATTGGATAAAACTGTGCGACAATTTCATCGTAAGTCAACTTTTTGCTTCCGCCTGTGGCAAGCATTGCGGCAGTCAGATTCGCCAGTCCTTCTTTGCCGTCGGGGTCGTCAACCGCACCTGTCAAAAATTGGATGCGAAACGAAACAAGCGGCGATTTGCTTGGCTGAAAGACGGCTGCCGTATGTTCATTCATAGATTTTACAGGTATTTTCGTGCGCTTCTGGGCAATTGCCGTCGTTGACAAAGCAAAAACGAAAAGCGAAATAAATAAAAATTTTAGTTTAGATAAGTTTCTGTTCATAATGTTTCTTTAGGGAACAATCTCGAAAACGTCGCAATGTTTCGGACGAAAAATACTGAAATCGCGGCGGTCAACAGTTAAAATTCTTTCAATGTCGAGCCTTTCAGCAATCGCCATTATTACAGCGTCAACGTAATCAATCTTGCTGTTGGTGTATTTATCAAGAATTTCCGCCGCTCGTTCAATGTCTTGAAGTTTAGTTGATAAAATAGGTAACTCACCTGCGGCGATTGACCGTTAAATCAATCCAGACTTTGTACCCAAGGTCGCGTAAAACCAAATACGCTAATTCCGGTAAAACAACTTCGGGCAAAAATGGAGCAATCTCTGCTTCTAAAGCTGATGTGCAAGCATTATGTCGAACATCTTTTTCGTCAAGTACAGCAAACAGAAAGCCGGTATCAGTCAACGAGTTCATCTTTTAAACTCCAACCGCTTCGCCGTTTAATTTCTTTTTCAAGAATTTCTTCGGCTCTGGCAGATACATCACCCGTTTCACTTCGTCCAATACCGATAAACGAATAGCGTTTCGATTTTTGGTCAGTTTTTGGCTTTGTTTCACTTTGCATTTCGTATCCGTTTGACTCTTCGTCTGTTAAAACTTCGACAAAAGCTAAAACTTTCGCTTGTTTAACGGGCGGCAAAGCATGAACTTTTTCTTGAATAATTGTTTCGAGATTCATCACTTTATTTCTCCTTTTTCGATGTCAAAGTTACGACCGTTTGGCTGTTGTCGGTAAAATATTTTTCCGCCATTGCACGAATGTCTTCGGGCGTAATCGAATCATAGAGCGCGAAAACTTTATCAATTGTTTCGGGCGAACGCCGGAGCGCAATAAATCGCGCCAATGTTCCGGCAATTGCATCATTGCTGTTCATCGCCAGCGAGAAACCGTAGCGCAGACGCGAGCGGGTTTCGTTCAATTGCTTTTGCGGAATTTTTCCCCGCGTGTATTTTTTGTATGTTTTGATAATTTCGTCTTTCACATAAGTTAAATCTTTTACATCTTTCACCTGCGCGAAAACGGTAAAAAGTTCGGGGTCAAGATGATTATCAAAATCAGGCGAGACAAAAACTGCCTTTTGTTCTTCCAGAACGAGTTTTTGATAAATATCGGAATTTTCGCCAAAGGCAATCGCGCTTAACAAATCGAGTGCCGCCGCATCTTTTTCGGTTTCGGAAAATGCCGGTGCGCGATAAGCGACGGCGACATACGGCAAAGTCGGCGAATCCCAATCAACATGCGCTTTTCGCGCTTCTTTTTGGATTGGTTCGACGGGAATTTGCTGTTTAAAGTCCTCGCCCTTCCAATCACCGAAATACTTTTTCACTTTCGCCAAAACTTCGTCCGGTTTGACATCGCCAACGACAACAATTGTTACATTGTCGGGGCGATAAAAGCGTTTGAAAAACTGCAAAGCATAATCGTATTGATTCGGATAGTCTTTGATGTCCTTCAAATAGCCCATTGTCGTATGGCTGTAAGTGTGGTTGTTAAAAGCCGTTTCGCGCAAAACTTCATACATTTTAAAAAGCGGCGACGCGCTGTTTTTGTTGTATTCGCCGAGAACCGCGCCCGCTTCAGTTTTGAACTGCTCGACTGAAAATTTTAGATTTTTGAAACGGTCGGCTTCCAATCCGAGAATTTCGTCCAAATCTTCTTTGGCAAAAGTTTCGTGATAAACCGTGCGGTCGTCCGAAGTGTAGGCGTTTGAAGACGCGCCCGCTTTTTTCATTATGCGGTCAAAACTTCCCGCCGGATAATTCGCGCTTCCGCGAAACATCAGATGCTCAAAAAAATGCGCGTAACCGCTTTTGTTTTCTTCAACTTCGTTGCGCGAACCGGCTTGCACAACCGTATACAGCGAAACCAGATTTGGATAATCCGTCGGCACAATCACAACGCGCAAACCATTTGGTAAATCATTTACCTTGTATTCATATGGAAAAACCTTCCGAGTCTGAGCGGCAGTTGTTAAAACCGAACCTGCCAGAAATAAAACGCAAAATAAAATTAAAATTTTCATAGTTATTCTTTTGATAAAAAAATTTGGTGTCAGGATGTTTTAATTTTACCGGAAAAACTTGTTTTTTCCAATGAGATTTTGCTTCATTTTGCTATTAGCAGTAAATTTCCATATTTTTCAAAAGGCGTATCCAACTAATGCCCATTGAAAAGAAGAGATAATTATTAGTACAAAAAAACCAATCCCGTTGCCCCACCAACTATTAGCAAAAGATGGAACTGCATTAGTTAGCGGAGAGAAAATCAAGCCACAAAATAATAGAGAAGGCGTGTCGGCGGATGAACTTCTCGGAAGAGAAACGAACAAGCCGAAAGCCAGAGCGACGGGCAAAGTCCAACAACTGTTTGAAGAAGTCTCCGCCCTGCCGCGTCGCCAGCAAGACAAAGTAGTCGAGTTCGTCTCCGCCTTTGTCCGCCAGCAGCAGCAAGCCGAAAAGTAAAAGCTCATTCAATAAAAATAGCTTATGATCTTTTAGAGATTTTCTTTCATCCAATCTTTCCACCAGAGTTGTATCTTCTCTCTATTCTTGCGCTTTTCAACGTAAGTAAAGTAAGCATATATTCCCCGTGTTTCCCACTGTTTTTTAACATCATCAGGTAGTATTTCTTCAAGAGGCTCATTGGTGATTCTATGAAGCATAAATACGGCGGCATCACCAACTCTAAATTCGTGGATGTGTGGAGCTTCTCTTGGGTCGAGCATTAAAGTAACATCCATGATTTTTTCCACAAGACAAGGAATGCCTCTCGTCCTTTTTCCTTTAACCCGTCATAAATGGGATCGCCTGCTACCTCAGCTTTATTGGGCATTCTTTTGAGTTCGTATAACTTACTACATAATGCAGTAACATCATCCACGGAACGCGACGTATTATCATTTTGCACTTCAGGTTTCACAGATTTTTTGTTCAAACCTTCATTCATCCCATTTTCAGATGTAGCTGAAACGCAGGATGAATTTGTTCCAAACGTTATTACACAAATAATCGCAATAAAGAATATTTTATTCATAATTTAAATTGTTATCCTATAAAATAAGAACTTAACTTTATTTAATCCACTGATATGGTCAAGTGAATCAGGACACAAAACTCATGCTGCTGCTTTTATTTTTATTTTTAATTTTCAATTCCTTTTCAAATTCCATTGGGCTTTTGTATATACTGCTCCCCGCTAAGACAAACTGAATTCAGAGCGAGTATTCTAACAATTTGGGAGAATACTTTTTATGGGAAAAGGCAGAATTTGGACTTCTGAAGAGAAGGCGAAAATCGTTGTTCAAGGTTTGAAAGGTCGCGCCGTATCTGAGATTTGCAACGAGTATCAGATTCATCAAACGCAGTATTACAAGTGGCGCGAGCAGTTTTTAGAAAACATTCCGAAGGTCTTTGAGACTAAGGCGCAATCCAAAAAGGAAGAACGGCTGGAGCGGGAGAATCAGAAACTGAAAACGATGGTCGGCGAGCCCGCGATGGAACTTAAAAAAAACGATTGGTAAAACCGCACCGTCGGCGAAGCGCGATGACCGAAGAAGCCGACCGAGCGGTTTTGCCAGTTATCCGGCAGCTCAAAGCAGAGCATCCGTTTTGGGGTTATCGAAGAGTTTGGGCGTATTTGAGGTTTGTCGAGCGGCGGCAAATCAACAAAAAGCGTGTTTATCGGCTGCTTGGTGAAAACGGGTTGCTCGTCACAGGTCACGAGAAACTAAAAGCTCGGAGAGCAGTCAGCTAGTCGAAACCGCGTCCCTCAAAACCAAACAATTGGTGGGGCGTGGATATGACAAAGGTGCCGACTGCGGAGGGTTGGGCATATTTGGTGGTCGTTAATGATTGGTTCACGAAGAAGATTTTGGGAGCGTTTGTCGGGAGTCGCGTCTCCGCCGCCGATTGGCTCGAAGCGATTAATCAAGCGGTTTGTCGGCAGTTTCCACAAGGCATTCGAGAGGATGAAAATCTGGAATTGAATCTGATGAGCGATAACGGCAGCCAGCCGACATCTTTGACTTTTATGCGCGAGTGCCGCGCTCTCGGCATCCGGCAGGCGTTCACCGCTTACGCCAATCCAAAGGGTAATGCTGATACCGAACGCTTGATTCGCACCATCAAGGAAGAACTCTGCTGGCTGCAGGAATGGTCGTCGGTCAAAGAGTTGGCAACGGAGATAGAGAAGTTTGTTGAGTATTTCAACGAACAATATCTGCATTCGGCAATCGGCTATAAAACGCCGAATAAGTTTGAAAACCAATGGTTCGAAAATAATCAAATTACTCTCTCTGCGACAGCTTGATTAATGGGGAGCAGTACATTGGCAAACTCCTTTTCTAAATATTCAAAATCTGCTAGACTCTACCCAAAACAAATTCTCAAATGTTCAGAGAAGGTCAACAAATCGGCAGTTACACTCTCATCCGCAAACTTGGTCGTGGTGGTTTTGGTGAAGTGTGGCTTGCTGAGCGCAAATCTAAATTCGTAACAACAAAGGTCGCAGTAAAACTTCCTCACGATGAACAAGTAGACCACGAAGCCATAAAATCTGAAGCCATTCTGTGGGAGCAAGCAAGCGGTCATCCTAACGTGCTGCCAATTATTGACGCTGACGAATACGACGGGCAAATCGTCATTGTGAGCGAGTATGCGCCAGATGGCTCACTAGAGGAACTAATTGACGAGGTAGGCACACTTTCGATAAGAAGAGCTATTGAATTTACCATTGGGATATTAAGAGGGTTGGAATTTCTGCATTCCCGCAAAATAATTCACCGAGATATAAAGCCTGCAAACATTCTGCTTCAAGGGGATACGCCCCGTCTTGCAGATTTTGGCATATCGCGGGTGATGAAAACTACAAGCGTAAGTGTCAACATTGGCGGAACCCCTGTTTACATGGCTCCCGAAGCTTTTGACAGGAAAAGAACGGCACAAACGGATATATGGTCAGTCGGTGTGATTTTGTATCAAATGCTCAAAGGAAGTCTCCCTTTTCCATATATCAATTTTACTGATTTGCTGGGTGCGCTCTTTAGGGAAGAACCACAACCATTTCCTGAATCAATTCCAATAGAATTACAAAAGATTGTTTTAAAAGCTTTAGCTAAAAAACCAGAAGAACGTTATCAAACCGCCAGAGATATGCGGAAAGATTTAGCGGATTTCCTAATCAGAATATCGCAGCAAACTATAGAGCCGACGGTAATCAATAATCAACTAGCGGAAACATTTTTGCCATATCAGCAGTTAAATAAAACCGAAGCCAGTTCAATTTCAGATTCATTCAATTCCTTAGCCACACCAAAAGAGCGAGATATTAATCAAACACAAGCAAGTCCGACAATGAAAAGTCCTAATCCAGCTCCAAATATAGGAGAAGAAGGGTTAGGCAAATCATATTCTTTTAATGAAATACTGGAATTGCCGAAAATTAAATTTCAAAGAAAGTCAAAATATCGAATCGTCAAAATTTTATTGCCGGCAGCAGTTTTGATTTTGTTAATTGCAGGCGGGTTATTTTACTTAATCTATAAACAACAAATTAAGGAAAGTGAAACTTCAAATCAAATAACAGAGCAATCTCCTAACCCCAATCAAACAACAGAACAAACATCTTCAATCAATGAAGAGGCTCTAAAGTTTATTCCGTATCGTAAAGGCGATAAGTTTGGCGTTATTGATATAAACAGGAATGTAATTGTTGAGCCTAAATATGATTTTATGTATCCATTTAGCGAGGGGTTTGCAAGTGTAATGCTTAGAAATAAGGCGGGATTTATCGACCAGACGGGAAAAGCAGTCATTCCTATGAATTATGATAGAGTATTTATATTTTCGGAAGGTATTGCAAGAGTTGCAGCTAAGGGTAAATGGGGAGCAATTGATAAATTAGGCAACGAAGTCATACCTATAAAATTTGAAGAGTTACACCACGAATGCAGTGAAGGGTTGATAGGGGCGAAACAAAACGGCAAATGGGGCTTTGTCGATACAAGGGGCAATATAATAGTGCCGTTTGTATATGAGAGTATTAATGATTTTGGCGAAAATTTAGCGGCAGCAAAGCTAAAGGGTAAATGGGGGTTCATAGACAAATCGAATCGTGTAGTTATTCCTTTTAAATATGAGAATAGAACAATGTTTCGAGAGGGTTTAGGAGGCGTCAGCCTAAACAATAAATGGGGTTATATAGACAAAACCGAGGCACTGATCATTCCGTTCAAATACGATTCGATAAATAGTTTTAGTGATGGGTTAGCTGGCGTGAGACTTAACAATAAATACGGCTTTATTGATAGGACAGGGAAAGAAATCATTCCATTTAAGTATGACGATACAACAGGTTTTTCCGCAGGTTTTGCTCCAGTAAAATTCAATGGGAAATGGGGAATTATTAATAAGGTCGAGGAAGTTATTGTGCCTTTTAAATATAAAGAGATGAGCTTTATTTTCGATGGGTTAAGTTTGGTCAAGCTCAAAAACAAAGACTTCTGGATTGATGTAAATGGAATGGAATATTATGAACCATAGATGGTAAAGACTTATCCCAAAATCCGAAAACTAAAATATGAGCATTATTTTATCTTGCGAGCAAAAAATATATTTTCGGGATTTGTTTCGCCAAGCCAGAGCAACAGCCTTAAGTAATGCTGAAAACTACGGCGAGTTACTTTTTTCTTTAGAAAAATTAGGAAACTGTTTGCGCGGAGAAACAAGTGCTGTTGGAAGTCTAGGAAATTACAAAGAGAAAATTTGTGAGTTGGCTTCTAAATCTTGTTTAGCTGAAGGAATCTCAAAGGATTGTTCAGAATTTCACACTTCCTTTTCTTCACTTTATGATTATGTTACAGATGCTAGAAATTCTGTAATGCACGAAGGCGCTTTTGCGCGTCACTTAACTCAACATGCAATCGAAATCTCAATCATTTTGGAGGATGCTTTAATGAGCGAAGAGAAACAAGTAAAAGACTTTATGGTTAGAAATGCAGTCTGCGCTGCTTTATGGCAACCAATAAGTTTTCTCAGGCAAAATATGCTCCTAAATTCATATTCTTATTTACCTGTTTTCAATGAAAATCAGTGGCACTTAATTTCTGATTTTGCAATTACAAAATATCTTAAGCGAACAGAAGGCAAGGAAAAACGAAGAAGACTGTCTCGAAAATTAGAAGATACGCTTGAATTAGGACAACTCGAAATTACTTTGGCTGAAACTGTCAAGCCAGAGTATTTTATAAACGAACTTCTTAAAGGAAATTGGAATGGATTACCTCTTTGTGTAGTTTCTGAAAATTCAACTGAAATTATTGGAATTTTAACTCCTTTTGATTTGTTATAACTGTCCGAGTGTTTGAGATTGGAGTTGTCCGTCGCTGCTTCTGATGGCATAAAACGTCAGGCTGCCCGGTCGCCAGAGTGCGATGTCAGCCTTTCCGTCGCCGTCGTAATCCGCCGGTGCAGGCACAT
>MWVY01000139.1_pt1 | contig 17446 bp, 24 predicted proteins | sample 1047251 | NCBI WGS metagenome assembly MWVY01 (sample SAMN06349983, study PRJNA376086) | soil metagenome | isolation source: MS7-5 sample Antarctic (ecotone) soil | place: Antarctica | collected 2015-01-13
GAAGCCCAAGATCGCTACCTCCGCGCCGTAATGAACGATGACGAGCGGCTCGTGGTCATCGAGCGGATAAAGCGCCTACGCCTAGACTTGGGCCTGTAATGCGAAGCCTAGTCGCGGGGGTGCTGCTTGCTGGCGCCCCCGTCTACGCGTTGTGGGCCATCCTCGGCCGGCTGGTGGGCTCGTGAGGGGGCTAGGGTTGGTCTGGACGGGGGTCCTCGTGGTCGTGATTGCGGTCCTCGTGGCGATGCTTTTCGCTGCGCTGACCCCGTCCCCGCGGTGTTCGTGGATCGACGCGGAGAGAGTCTCCGTCGAGAAGCTGGAGACGCTGCGAGAGGAGGGCTGGTACTCGGACCCGGGTGACGGCTACGAACGCCTGTACAGTCCTGGGTGCCTGACCCCGGGCTCGGGTGTGTAGGATGCCGGACAGGGCGAGAGACGCCCGGGACGAAGCTCGAGCGTCCCGACCTCGCAGAGGAGGTCTTAAACGGAGAAGTCTCCGCCCGCAATTCGTTGGGCTTGAAAGCATTATATGCGTGCGCCCCGGCGTTCACCTTCGCTATCTCGCGGCGACTAGTTGCATCCGCCGATCTGCGTTGGCGTGGGGTGCGAGCTCTAGACCGGCAACCGTTGCCGGTCTAGAGAAGACGTTGCATCCGCCGATCTGCGTTGGCGTGGGGTGCGCGGGGAGGGGGACGACCGTTCGCGCGCGCGAACAGTGACGTTGCAGCTGCCGATCTTCGACGGCGTGGGGTGGAGATCAATCTCCACCGGTTGAGGAACCGCATAGCTACCCTCCCAACAGCAGCTCTCCGTTTCGGAGTTCTGCCAGAAAAAGTAGTTGAGGAACCGCATAGCTACCCTCCCAACTTGCTGATCCGTCTCCTCGTCGGTAGGTGGTTCCTCAGTGTCCTCCTGGCCCGAAGTAAGCTCTTTCTTTTCTTTAGGCTCCGCGAGCGCCTTGAGAGCATCAGTAAGAGTCAAAACGCTCGTAGGCGAGCGTTTTGGAAGCTCTGCCTTATACGTAGCTACCCTCCCAACGCGTAGATATCTACGCCCCCCGTAGCAATCTTGGCACTCTGCCTTATACGTAGCTACCCTCCCAACCCATATTTGCAGGGCATTCACGGGACGCCACGAAGCCGGCAGAAACGCCGGATGCTTCCTTTGCCCTTATCTGTCGGGATACGCGGCGCGTCGATCCACGGGGATTCTCGCAAGACCGGAGGTCGACGACAGGCCTCGCCTATGAGGGGACAGGCGCCCGTGCGAAGGAAACCAGTAGCCGCCACGAAGCTTCGCGCAGAGGACCGCGAAGCCTACGCGCACCCCCGCCCGGTATCCAAGACCACGAATATCTATGCAACCGCGTCACAAGCGGGCTTTCTCACACCCCGGAAGCGAAGCCGCATCAACGACGCAATGCGTGACGCAGACCATCGCACGTTCTTGGTATGCACGATGCTGTATACGAGTTTCCGAGAACGCTTGCTCTCGGCAGTTCGGTGAATAGAGGAAAACTATCTTGCCCCTCCCTTGTTTAACCTGTTGCAATAGCGGGTATGACATATGGCACAACCAAAGAGAGCGTTAGAGCGCTAAGCGAAATTGGCCCTTAAATCGTAGGGCAATGCTCATATAGCGAGAACGCGTAAAGGCTCTAGACGATCTCTGAGGCAAAAGATGAACCGCTGAGCGAGGAGGAGGAGGTTCAGGGGGTGGTTAGATACGTCGAGTGAGCTAGACAAAATCGAATATCTGTAGAAGCCCTCGGTAAACAAGCCGGGGGCTTCGTGGTGCTAGGCCTGGCCATAATGAGCTATTTTGGACATAGAGAGAAGCAACGCAGAAAAGCTGAACAGCAACAGCGGGTCAGGTAAATTCACTGCCACTAGTTTCCGAGAAACCAATTTTTCTCGGAAACTAATTTCCGGCATAGATTCTCGGAAGCCCTGTGGGCAGCAAAAGAGCCGGGGCCTTCAGAGACCCCGGCCCTTCTTACGCCTCTGAACTACGCCTTACTGCTGGCGTCCTTTGAAGGTGGTTTCTCTTTCAACGTTTGGGTTTTTATTCACAGCCTGGCCGTTGCTATCTTCGGAGCCGCCAGGCCCATCAACTGTCGTCTCACAGTTCTTGTTGTTCGGAACCTGGGTGCAGTCAGGGTCCGCAAACGCCGGACCCGCTAGACCCGCCATAGCCATCGTAGCCACCAACAAGGCAGCCGTAACCAACAAACTTATGCGCTTAATCACGCTATATTCCTTTCCTTACCACATCCCCCAACGGTTTATGTCTCAAGCCGTCTCAGGTAGGATGTGTTTGTTTGCGGGGGCTGGGCGTCTTGTGTGTGCCTCTACCTAGCTACAAACAAGCGTCCGGCCCCTTGCCCGTATGATCTCCTCCTTATCCCTAACCCGAGTACGGTACCCCCTTTCTCTACACTCGCTTTCCCTTTCCCCCAAAACAAAACCGACCACCTCCAAGGGGCTCCTCTATCGACCCTTCGGCAGCCGGTTGCACCACTGGCTCCGTCTGTCCCAGGTACCCATATTAGAAGGACAGAGTTCTTAGCCTCTACTTTGGCCCGTTGTTGTTCCGTACTAAACCGTACCAGAAAATACGTTGCCAGGATAGAGCAGGACGAACTAATTCAACACCCTTTACGACTTTTTGAATAAAACACAACTTATACGCAATGGTTTCGTCACAATTCCCCCATACTAAAAGAGCATAATGGAGGTGGGTACCCATGCCCATGGCGGACCCGAATAAGGGTCCGCCGCTATCTCCCTTGTTACCGACAGGGCCGTTGCCTTTATTCACGAGCTGCCGAGAGCGCTTGTTAGCGGAAGTTCACTGGATACCGTGCTTCTTTAGGTACTCGCCGGCGTCAACCTCCAGTCCGGCACGAATGCCCGGGAATCGACGCGCCGCGAATCCCGCCAGGTAAGGGTAAATGGGATTCGTGGGGCCTCTGGCAGCCTCCTAACGCCCGCTGAATGCCCTGCAAATAGGGGTTGTGAGGGTACCTCTGTTGGACCGGCTCGACGTCAGGTTGAGCCTTCGCGACGTCGCGCCGAGAGTTGTGAGGGTACCTCTGTTGGACCGGCTCCTGGGAATCATTCATGACAATGTAATGAATGATTAGCGTTGTGAGGGTACCTCTGTTGGACCGGGGCCAAAGCATTGTATGCGTTCTCCGGGGCGTTCACGTTGTGGTCCTACCTCTGTCGGACCGGGGCGCGCAACATCTCGATGGTGGGGAAAGGGTTAAACCTGTACTTGACTCGGCGCGGCGCCGCGCCGGTTCAACCTGACGTCCAACCCAGTTGCGACCCTACCCCTATAGGACCGGGGCTAAGCGCCTCAGCGGCCAACCTCCAACACCTGGCGGCCCTAGGCCTCGCTGGGCATGGCGCCGCGCGCCACGGCATAGCTTCGCCACGGGCCGCGTTCGCCGGCGAGATGTCCGCGCTCGACCAAGGCGATGACGTAGGGCAGGGACACGCCCAGTCTCGCCGCCGCCTCTCTAGTGGTCTCATAGGGAAAGTCAGAGGCGACGGTCCGAGGTAGGTACCACGCTCTAGCAAACTTTAGGGCACCGGGGAAGCGACCCTGCCGGCACCATCGGCCGATGGTGCCCCGCGAGACCCCCCACCGCTCGGCCGCCTGTATGGTGGTCTCGAACTGTTCCTCTAGGCGTTGCACTTCGTTATCTCCTGTTAGTTTGCTCGGGGATGCTTGAGGTGGGGTGCTCCCCGAAGAAGCCGGGGGACGATTGAGCCGAGGAACCGCGAGAGCTCTCGTTCGTCTATGTAGACGCCCCCGGCGTAACGTTACAGCTTCGTAAGGAATGAACCGAAGCCGTAACGTTGGTGGGGCGCCGGAGCGCATTACTCTCCCAGGTCCGAGGCCGGGAGAAACCACCGCCACTCTGCCTAAGAGCTCCTCCTGGGCTGCTCGTCCGCATCAAAGATGTACTCCTGAGAAAACCTGGCGTTGCGCTTCGCCACGGTCAACTCGTGGCCCTCGCCGGGGTCCCCCCCCTCATGGATGGCTCGAAGTCGGTTCGCTTCGTGGAGAAAGGCGGATTCCGCGGTTCCCCTAGGGAACTTCACCACCGTGCCGTCCTCCTGGAGGATGACGAGCTGATCGTCCCGGGTCGCGCGTTCCAGACGCCTCACCCAACCTCTCAAGCGCCCCACCGTCCGCCACCTCCTACGTTCGCGCGCTCTGCTGCCTGGTTTTCTTCAATTTCCTCAAGCCTGGCTATGAGTTCGTTTTGTTCTTGGACGCGCAACTGGGTTTCGACAAGCCTCGACTCCTGGAGTTCCCGGAGCTTCGTTTCCGCTTCGATAACCTTGACGGCGGTGCCGTACGCCGCCACGGCCACGCTGGCGTTACCCCGGTGAGCTTTACCGGCGACCAGGTCGTCGCCCACCTTTATGAGCTTCTGCTTGAGGAGGGCCAACTCACTGCCCGGCTTGCTTTTACCGCCCCGGCTTGCTCCCTTGCGTCGGGCATCGGCGTTGGCAGGGTTGTGTGCCCAACAAAGACCGTCGGCCCCCTGTGCGGGCAGGGAGCAAGGCGAACCATCCCGCTTACTTGCGCCACATTGCCTCATGCCCCCCACCCCCTTTACTTGCCATGCTCGAAGATCCGGCGCCCCACCTGCCGACGTGGGCGAGGCTTCGGCGTGTCGAGAGGCCCGTTACCGCGCTCGAACCTGCGCTCGGTGGCGGCGGGAACAGGGGGTTCGGGGACGGTCTCGCCGGGGGCGAAGACTTGCAACCCCGGCGAGCCCTCCCTAGCCGCCTCTCCTTGTTTGTCGGGCCGCATGGCTACCGCATCATCCCGTAAATGTTCCGGCTATCGAGCGGCGCGCCGAGAATGCGAAGATCCTCTTTTGTCGGGGCGGGGGAGGCCAGCATTTCGAAGCGGTCGCCGGGGTCCAGCTCGAGGCCCTGGTCCTTTTCGATTTCGATGAGTTCGGAGTAAAGCTCGGCCCAGTCCTCTCGAATCGTGATCGCGTGGCTGGTTACCTCCTCGAGGTCCCGCTGGCGGCCCGCCTGGAAAGCCAGGAGCCCGCCGTCCTCGTCGCCGCTGGCGAGGGACATGTCCAGCGCGGCATTGAGCCCCTCGGGCGTGGCCGAAGCCGCCGCCAGGCGATCCTGGAAGGCCACGCTTTGGGGAGACAGAGTCTCCTCTACCTCTTCCATGCGCACTTGAAGGGCCGCCCGCATTTCAACGTCGAGTTCTTCGTGGCGGGTCTTTAAACGTTCGCGCTCACCCGAGGCCCAAGCTTCACCTTCGGCGAACCGGACCCGCTCAGAATCTCGAGGGTCGAGGCGCCTTTCGACTTCGGCGGTCATTTCGCCCTCCAGGTGCTGAGACGCGGCGGCGAGCTCGAAGCTTTCGTTTATGAGCCGATCCTGCAGCGTCTTGTACTCGCGCACTATCTGTTCCCTGTTTGGCATGCTTACTTCTCCTTGTCGTTGATTCTTTCGTACCGTACAAAGCTGCGCTTTTCTACATTGCCCTCGACGAGGTCCACCTTGCCGTCCTCACCAACCGCGACGCCATACATGGATGCGTCGTCTAGCGCGACGAAGGCGACCAGGGCGACGGGCTCGCCCGCGACCACGGCATGCCAGCCGCTCGCTGGTAGGACTCCGATAATCTCGGGCTCCTCGTCGAGGTAGGTGAGATCTTCTTCGACGACGCGGCTCGTGTTGATGTGCCGGGGTGGATCGGGGTTGACCACCACCGGTCCGGTGCTCGTGTTCATCACTCTCACGCTTCATCCTTTCCTGCTTCGCTTGCAACGCAATTTCGCATGTGGGCCTGGACATCGCGCCGGGTGAGACTGGTGAAGCGCAAAGCCAGGGAACGTGGAGACCAACCGGCTAGTAGCCCGCCGTTCAGGAGGTCCAACTCGCTGGCGGGTAACTCGCATACCCGGCACGACCGGCGCCTCGTGGGCCTCGTGGGGTTCCGGGACCCCGCGGGGATCACGGCGCCTCCGGGTCGTCTTCGGGCACGTTGATGCCCAACATGGCGGCGAACCGGGCCCGTTCGGACCTGTGCCGATCGACAAGGACAGAGAAGGTTTCCTCGAGCGCTGCGAGCTGGCGTTCGTGGTGGTCGTGCCACGAGCGTGCATACTCGCGGTGCTGGCGCTGGGAAAATCGTCGAGTACTCTCCTTCCACAGCGCTTCGGTTTCATTCGCCGCCTCCTGAGAGCGCGTGGGGGCTGAGATGAATTGGTCGAGCTGCGTATCATCGATGACTATTAAACCTCGCTCTCGTTTCGTTCCTTACCGACGAAGCGAGGTTACGGCGGAGCCGATCTCGCTCCTTGAGAGCCCACTCCAAGTCGTAAGTGATGCGCCCCCGTGTAATCCGCAACTCTGAAATGTGGGCGTCGAGCTGGGTGAGTTCGTCCTCCATCTCCGCTCGTGTCCGAGGGTCTGTGCTGCTCACGCGCTGATTCGCTCCGTGGCTGCCTTCAATTCCTCCTTCATTTCCTCCCGACTACGCTTGGCGGCTTCTAGTTCGGCTGGCTCTGGTGGAGTAGCTTCGTTTGAGCTTCGTTCCCATTCCCGCTCGTAGATTCCGATAAAGAAAAGTACCGCGTGCGTCAGCGCGTCCAGCAGGAGCGCCGCGCCTGGCTTCGGGAAGACGTCTTTGTTATCCGCGACGAGCTGCCTTAACCCCGCGGTGAGTTGGTATACCTCTTTCCTCTCCTCGGGCGGCATCTCGTCAAAACGAATTATCCGGTACCGGAGTGCCTCGTAGGTCTCCATCATCTCCGCAAAGGTGCCCGGTCCTGCCGGGCTTACGCTTTTGGGACGAGCGCGCTCTCCTCTAAAAGCTCGCTAATCGACATACCAAGCCCGTTGGCAACACTAGCCAGCGTTGAATAGTGAGGGTCGGTGATCGCCCCTCGTTCTATCTTGTTAATCAAGTTCAACGATACCCCGGCTTGCCGGGCAACCGCTTCTTGCGATAGGTTGAGTTCTTTTCTCCTATCGCGTATACGGCTCTGTAGGCTCAAAACTCGCCTCCTTGTATTAGCCGGCTAACCAAGAAGAAGCTTATCACATCCTGGCCTTGCGTGTACATACCTGGATGTGTATAATCTCCAGTAGAGCCCCCCTGACGCTCTAAGTCTCAAAAAATGGGGGGCTCGCCGGTAAACGACCTCAGGAAGGGAGGCCGTCTGTAATAGCCGAATATTAACCCAGCGGCATCCAGGCCGCAATACGCCTTGTAACCAATCCGGCACAAACTGTGCCATCAGCAGTGAAAGGAAGGCGACACATGCCTCTCCCACGCAGCAAAGACGACGGAACGGGCGGAGCCCCGGTCCTCAACCTCGGGAATGCTCGCGTCAAGCTCTTTGACGTAGAGGAGTTCGAGGAGCCGTACACCGTGACGCGCGCGAGCGACGGTGCGGAATTCACCTTCGAGCCGTGCTTTAAGTGCTCCGTCGAGGTTATCGACGACGGCAACGACGGCGCCGACAACGGCACTACGTTCTTTGAGGCATTTAAGTACAAAAAGAACAAGAAGGGCGAGTGGCATAACCAGGAGAACTCCAAGCTCGGGGCCCTGACGATGGTAGTGAAGCCCGGCTACTTTGACGACGAGACCATACCGGCCCTCGACGCCGACGACCTCGAAGGGTTCGAGATGATGTGTCGGGTCAAGCCTTCCAAGAACCCGAATACCGGGGCGGTTACCGGATCAACCGTAGATTGGGAAACAATGCAACCGGTTCCCACGCCGGAGAGGGTGGCGGCGGCTGCATCTGAAGCCGAAGAGGACTTCAGCGCAATCCCGTTCTAGCCCAAAGAAAAACGGCCACCGGTTGTATCAAGCGCCCGGTGGCCGTTTTGAAACGACCACAACCACAAGGAGTATACGGCGTATGAGAACACAAAACACCAACGAAAATCCACTCGAGAGAGTCCTCGACCGGCTCGAGGGTGTCCGCGCCCTTGGCAGCGGACACAAGGCTTTATGTCCGAGCCACGGCGATAAGAATCCGAGCCTATCGGTCAACGTCGGCGAAGACGGGCGCGTCCTACTTAAATGCCACGCGGGTTGTACCTTCGACGAGATCGTCGAGGCGCTCGGCCTCAAGGAGAGCGACCTCTTCCCGAACCCCACCCGCAAACGGTCTAAGCGTCCGAACCGGCTCACGGCGACCTACCCGATCCGCGACGCCGCCGGAACCCTTAAGGCCTACCACCTCCGGTACGAGAGCGCGAACGGCGACAAGGAATTTAAGTGGAAGCAAGCGGACGGCGAGACGTGGGGCCTAAACGGGTCCCGTTTGGAGAACATGCCGCTCTTTGGGGCCGAGCTTGTAGGCGACTGGCCCAAAGACGGGGGAATAGTTCTCGTCGAGGGTGAGAAGGCCGCGACGGCCGCGCGCGGCGTGGGGCTGCGGGCAGTCGCGACTGTGACCGGGGCGAGTGGCACGCCTGGCCGCGACGCCCTCGAGGTTCTTAGAGGTGCCGTAGTTTGCATCTGGCCGGACGCCGACGAAAAAGGACGCGCGCATATGGAACGCGTCGCCGCTAACCTACAGGGGATCGCTGAGACGGTCCGGTGGTTTGACTGGGCGGAGGCTCCGCCGAAAGGGGACGCCGCCGACCATCCCGCCGTCATTTCCGGCGACGGCGACGCCTTGGTAGGCCTGCGCCGCCAGCTGGCGACGGCTCCAACACCGGAGCCGTCGGAGGCGGGCGCCGACCAACACCACGCCGGAGACCGCCGCGAGCTATCGGATCTCGGCAACGCCGACCGCTTTGTCGCTCGACATGGCGACCGGGTGCGCTGGTGTCCTAGTCTTAAATCTTTCCTTATCTGGGACTCTAAGCGGTGGGCTGAAGATGATTGCGGCGAAGCCGTAAAGCTCGCCCAGGAGACCGCTCGGAGCATCTATCACGAGGCCGCTTCGGCCAGCGACCAAGACGAGCAGCGCCGGATAACCCGGTGGGCTCTCTCCTCGCAGAATGCCTCGAGGATTAACGCGATGCTCTCTCAGGCCCAGCCGCATCTAGCGGTTAGGATGAATGCCCTAGACGCCGATCCGTGGCTCTTAAACTGCGATAACGGGACTATTGATCTTCGGACGGGCGAGCTGCACGAGCATAACCCGGCGGACCTGATAACCAAACTCGCGCCGGTCGCGTTCGATAGAAGCGCGGCCGCTCCGAGGTTCGAGCGTTTCCTCGAGGAGACGCTCGTCGACGAGGACGTAATATCTTTCGTGCAACGGTTCGCGGGTTATTCCCTTACCGGCGATACCCGCGAGCGGGCCCTCGCCATTCTTTGGGGAGTCGGGAAAAACGGCAAGAGTACGTTAGTCGAGCTCTTGCACGACGCTCTCGGCGACTACGCGCAAAATACGGACGTCGAGACCGTCCTAATGAAACGGTATTCCGGCGTAGGCAACGACGTCGCTGCCCTTAAGGGTGCCCGGTTTGTTTCCTGCTCCGAGGTCGAGAAAGGCCGCCGTCTCGCTGAGAGTAAGGTTAAGCAGCTCACCGGACGCGATACAGTCACGGCGCGATACCTCTTTTGTGAGCCCTTCGACTTTCGCCCGGAATTCAAGCTCTGGTTGTCTACGAACAATAAGCCAGAGATTCGCGGAACCGACGATGCTATATGGGATCGAATTCGGCTTATCCCGTTTACCCAACGCTTCGACGGCCCTAGGTCCGACCCTGAGCTACCCGAGAAGCTCCGCGCGGAGCTTCCGGGTGTTCTGGCGTGGATAGTGTCCGGGTGCCTACTCTGGCAACGAGACGGCCTCGGGGAGCCGGAGCGCGTAAGGGAGGCAACCCGTGAGTATCGCTCCGAGATGGATACGCTCGCCGCATTCTTTGAGGAGGAGTGCTCGCTACATCCGAAAGCCGAAGCCCCCGCGACGGCGCTCTGGACCGCGTACAAAGAATGGTGCAAGGATGCCGGAGAGGAAAACGCGACCGGTACACAAAAGGCGTTAGGCTCGGTTCTGGCGGATCGTGGTTTTACTAGTTTCACCTACACGAGCGGAGCGAGAAAAGGCCGTAAAGGCTGGCGTGGGATTGGTCTTATGGTAGACGATCATTCGCCAGATGATCCCCCGAACGGTCCTGGTAGAGGTGAGGATGGTCCGAAAACCGCCGGCGATCATCTACCCGACCCCGATTTAGTAGACAATCGTCTACTCGGCGAATTCGGCATACCTAAGCCGAATAACAGCACTGTGAGAGAAGCGGTAGACGATGGTAGAGGGTTTTTCAACAACCCTCAAGACGAAACCCCCGCGCGTACGAAAGGATTTGAAAAATCGTCTACTTCGTCTACTTCGTCTACTTCGTCTACTCCGCCGCCTCGGGATGGCGGCGACTGGAAGAACCACAAAGCGCTCGAAGCGCTGCGCGGTTCTAAGCTCGCGCCGATGGTTCGACAGTTCTTCGACGGCAAGGCGGACGCGGATGCTCTCGCCGGCGCGGTTGCCGCGCACTACCGGGACGGCAGGTGGGAAGAATGGCGCGAGCCGACGGTGCGGGCGCTCATGACGTTGGAAGCGGAGGCCAACCGCGTGCCAGAACCCGAAGGGATTGCCGAGGATCGCCCGATAGAAGAGGAGGGTTAGGGTTATGTTAGACATACAAGAAGAGTCGTTCGGGAGCACGGAAGCAGGAGAGCCGCGCAAACACCCCCTGCGTGACATCGCCGCTCGTGACGTACGAGGACTAACTACCGAGGAGGAGGTCGCGCGCCTCCGCTCCCCCGAGTGGGTCGAGCACTGGTTCCTGGCGCTGATGGAGCTCCGCCAGGACGTCGAGACACAGCTCGCTGAACGCAAAGCCGCCTACGACCTGCGCCAGGTCGAGGTCAGGTCTCTAGAGCACTTCGACGAAACCTGGGCCCCGTACCGGGCAGAGTACTTCGGGTGGAAAAAGCACGCTGTACGGTTCCTCAACACCGTCAGGAGTCGTGAGCGCGAGGCGCGGCAGCTCAAAGCCGAGCTAAAGCAGGCTCAGTACGTTAAACACAACGCCGGCGAACAGGAGCGGGAGCGGGAGCGTAGGAGGGAGGTGTGGCGAATATTCGGCGCGTGCCGGGCGTTCCTCGAGGATGAGGAGAACATCACCTACAAGGCCACGCCACAACGGGATGAGCTGCTAGCGGATATGGCCCGGCTCGAGCATCACCCGATAGAAGAGGAGGAAGAATGGAACTAGAGACGACTTCAACATTTAAACCAGAGGTGTACCGCGATCAGATCGTAGAGGCTCTACGTCACAGTATGGTGGAAGGAGAGCACGGTCTGAGCGCGGTACCCAACCTCATAAAGCGAGCCGAAGAAGCCGAAGTTTGGCGCGAGCGCGTCGTTAAGGTTACCGGAGAAGTAGTAGAGAAGGAAAACTTTATAGAGTTGATAGAAGCTACGCCTCCAGAGGGGTTGGGGGGCACCATCAAGCTACTAAAGGGATTGTGCCGCAATGATCCAACGGCAATAGATGCTATCGACCGTATGACAGTGGGGAAGCAGGGTGCTCCCGAGGGGAATCAGAATGCTGGTAAAACAACTAATAATAATATAATGGATTGTTTGGAGGAAGAGCCATCTAGCGAACCTGCTGTGCAAGGCACCTCCAACACCTACGCCCTCCGCAAGTTGCGCAAGGACCGCGAAGACCTCCATGAGCGCGTCCTTGCCGGAGAGATCAGCCCACACGCTGCAATGGTGCAAGCAGGCTTCCGTAAGAAGACTCTAACAATACCAGCGGATCTTGATGGTGCATCTCGCATCCTTCTCAAGCACTTTGACCCCGAAGAATTAATCAAGGCGCTGCAAAAGGAGGGTTCTAGTGGGCCATATTCTCACAAATGAGGATGGAGAATAATGCCGATAGCAGTGGAGGCCGTGGCCGTGGAGATAGAGCAAACCCGGAGCGAGCCGGTAGTACGCGCCGCGCAAGGTAATTTAGCCGACTAATCATTTCTCCTCGAGCGGGCCGGGATGCTGATTGCCCCGGTCCCTCTTCTTATGCCAGCGCTTCGGGCTTCACCTTCAAGACCTTGGCGAGCTTGCCCGCGGTCGAAGAATAAGCCCGACGCTTGCCCGTCTCCAACGCCGCTATGGTGGTACGCCCCACCCCGGACGCCCGGGCAAGCTCCTCCTGGGTAAGCCTCCGTTCCTTACGCCACTCGCCAAGTCGAGTCAATGTGTGATACTTGGTTTTTTCTTCCATGCCCCTAATTTTAAACCAAAACCCCTTGACTTTCTAGGGACAAGTTGAGACAATACGGTTGTTGATAAAGAAACGGCCCCGGCGGTGCGGAAACACCCCGGAGCCCGGCCCAAAGAGCGGAGGCTCAATGGACTCAGCAACTATACAGCGCAACGCCGTCAAGGACGAACTCAAGAGAGCCGTGCTGCGGGAAGCCCAAGATCGCTACCTCCGCGCCGTAATGAACGATGACGAGCGGCTCGTGGTCATCGAGCGGATAAAGCGCCTACGCCTAGACTTGGGCCTGTAATGCGAAGCCTAGTCGCGGGGGTGCTGCTTGCTGGCGCCCCCGTCTACGCGTTGTGGGCCATCCTCGGCCGGCTGGTGGGCTCGTGAGGGGGCTAGGGTTGGTCTGGACGGGGGTCCTCGTGGTCGTGATTGCGGTCCTCGTGGCGATGCTTTTCGCTGCGCTGACCCCGTCCCCGCGGTGTTCGTGGATCGACGCGGAGAGAGTCTCCGTCGAGAAGCTGGAGACGCTGCGAGAGGAGGGCTGGTACTCGGACCCGGGTGACGGCTACGAACGCCTGTACAGTCCTGGGTGCCTGACCCCGGGCTCGGGTGTGTAGGATGCCGGACAGGGCGAGAGACGCCCGGGACGAAGCTCGAGCGTCCCGACCTCGCAGAGGAGGTCTTAAACGGAGAAGTCTCCGCCCGCAATTCGTTGGGCTTGAAAGCATTATATGCGTGCGCCCCGGCGTTCACCTTCGCTATCTCGCGGCGACTAGTTGCATCCGCCGATCTGCGTTGGCGTGGGGTGCGAGCTCTAGACCGGCAACCGTTGCCGGTCTAGAGAAGACGTTGCATCCGCCGATCTGCGTTGGCGTGGGGTGCGCGGGGAGGGGGACGACCGTTCGCGCGCGCGAACAGTGACGTTGCAGCTGCCGATCTTCGACGGCGTGGGGTGGAGATCAATCTCCACCGGTTGAGGAACCGCATAGCTACCCTCCCAACAGCAGCTCTCCGTTTCGGAGTTCTGCCAGAAAAAGTAGTTGAGGAACCGCATAGCTACCCTCCCAACTTGCTGATCCGTCTCCTCGTCGGTAGGTGGTTCCTCAGTGTCCTCCTGGCCCGAAGTAAGCTCTTTCTTTTCTTTAGGCTCCGCGAGCGCCTTGAGAGCATCAGTAAGAGTCAAAACGCTCGTAGGCGAGCGTTTTGGAAGCTCTGCCTTATACGTAGCTACCCTCCCAACGCGTAGATATCTACGCCCCCCGTAGCAATCTTGGCACTCTGCCTTATACGTAGCTACCCTCCCAACCCATATTTGCAGGGCATTCACGGGACGCCACGAAGCCGGCAGAAACGCCGGATGCTTCCTTTGCCCTTATCTGTCGGGATACGCGGCGCGTCGATCCACGGGGATTCTCGCAAGACCGGAGGTCGACGACAGGCCTCGCCTATGAGGGGACAGGCGCCCGTGCGAAGGAAACCAGTAGCCGCCACGAAGCTTCGCGCAGAGGACCGCGAAGCCTACGCGCACCCCCGCCCGGTATCCAAGACCACGAATATCTATGCAACCGCGTCACAAGCGGGCTTTCTCACACCCCGGAAGCGAAGCCGCATCAACGACGCAATGCGTGACGCAGACCATCGCACGTTCTTGGTATGCACGATGCTGTATACGAGTTTCCGAGAACGCTTGCTCTCGGCAGTTCGGTGAATAGAGGAAAACTATCTTGCCCCTCCCTTGTTTAACCTGTTGCAATAGCGGGTATGACATATGGCACAACCAAAGAGAGCGTTAGAGCGCTAAGCGAAATTGGCCCTTAAATCGTAGGGCAATGCTCATATAGCGAGAACGCGTAAAGGCTCTAGACGATCTCTGAGGCAAAAGATGAACCGCTGAGCGAGGAGGAGGAGGTTCAGGGGGTGGTTAGATACGTCGAGTGAGCTAGACAAAATCGAATATCTGTAGAAGCCCTCGGTAAACAAGCCGGGGGCTTCGTGGTGCTAGGCCTGGCCATAATGAGCTATTTTGGACATAGAGAGAAGCAACGCAGAAAAGCTGAACAGCAACAGCGGGTCAGGTAAATTCACTGCCACTAGTTTCCGAGAAACCAATTTTTCTCGGAAACTAATTTCCGGCATAGATTCTCGGAAGCCCTGTGGGCAGCAAAAGAGCCGGGGCCTTCAGAGACCCCGGCCCTTCTTACGCCTCTGAACTACGCCTTACTGCTGGCGTCCTTTGAAGGTGGTTTCTCTTTCAACGTTTGGGTTTTTATTCACAGCCTGGCCGTTGCTATCTTCGGAGCCGCCAGGCCCATCAACTGTCGTCTCACAGTTCTTGTTGTTCGGAACCTGGGTGCAGTCAGGGTCCGCAAACGCCGGACCCGCTAGACCCGCCATAGCCATCGTAGCCACCAACAAGGCAGCCGTAACCAACAAACTTATGCGCTTAATCACGCTATATTCCTTTCCTTACCACATCCCCCAACGGTTTATGTCTCAAGCCGTCTCAGGTAGGATGTGTTTGTTTGCGGGGGCTGGGCGTCTTGTGTGTGCCTCTACCTAGCTACAAACAAGCGTCCGGCCCCTTGCCCGTATGATCTCCTCCTTATCCCTAACCCGAGTACGGTACCCCCTTTCTCTACACTCGCTTTCCCTTTCCCCCAAAACAAAACCGACCACCTCCAAGGGGCTCCTCTATCGACCCTTCGGCAGCCGGTTGCACCACTGGCTCCGTCTGTCCCAGGTACCCATATTAGAAGGACAGAGTTCTTAGCCTCTACTTTGGCCCGTTGTTGTTCCGTACTAAACCGTACCAGAAAATACGTTGCCAGGATAGAGCAGGACGAACTAATTCAACACCCTTTACGACTTTTTGAATAAAACACAACTTATACGCAATGGTTTCGTCACAATTCCCCCATACTAAAAGAGCATAATGGAGGTGGGTACCCATGCCCATGGCGGACCCGAATAAGGGTCCGCCGCTATCTCCCTTGTTACCGACAGGGCCGTTGCCTTTATTCACGAGCTGCCGAGAGCGCTTGTTAGCGGAAGTTCACTGGATACCGTGCTTCTTTAGGTACTCGCCGGCGTCAACCTCCAGTCCGGCACGAATGCCCGGGAATCGACGCGCCGCGAATCCCGCCAGGTAAGGGTAAATGGGATTCGTGGGGCCTCTGGCAGCCTCCTAACGCCCGCTGAATGCCCTGCAAATAGGGGTTGTGAGGGTACCTCTGTTGGACCGGCTCGACGTCAGGTTGAGCCTTCGCGACGTCGCGCCGAGAGTTGTGAGGGTACCTCTGTTGGACCGGCTCCTGGGAATCATTCATGACAATGTAATGAATGATTAGCGTTGTGAGGGTACCTCTGTTGGACCGGGGCCAAAGCATTGTATGCGTTCTCCGGGGCGTTCACGTTGTGGTCCTACCTCTGTCGGACCGGGGCGCGCAACATCTCGATGGTGGGGAAAGGGTTAAACCTGTACTTGACTCGGCGCGGCGCCGCGCCGGTTCAACCTGACGTCCAACCCAGTTGCGACCCTACCCCTATAGGACCGGGGCTAAGCGCCTCAGCGGCCAACCTCCAACACCTGGCGGCCCTAGGCCTCGCTGGGCATGGCGCCGCGCGCCACGGCATAGCTTCGCCACGGGCCGCGTTCGCCGGCGAGATGTCCGCGCTCGACCAAGGCGATGACGTAGGGCAGGGACACGCCCAGTCTCGCCGCCGCCTCTCTAGTGGTCTCATAGGGAAAGTCAGAGGCGACGGTCCGAGGTAGGTACCACGCTCTAGCAAACTTTAGGGCACCGGGGAAGCGACCCTGCCGGCACCATCGGCCGATGGTGCCCCGCGAGACCCCCCACCGCTCGGCCGCCTGTATGGTGGTCTCGAACTGTTCCTCTAGGCGTTGCACTTCGTTATCTCCTGTTAGTTTGCTCGGGGATGCTTGAGGTGGGGTGCTCCCCGAAGAAGCCGGGGGACGATTGAGCCGAGGAACCGCGAGAGCTCTCGTTCGTCTATGTAGACGCCCCCGGCGTAACGTTACAGCTTCGTAAGGAATGAACCGAAGCCGTAACGTTGGTGGGGCGCCGGAGCGCATTACTCTCCCAGGTCCGAGGCCGGGAGAAACCACCGCCACTCTGCCTAAGAGCTCCTCCTGGGCTGCTCGTCCGCATCAAAGATGTACTCCTGAGAAAACCTGGCGTTGCGCTTCGCCACGGTCAACTCGTGGCCCTCGCCGGGGTCCCCCCCCTCATGGATGGCTCGAAGTCGGTTCGCTTCGTGGAGAAAGGCGGATTCCGCGGTTCCCCTAGGGAACTTCACCACCGTGCCGTCCTCCTGGAGGATGACGAGCTGATCGTCCCGGGTCGCGCGTTCCAGACGCCTCACCCAACCTCTCAAGCGCCCCACCGTCCGCCACCTCCTACGTTCGCGCGCTCTGCTGCCTGGTTTTCTTCAATTTCCTCAAGCCTGGCTATGAGTTCGTTTTGTTCTTGGACGCGCAACTGGGTTTCGACAAGCCTCGACTCCTGGAGTTCCCGGAGCTTCGTTTCCGCTTCGATAACCTTGACGGCGGTGCCGTACGCCGCCACGGCCACGCTGGCGTTACCCCGGTGAGCTTTACCGGCGACCAGGTCGTCGCCCACCTTTATGAGCTTCTGCTTGAGGAGGGCCAACTCACTGCCCGGCTTGCTTTTACCGCCCCGGCTTGCTCCCTTGCGTCGGGCATCGGCGTTGGCAGGGTTGTGTGCCCAACAAAGACCGTCGGCCCCCTGTGCGGGCAGGGAGCAAGGCGAACCATCCCGCTTACTTGCGCCACATTGCCTCATGCCCCCCACCCCCTTTACTTGCCATGCTCGAAGATCCGGCGCCCCACCTGCCGACGTGGGCGAGGCTTCGGCGTGTCGAGAGGCCCGTTACCGCGCTCGAACCTGCGCTCGGTGGCGGCGGGAACAGGGGGTTCGGGGACGGTCTCGCCGGGGGCGAAGACTTGCAACCCCGGCGAGCCCTCCCTAGCCGCCTCTCCTTGTTTGTCGGGCCGCATGGCTACCGCATCATCCCGTAAATGTTCCGGCTATCGAGCGGCGCGCCGAGAATGCGAAGATCCTCTTTTGTCGGGGCGGGGGAGGCCAGCATTTCGAAGCGGTCGCCGGGGTCCAGCTCGAGGCCCTGGTCCTTTTCGATTTCGATGAGTTCGGAGTAAA
>MWVY01000140.1_pt1 | contig 17251 bp, 14 predicted proteins | sample 1047251 | NCBI WGS metagenome assembly MWVY01 (sample SAMN06349983, study PRJNA376086) | soil metagenome | isolation source: MS7-5 sample Antarctic (ecotone) soil | place: Antarctica | collected 2015-01-13
AGTTTTAGCGTATGAAGTATTAAGCAATGATGATTATGTAGATGATGCAGAAATGAAATCTATTTTAAACGGCAGCATCTTTCATAAATACAACATCCGCAATTTTGTTGACAATGATTTTTTTCATTGGGTTCATAAAGACATCTATTTTCAAAAATTAAAAAAAGTCTTTCGCCTGGTAGCACAGGAAATTTCCACTTTTGATTTTAATAAAGTTGATGAAGATGTTTTAAAAGGAGTTTACCAGGACCTGATTGATTTAGATACACGCCATGCTTTGGGGGAGTATTACACACCTGACTGGCTTTGCGAAAGAGTAGTGCAGGAATTTGATTTTAAAGCAACAGATAAAATCTTAGACCCCAGTTGCGGCAGCGGCTCATTTCTCCGGGCTGCTATTCATCGTTTAAAAGAACTCAATCCCGAAATAACTACAGAGCAGGTAAACAACAGCATCTACGGAATAGACATACACCCTTTGAGCGTACAGATTGCTAAAACAACCATGCTGGTAAGTTTGGGCAAAGAAGTTATCAATGCAAAGAAGCCCATTCACATCAACATCACATTAGCCAACACATTATTGGCTCCTGAAGGTGTAAAGAATTTATTTGGTGGTGAGTTTTTAATGCACATTGATAAGGACAAATATTACCTGAATACACAGGTATTTGAAGATGTGCGTTTGTTTGATGAAGCATTAGAGATTTGCGAAGAATTAGCGGAGCAAACACAGGGAAAGAAAATAGAAACCTTACCGGTATTCAGCAACATTTTAAAAAGGCATTACAAACATGGAGGCATTAACGACCCAACCACTGCAAGTTTTTACCAGATTTACACCGGCTTAAAAAAAGTGAAAGAAGCCGGCAGGGATAGTATCTGGAAATTCATTGTACAAAATTTATACAAGCCTTATTTTCTTAGCGCAAAGTTTGATTACGTTATTGGCAATCCGCCGTGGTTTACTTTCAGCAGTATTAAGAATGAAGAATACCAAAATATCCTGAATGCTTTGGCAGAAAATTACCATGTAAAACCAGATAAAGTTGCCAACTTTCCCCACCTTGAAATTGCCGCAATTTTTCTTTCTTATTGCACCAGTTATTTTTTAAAAGATAAAGGACAATTAGCATTTGTACTGCCAAGAAGTTTCTTTAGTGCAGACCATCATGATAATACAAGAAGCGGAAAAGCAAAGGGCTTTCGCTTAACCAATATTTGGGATTTACAACAGGTACAGCCTTTATTCCGTATTCCTTCATCAGTTTTATTTGCATCAAAAGCAGATGGTAAAAAAAGAAACCTTCCTGCTTCAGGGCAAAGCGGACTTTCTTTTAGTGGCAATCTTCCTGCACACAATTGCAATTGGATAACAGCTTCAAAAAAATTGGCAGAAGAAGAGGTGAAATGGTTTTACAGCAAGCAGGGAAACTCTTCTGCATTCTCCAACAAAAAAGTAAAAGCCCAAACAAAAATAAATCCTTACAAAGCGCTGTTTAAGCAAGGTGCAACCATTGTTCCAAGAACTTTTTATTTTATCTAATTTACACAGGAGTTACCCCCTGATTTTGAAGACAGAATTATTAATATTAAAACTTCAGACGCAGTACAGCCCGATGCGAAAGTGCCGTGGAAAGGATTAGACTTTTCAGGCAAAATTGAAAGTCAATTTATATTTAGAACTGCGTTGTCAAAAAGCATTTTGCCTTTTGCATTATACAAGCCCAGTTTAATTGTTTTGCCTATCATAGTTAATGAAAATAGCAATAAGCAAAAAAGTATTAAAATATTTTCTGCAAAGTCATTAATACAAGAAGGTTTTTTAAATGCTTCAAGGTGGTTTCAAAACATAGAGAACGTATGGAACATACATAGAACTGCTTTAAATAATAAGTATACATCTGAACAATACATAAATTTTCAAAATAAGATAACTACACAAAATCTTAATGCTGGTTTTTTAGTTCTTTACAATGCTTTAGGTAAGGATGCTCACAGTGTAGTTGTAGACAGAACCAAATATGATTTAGACTTCATTGTCGATTACAAGTCCTATGTTTTTTATACGCACTGTTCCGAAGAAGCGTATTACCTCACTTCAATACTTAATTCAACAGCTCCAAATGAAATGATGAAAAACTTTCAAGCAAGAGGGTTATTTGGTGCAAGAGGAGTTGAGAAAAAAATCTTAGATATATATTATCCGAAATACGATGAAACAAATGAACTGCATCAGAAGTTAGCGGCACTAAGCAAAACAGCACATGAAAAAGCATCACAATACTTAAAAGACAACGTACCTAAGCAGGAGCTCTCTGCTATTCACCTGGGCAGGATAAGAACAGATATAAAAAAGCACCTTTCAGCAGAAATGAAACAGATTGATAAACTGGTTAAAAAAGTAATAGCATCATGAGCGACGAACAACTACCACAGGAAAACGACATTATTTTTTATACAACTCCTGATGGTCAGGTTAACATTGAAGTGTTCTTTTTAGGCGAAACCTTTTGGCTAAGCCAAAAGAAAATGTCAGACCTGTTTGGGGTTGATGTAAGAACTATCAATGAACATTTGCTAAACATTTATAACTCAGGAGAATTAGAAAAGGAGGCAACTATCCGGAAAATCCGGATAGTTCAAAAAGAAGGCAGTCGTGATGTTTCCAGAGAAGTTGACTTTCACAGCCTTGATGCCATAATAGCCGTTGGCTACAGGGTAAATAGTTTTCAGGCTACACGGTTCCGTATCTGGGCTACCAAAACACTTAGGGAGTTTATAATCAAAGGTTTTGTATTGGACGATGCAAGGCTTAAACAAGGTAAGAAATTCGGGCAGGATTACTTTGAAGAACTTTTAGAACGTATCAGGGAGATACGGGCAAGTGAAAGACGTTTCTACCTTAAAATAACAGACATCTATGAACAGTGCAGTATTGATTATAATAAAGATGCAGAGATTACCCAAACCTTCTTTAAAACTGTTCAAAACAAGCTGCATTGGGCTATTACAGGCAAAACAGCAGCGCAGTTAATAAAAGACCGGGCAGATGCATCTAAGCCGAACATGGGGCTGCAAACATTTAAAAATGCTCCTGATGGAAAGGTATTGAAATCAGATATTTCCACTGCTAAGAATTATATGTTTGAGAAAGAGATAAAAGAGTTAGAACGTGTAGTTGTTATGTATTTAGACTATGCCGAACTTCAGGCAGCCCGGCAAATACCTATGAAAATGGCAGACTGGATACAAAAATTAGATGCATTCCTGCAGTTCAACGAATATGAAATTTTGAAAGATGCCGGTAAGGTGCGCCACGATGTAGCAATAAAATTGGCAGAAAAAGAATTTGAGAAATTCCGCATAGTGCAGGATAAGAACTTTGAAAGCGACTTCGATAAAGAGGTAAAGAAGATTACAGCTAAAGGAAAGGACGCCAATAAAAAGAAAGGTTCTTAGTAGGTATCCAAATAAAATCTTCCACAAAGTTCATTGCCGCCCAGCGGTGACTAAGCCAACTATTTAGCTTCAAACCACATTTCGATTTTTTTCGTACATAATTGTTATCCACGTTTTTTATAACTATAACCATTAAACCATGACTTTAAGACGCTTCATTAAAAAATGTTTTGCTGCTTTTACAATTTCCGCTTCCATTTTTCTTGCTTCTTGCGGAAACAATACCAGCAATACGGCAAACACCGATACTACAGGTTCAACAACAATGGAAATGACAGATAAACCAAATGATTTAAAACCCGCTCAACCCAAACCTGACTGGGGTAAAGACATGACAGACCCTATGGCTGTAGTAATTGAGAAATTGAAAAGTTACTATGCTCCCCCTTTAGTTTCTTTATCTGCACAGGAAGCCCGTAAACAACCTTCTCCTGCTGATGCTGCAACGGCTGTTATGACTGAACATAACTTGCCAATGCCACCAAACAATGTTGATCCTATGGGTAAGGACATACCGGTGCAAGGCGGACAAATACACCTTCGTATCTATACTCCCAAAACCGGTAAAAATGCTTACCTCGTAATCGTTTATTATCATGGCGGCGGATGGGTAATTGCAGACTTAAATACTTACAATGCATCAGCACAAGGTTTAGCTAACCAGGTGGAGGCTGTGGTGGTATCAGTAGCATACAGACAAGCACCCGAACATAAATTTCCAACTGCTCACAACGATAGCTATGCTGCTTACGAGTGGACGGTAAAAAATGCGGCTTCCATAAAAGGTGACCCTAAAAAAATTGCTTTAGTAGGTGAAAGTGCAGGCGGGAATTTAGCAGCTTCTGTAAGTATGATGGCAAGAGATAAAGGAATGCAGTTGCCTGTACACCAGGTATTGGTTTATCCTATAGCAGGCTACGATTTTAATACACCTTCTTATATGGAAAGTGATAGCACAAAACCTTTAGGCTCCGGTTTAATGAAATGGTTCTTTGAAAAGTATTTGAATAGTCCTTCAGAGGGAAAGAACCCAATGATTTCTTTAGTTTCTGCAAATCTTAAAGGTTTCCCACCTACAACAATAATAGCTGCACAGTACGACCCTTTGAGAAGTGAAGGAGAAATGCTTTCAGATAATTTAAAGAAGGCTGATGTTAAAACTAACTACAAACTTTATAAAGGGACTACACATGAATTTTTCGGTATGGCAGCAGTAGTACCGGAGGCTAAAGATGCACAGGCAATGGCAAGCGATGACTTAAAAAGTGCTTTCAATAAATAAGAAAAGGGTTTTTCGTCCTTGTGGGTCTTAAAGGTACAGGTCGTAAACTGGGCTTAAGCTTCTGTAGTTTGTGATAGCACGCTTAGGCTAACACTTAATTCAACAAGAGTATTCACCATGTAGTTTGTCAGCATACCTAACAGCTTTCACAGCTCCCTTTTTAGGGGGCTTTTTCATGAATGGAAAGCGTTCCTAAAATTGCTTCCTGAATTATTGTTCTGAAGCAGGGCGTTGTGATATTGACCAGTATTTTACTACTATTTCAAACATATCTTTTATTCCCTGAACGCTGTTTGGTTTTATAAAATAACCTTGTACATTAAGGCTATATGCTTCCAGTACACTCGCAGAAGCGCCACTGGTTGATAACATCAGGAATGGAATACATTTAAATCGTATTTCTTCGTTATCAAAAATCTTCTGTTTAAGTTCAAAACCATTAAGTCGGTTCATATTAATATCGCAGAAAATAAAGAAGGATTTCCTATCCGTTTTACAAATGTAATCGTAGAATTTATGCCCGTCAGTAAAGACCATTATTTCATTTTCAACTCCTAATTCCTTAAAACCTTCCCGAAAAAGTTCAATGTCGTCAATATCATCATCAATGATAATAATCGGATTTGAATTGCTGGTTGTAGTTCTCATTATTTCAAATTTACAATTTAATGCCTTTTGAGCGAACTATTTAATAATGCTGATTATTTGGCGCAAGTATTTTGTTTAAATCACCTATTCTTATACAATTTTTATTCTGTCTCTACCTTTTTAAACAAAACAAATGCCACCGGAAAAGTGCAATCCCGCAATAATAATTTGATAGCAGCTAAAGAATAGGTAGGTTCATTAGTCATAAGCTTTTAATAAGAATATAGTAAATATCAAAGAGGGTAACATATTGGCACAATATCAGGCGATGCTACGAGAGGTAGATTTTTGAAAGAAAGAAAAGGCTAAGTCCTTAAAAAATCTTGCTTGTTTTATAATCTCTGTGTAATTACTTGATTTGACATAACAACCTGCAGCGCCTAAAGAGGTGAATATCTCATTCATTTTCTGAGTTATACAAGTGGAATAAACAACCACAGGAATTTTCTTTAAATGTTCTTCATTTTTTATAAGTAATAATAACTCATGTCCATTAATGCGAGGCATGTTATAATCAATAATTATTAGGGTCGGCAGTTCACCACCAAGTGTTATGCAGTATTTTAGTTTAGAAATAACCTCATAGCTAAATTCTATACATTCTATTTTTAAACCTCCAATTTTTTCTAATGCAGAACAAAGAAGGTCACTGTCATCAGAATCATCATCAACTACTAATATAAAGGGTTGTTGAACGGTCATTTCTTATTAGGTGAGAATTATCTTAAACGAATTTCTGCAACAAAGAAGTTTTGGGTTTTAAGTAGCTGGACGATAATAATTCTTTTAATCCTCATTAGCTTTTCTTATTCGTGCTTTAACGGTACCCAGTGGTATTTTTAGTAAACGTGCTATTTCAGTTTGCGTATAGCCGTATAAATAATTGAGTTCAATTAAAACTCCTGAGGCAGATAGGAATATTAGACTTAAAGTCTCCCAGATTCCTTCTATTGGAATGAAAAAGAACAACTTCAGTTTTTAATTTGATGATTTGAACTTTGCTATATCTTTTTTAATTTTCTAAATTATCATGAGGTGCATTTTGCTTGGAATATTAATTTTAACCAGCCTGCAAGCTTTTAACCAGGTTGAGAATACTTCTGAGGTTAAAGCCAGGCTGGTACTAATTGGTAATTCTGGCACTAAAGAAGATTCAAATAAACTTCTTTCGATTATCCTTAAATGGCTTCCTCAAAACAGTAATACAAGCATATTATTCTTAGGTGATAACACTACGTTCCAGCCCAACATATTTGGCAGCTACGCCATAACTGAGGATCCGGATAGAAAAAACTCAATTAAAATAATTGCAGGAGAAAGAGAATGGAACAACGGCAAGGAAGGAGGTTATGATTCTGTTTTACAGGTGCAGGAATATCTTGAAACAATTTACGGGAATACGGATGTTCTGCTTCCAAAAGATGGCTGCCCGGGTCCGGAGAAAATAAAGTTAAGTGATGACGCTTTACTTGTTTTTCTAAATACTCAATGGTGGCTGCATGCTTTTGATAAGCCTGATATTGAATCAGAATGTCCCACCCGATCCAAAGAACAGGTATATGATGAGCTGGAGAAAATTTTAAGGGAGAACGAGGACAAGATTATTATTGTAGCCGGCCATCATCCCTTGGTAAGTAAGGGTATTCTTGGTAATAATTTTTCATTAAAACAACACATATTTCCTTTTACTGATCTGCATCATTCTCTTTACATTCCTCTGCCGGTGATCGGCTCACTATATCCAATTATAAATACTGCTTTTCCTTCTCGCCAAAGTTTAAAACATCCTGTATACGAAAGTTTCATCAATGAAGTTGGCGATCTGCTGGCCTCACATCCTCATGTGTTATATGTAAGTAGTCATGAAAAAAATCTGCAATTGCTACAACATAAGAATGTAACACAACTGATTTCCGGTGGTGGGGGTAAAACCAGGAGAGCATCCCGCAGTAAAGAATCATTATATGCAAGCTCTTCACCCGGTTTTGCAGTTGCTGATGTATTTGAAGATAAAACGGTGAAAATATCTTTTTACAAGGTAAAGAATAATGATGTTCAGATTTCTTATAATGAAGAAGTTTTCAATTTTTCTGAGCGAGCTCCCTTGCCGGATACTGCTGCACCTATATTCTTAAGTACTGGTACAACTGTTAGTGTTGCCGCAAGTAAAAAATATGCAAATCCACCTAAAACAAGAGAATGGTTGCTGGGCAAGAATTACAGGAATGTGTGGTCAGAACCGGTAAACGTACCTGTTTTTGATATGAGAACTGAAAAGGGAGGATTTACCATTGATAAAATAGGTGGAGGAAAACAGACCAAATCAATCCATCTGAAGGATAATGCAGGGCATCCATACAAGCTTCGTACTATTGATAAAGACCCGAAAGAATTTTTGCCACCAGAATTCAGAAGTCCGCTTACCCGGGCTATTGTAAATGATATGATCTCTACAGCACACCCTTATGCACCTTTGGTGGTAGCTGAGCTCGCTAAGAAGGTGGGTGTTGTGGAGGCAGAGCCAAAGTATTTCTTTGTTCCTAATGATACTGCTTTTGGATATTACAGGCCACTTTTTGCAAATAAGATGGCTATGCTGGTTGATAAAGACCCGCCGCCGTTTGATAACACAAAAGGCAGCTTTGACATTATAAATAACATAACAGAAAAAGCAGATCATGTGGTTGATCAAAAAGAAGTACTAAAAGCAAGGCTGCTGGATATCCTAACCGGTGACTTTGACAGGCATATGGGGCAGTGGTCATGGGGAAGTACAGATACAGGAAAAGGAAAATTATACAAAATAATACCGACAGACCGCGACCAGGCATTCTTCCTATCGGATGGTTGGCTTGTGAAGCTTGTTGCCCGCAAAGGGTTATCATTATTCAAAGGATTTTCTTACAAGATCAACAACGTAGAAGGTCTGGGCTTTAGCGCTGAAGAGTTTGACAGAACATTTTTAAATGCATTGGATTCTGCAGAATGGAAACAAATAATCAGAGAGTTCCAGGCTGCCCTGCCTGATGATGCAATAGAAGATGCTGTAAAGAAATTCCCACCTGAAATATACCATATCAGCGGAAAAGAGATCGCAGAAAAACTTAAAACCAGAAGAGATGATTTGTTGAAGAAAGGGATGAAATACTACCGCTTTATTTCTGATAATGTAAATGTTTTAGGAAGCAACCAAAACGATTATTTCCTGCTAACACAAAATGAAACGGGCCTGCAGTTACAGGTACATGAGCGTAAACGCAATGACACTGTAATGCAAATTTTTTCCAGAACATTTAAACCGGACGTTACAAAAGAAATACGCTTGTACGGATTAAATGGTGACGATTATTTCCTAATGGATAGCTCTGTACATATACCGATAACAGTAAGAATGATCGGTGGCTCCGGGAAAGATTCGTTTAACATAAAGGGGGCATCCAGAAATTATATCTATGATAATAAAAACGGTGAGAATGTAATCTATAAAGGAAAGCGAAGCAGGAACAAAATGTCTGATGAACCCGGTATAAACGACTACAGTGTAAACAGTTTTGCTTATAAAGACCAAGGCGGTTTCCCAAAGATTTTTTTTAGGGGCAGCACTGAATATGGTACATCTGTGGGTGTTGGTTGGGTAAAGAATACTTACTCATTCCGTAAAGAACCTTTTTCTACATCCAATTCTCTTATGGTTTATTATGCGCCATTCCGCAGATCGTATCATATTCAGTACAACGGTGTTTACAACAACCTTTTCGATGACTTTGGCTTGTCTGCTAATGCCGAACTGAGGGATGACGCTGTTATGAATTTTTTTGGTTTGGGTAATAACACCAAATGGAGCAATGCTAAAGAATATCCCTACTATCGGATACGATATAATTATGTTGCTGCAGACTTATTTCTAACGAAAAAAAATTATGAACGACTGAGTTTTGCAGTTGGTCCCGGAATTTATTACTACTGGAACAACGCCAAGGGGAATGAAAACAAGATCATTGCGTCACCAGCCAACCTGGGGCTTGATTCCTCATCGGTATTCAGTAAAAAATTTTACTTAGGTGGCAAGTTTAGAGTTGATGTAAACGGGCTTAATAATATTCAGTTTCCAACCCAGGGCATGCAGTGGAACAATCAAGTATCTTTTTTGCAACAGATTAATGAAAAGAATCCGTTCCTCTCATTAAGCACTGATCTGATCCTTGCTTCTCCTTTAGACGACAATACAAAATTTGTTTCTCTTGTTAAGCTGGGAGGTGCACATATATTCAGCGATAAATTTGAATATTTTCAAGCTGTTGGTTTTGGGGTAAAAAACAATTTAAGAGGTTTTTATAATAATCGTTTCCTGGGCAAATCTGCAGCATACGGAAGCCTGGAACTTCGCTACAGGCTTCTGCCCGTTAGCTCATTTATAGTGCCCGGTGAAGTAGGTGTTCTTGGGTTTAGCGATATTGGAAGAGTGTGGATGAAAAATACTATATCCCAGAAATGGCATACTGCTTACGGTGGTGGAATGTATCTGTTTCTCTTTAAGCGAGTACTTATCTCCGCTTCTGCAGGCCGCAATGAGGATGGCGTGATCTATAATTTCTCTCTTGGATTGAACGGTAATCTGCATATACATAAGTAAGTAAAGAAAATCACTTGTAATATGCATTTGAAATATTGTGAATATTTTTTATTTGAATTTTTAGGTCTTCATGTTTTGATTAACTAATAATTTGTCTACAATAGAGTGCAAGTGGTGTATTTCTGTTTAAGCTTAAAATGTAGAATTGTTTTAAAAAGGCAACTCAATAACAAAAACAGTTCCTTCGCCTTCTTTTGTTTCTAATCTTATTGAACCTTCATGTTGTAAGTGTAAGCTTCCCTGTTTTTGAAGCCATTCTAATTCCTGAACTGTTTTGCTGATCTGCTGATAAATAAGATTTAGCATATTCTTCCATCTTCATTTCTATATCTTGTTTAAAATGAATTAATGAAATTGTTAGCAGCAGTAAGAAGCTGATGAACTGAAATATTTTTTTAAAATAAATTTCCATATAATTAATGGTTAGAATTATTACTGAATCGAATAAAGCAACATTAGATACCTTCTAGCTCAAACTGAATTGAATGTGATGAACCGGTATAAAAATGTGATGAAATGTGCTGTTCAGCCAATAATACAATGCTATCTTAATTTTTCAGCCCTTTTATTAATGCACGATAACAACCTTGCGGAAATTACTTTGTCACAGCATCACTTTCTTTTTCCATCATCAAGTATGCTTTGATGAAGCCATCAAGTTCACCATCCATAACTGGTTGTACATTTCCAACTTCGTAATCAGTTCGATGATCTTTAATCATTTTATAAGGATGAAAGACATAGCTGCGTATTTGCGAGCCCCATTCTATTTTACGCTTACTGGCATTGTTTGCATTTTTTACTGCTTCACGTTTGCGCATTTCCTCTTCATACAACCGGCTTTTAAGCATTTTCATTGCCTTTTCCCGATTATCTCCCTGCGTACGTGCTTGTTGGCATTCTACTATTATTCCTGAAGGTTTATGTGTTAAACGAACCGCGGTTTCAACCTTGTTAACGTTCTGTCCGCCGGCGCCACCGCTGCGAAAGAAAGCCCATTCTACGTCAGCAGGGTTTACTTCAATTTCTATGGTATCGTCAATCAAAGGATAAACATATACAGAAGCGAAAGAAGTGTGCCTTTTTGCATTTGCATCAAATGGTGAAATGCGAACCAGCCTGTGAACACCACTTTCTGCTTTCAGAAAACCAAAAGCAAATGGTCCATCAAACTGAAGCGTTGCACTTTTTATTCCTGCGCCATCACCTGGTTGCCAATCCAGTTCAGTTACTGTCCAGCCCTGCTTTTCGCCATACATTCTATACATTCTTGCAAGCATTTCTGCCCAGTCCTGGCTTTCTGTACCACCGGCGCCGGAGTTAATTTGTAAAACGCCCGGAAGTTCATCCTCGGGCTCATTTAATGTGCTTTTAAATTCTGCTTCTTCAATCAACTGCAAGGAATTTTCGTAAGCCAGCTTTACTTCTTCTTCAGAACCTTCACCTTCTTTCCAGAACTCAAATAAAACAGCAAAATCCTCAACGTCAGTTTCAACCTGCTCGTACAGCTTTAACCAGAACTCATTAAGCTTTATTTCTTTTAATATAGAAGTAGCACGGGTGGAGTCTTCCCAAAAACCCGGAGATAATGAAAGTTGCTTGTCGTTATTTATTTTATCAGTACGATTATCAACGTCAAAGAAACCTCCTCAGGACGGCTACACGATCCCTCATATCTTTTAATTGCTCTTGTGTCATAACGGGTGCAAATATAAGGCGCTTCAATTTCGTAATGCATTCGGTGTATTTATTCAACAGGCATTTACTTCATATTGTTGTTGACATTAATACAATTTACAGGTTGAATACTAGTGTATTTACATACAAATATCTGCGCAGATGTATGTTGTGCTTTTAACATTTATACTATTCTTTTGCACTTAATTTAGCCACATACCTATTTTTGCCCCCGATTATATCGGACTTAAAATCAACCTCCAGATGAATTTTACAAAGTTGAATAACATTAGCGGTTGGGTAATTTGTGTTTTAGCCTGCCTGGTATATATTTTTACGGCTGAGGCAACAGCTAGCTTTTGGGATACAGGTGAATTTATTGCAAGTGCATATAAATTGCAATTGCCACATCCACCAGGAGCTCCCTTATTTGTTTTGTTGGGGAGATTTTTCATTATCTTATTTGGTGGTAATAACCCCGCATTTGCGGTTAATGTTATGAGTGCCGTTGTAAGCGGATTCACCATTTTATTTTTATACTGGACAATAACGCATTTTGGTCGAAAGTTATTAGTTGGTCTTAATGTAGAACCTACTGTTTCCCAGTCGTATAGCATAATGGCTGCAGGTGTTGTTGGGGCTTTGGCTTATACATTTAGCGACTCTTTTTGGTATAGCGCTGTTGAAGGTGAAGTATATGCATTATCATCTTTTTTTACTGCATTAGTTTTTTGGGCAATGTTGAAGTGGGAACGTGCAGATGATGCTGCGGGAGAGAATGCCGTATTTAGAAGCCGGGCTGACAGGTGGATAATTTTCATCTTTTTTATGATGGGTCTTTCCATTGGTGTTCACCTGTTGAACTTACTTACCATTCCTGCCATTGTAATGATATATTACTATAAACGTTACAATTATACCCGTAAAAGTGCAATTTGGGCATTTATAATTGGTTGTATTATTACTGGTATAGTGCAGGTAGTTGCCATTCAATGGACAGTAAAATTTGCAGGCAAGTTTGATATTTGGTTTGTTAATGGTTTAGGACTTCCATTTTTCTCCGGCTTTATTTTCTTTTTCATATTGTTGGGATTACTGGTATGGTTTGGATTAAGGATGGCCGACAAGCGAAGCTGGTCTTTTCTAAGATTAGGTTTATGGTGCTTCATATTTATGATGATTGGTTATTCTACTTACGTTACCACTCTCATTCGTTCAAATGCCAACCCTGCAATAGATATGAATAACGTAGATAACCCAATAAGCCTTGTTTATTATTTGGGCAGAGAACAATATGGCGAAGCTCCGTTAGTTTATGGTCCGCACTTTCAGGCAGAATATGAGTATGAAGCAAGTGGACAGGTTAAATTGAAGGAAGGTGCAATGAGATATGTAAAAGGCAAAAATGAATATATACCTATAGGCAAGCGGCAAGAACCGGTTTACAATAGTAGAGATATGCAGCTTTTCCCACGTGTTTGGGATAGAAGCAATGATCAGCAACATGCTGATTTCTATGCAGATTGGTTAGGGTTGGAGAGAACTGAAAATCAACAATCCGGTGAAGTTTCTTATGAAGCTCCATCGTATGCGGATAATATCAACTGGTTTATTACTTACCAGATGGGGCATATGTACTGGCGTTATTTTATGTGGAATTTTGCCGGCAAACAAAATGACATCCAGGGGTTTGGAAACAAAAGAGATGGGAACTGGATCTCCGGCATTCCTTTCATTGATAATGCAAGATTGGGAGATCAGTCTAAAATGCCTGATAGCCTGAGGCATAACAAAGCAAATAATAAATTATTCTTATTACCATTTATCCTCGGAATATTAGGTTGTGTTTATCACTTCATAAAAGACCGCCGTGACTGGATTGTTACTTTCCTTTTGTTTTTCTTCACCGGGCTGGCAGTTGTATTATACCTTAATCAGCCAGGCAATCAACCAAGGGAAAGAGATTATGCATTTGTAGGATCGTTCTATGCTTTTGCTATATGGATAGGATTATCTGTAATTGCACTGGTTAGAATTGTTAGAGAGTGGGACGACAGGCAAACTGTTTTAAATACATTAATCTTCGGCAGCATTGCATCTTTTGTTATAGGGTTACTTAGTAATACTACAACAACGTTTGGAGGAGCATTCTTAAGTTCATTACTTCTTGCGGTAATCTATGCAATTGTGGCTGCAGCATTAATTTATATTTCAAGGGCTGTTTCTAATAAAGGAAATAATCTTACTGTCGCAACTGCTGTTGCTTTTTTATTATGCATGATCGCTCCTGTTGTAATGGCAACTCAGGAATGGAATGACCATGATAGAAGTAAAAAAACACTCGCACCGGATCTGGCCAGAAACTATTTAGAAAGTTGTGCGCCCAATGCTATTCTGTTCACCTTTGGGGATAATGATACATATCCTTTATGGTATGCGCAGGAAGTAGAGAATGTGCGTCCTGATATCCGCATCATCAACACCAGTTTACTGGGTATTGACTGGTATATAAACCAGCTCAGGTACAAGGTTAATGAAAGTGATCCTATTGATGTGATTTGGACAGAGGAGCAATTACAAGGGCTTCAATATATACAGTATCGTCCAATGGGTTTGCAGGATAGGTTTTATGATTTATATGATGTTATGAAGAATGTTGTAGGTAGTCAGTCGCCTATAAGCAGCTTCCCTGTTCGAAGATTTAAAATACCAGTAGACTCTTCAGTTATAAGACAGCAAAATGTTGCTAATGCATCTGATACTACTTATTCCGAATTGCAGCTGGAGTTACCTCCTACAAATTATCTAACATTAGATCAGTTAGCTATTTTGAATATTATTGCTGCAAACGGATGGAAACGACCTATCTATTTTACTTCTCCATATGGCGCACTCGGGTTTGCACAATATTTCAGAAAGGATGGATTGACATACCGGCTACTGCCAATAAAAAATAAAAATCCACAACAAAACTGGATGATAGATCAAGCCTTAGGTGGACGTTCTTCCATTGGTGATAATAACAGTGATGTGATGTTTCAGAATTTGATGAACAAGTTTAAAACAGGTGGTGCAAATATATTCGGTGTTTACTTTGATGAAGAAAACCGTAGACATCTATTATCAATAAGATCTGTATACGGTGAGGCAGCCGGAAACCTTGCAGATGAAGGCCGTAAGGCTGATGGGATAAAAGTGCTTGAAAAGGCTGAAGCTATGATCAGCCCTGCCAATTTACCATATGCAATGGTGAGCCGTTATAATTCACATAACCAAACAGCATTACTTTACCTGGAAGCTGCTTATAAAGCTGGCAACATGCAATTGGCTGATAAGTTGAAAGGTGCTATAAGGAAAGATCTAACTGATCAAAAGCGATACTATGAGTATTTAAAAAATGAAAAAGAAGATTTTTATATTTCACTTGCCAGGGAGGCAGATATTAATAATTACATGATACAACTCCTTGAATCAATAGAAAAAAATTACATGCAAACATTGATGCCTCCGGTGCAGGAAAACCCAAGAAGGGCAGCTGATTCTATCAATCGTTGATAGTTTTTAGTATTCACAAAGTGAATGTTTTGTTTAACAAATTTTGTTAAGCCATCACTCCATTTTTTACGTAGATTGTTATTGAATTTATGAAAGGGTTTCATTTTTCCAGGTTTGATCCTAACAGTGAAGGCAAGTCAAAGTTTGAGCAATTGCTGGATCTTTTTATGCAACTGCTTACCTATACTAATGGAGATGTTTCCGAAGCACTTCAATGGCTGAATCAATTAGATAAGGAATACGAATTGACAAATGATGAATATGGAATGGGTGATTTTATTGATGAATTAAAGGACAAAGGCTATATAACAGAACCTGGTGATAAAGGTGAAATAAAAATTACACCAAAAACTGAACAGGGAATCAGGAAGAGAAGCCTTGAAGAGATCTTCGGAAAACTTAAGAAATCAAAACAAGGTGATCACCAAACATTTAAACCAGGACAAGGTGATGAAGTAAATCCGGAAAGCCGGCCCTTCCAATTTGGTGACATGTTGGAGCAGATTGATTTTACAGAATCAATTCGTAATGCACAGATCAACCATGGTGTAGAAAACTTTAATTTATATGAGGAAGATCTGTCAATTAGAGAAACAGATTATAAAGCACAAACATCAACAGTGCTTATGATTGACATCTCTCATTCAATGATTTTGTATGGTGAAGACAGAATTACACCGGCCAAAAAAGTAGCCATGGCACTAAGTGAGTTGATTACAACAAAATATGCTAAAGACACTTTGGATATTGTTGTTTTTGGAAATGATGCCTGGCCTGTAGAAATAAAAGATCTGCCCTATTTACAAGTTGGTCCATATCATACAAATACAGTAGCGGGTTTAGAACTGGCAATGGAAACTTTACGAAGAAGAAAGAACCCCAATAAACAAATTTTCATGATCACTGATGGTAAGCCAACCTGTTTAAAAATAGGTAAGCGTTACTATAAAAACAGTTTTGGTTTAGATAGAAAGATCACAAATAGATGTTTGAATTTAGCGGCACAATGTAAGAAGCTAAAAATTCCAATTACAACATTTATGATCGCAACCGATCCATACTTACAAAGATTTGTACAGGAATTTACAGAGACAAATAACGGCAAAGCATTCTTTGCTTCACTTGATCGTTTGGGTGCATTTATTTTCAGGGACTTTGAAAGCGGCAAGAGAAAGACTGTTTATTAGTCTGAACCACGATTTGGGCAGATTTTTAAGATTAATCAGGAAAACTTTATGGCAGATTATAAGTACAAGGATATTAAGGAAAAGATTATTGGCGCCTCAATGAAAGTACATGCTGCATTAGGCAATGGGTTCCAAGAAGTAATTTATCAAACAGCACTAGAAATAGAATTGCAAGATTCTCACCTTCGCTTTGCAAGAGAATTGAGCATGCCCATTTTTTATAAAAACAAGCAAATCGGTGAGAGAAGGGTTGACTTCTTTGTGGAAGAAAAAATAATCGTTGAAATTAAAGCCATTATTCAGTTAGAAAATGTACATCTTGCTCAAGCAAAAAATTATCTTGAAGCGTACAATATGGAGGTGGGATTACTAATCAATTTTGGTTCTATAAGTCTTCAATTCAAGCGAATAGGTAACTCCAAATTTGTAGATAATTACATCCCAATAAATCAATAAATCCACCCAAATCGTGGTTCAGACAGATGGATAAGAATAAATTACTGTTAGTATTTGTTTTTTCGGTGGTTGTAGTGATTGCTGTTGGTGCAGTGTTTTTCGTTGTTACCACCACAATGTCAAGACCTACTTCTTTGGAGCTTTTTCTACCTAAGATGGACAGTGATGAAGCTGAAGGGCTTCAGGCGGCGCACGATCAACTCACTTTATTATTAATTAATGACAGCACTTAATCCGTCAACTTTATATAAGAGATTTATTTTATCACGATCTGTTGTAGAAAAAAACAGGTTCATCTGGTTGCCTTTATCGAACCAATTAATAATGGAGCGATATGGGTTATCAACAACT
>MWVY01000141.1_pt1 | contig 17137 bp, 9 predicted proteins | sample 1047251 | NCBI WGS metagenome assembly MWVY01 (sample SAMN06349983, study PRJNA376086) | soil metagenome | isolation source: MS7-5 sample Antarctic (ecotone) soil | place: Antarctica | collected 2015-01-13
CCTTTTGTCATCCCGACAATTTCAAGCCGACAACTTCGCTCTATTTCATCAAAAACCGGACGGGCGTTTTGAAGACAAGAGCGAAAAATCAAAAATATCGGCGGCGAAAGGCAAAGCGTTGGGCGTGGCGTTTGCCGACTTTGACGACGACGGCTGGACTGATGTTTTTGTCGCCAATGACAACAGCGAGCAACAGCTTTTTCGCAACAAAGCGGACGGCACGTTTGAAGATGCGGCTCTGGCGGCGGGCGCGGCGTTTGACGAAAGCGGCAGGCGTTTCGCCGGAATGGGCGTTGACGCTGCCGATTACGACGCGGACGGGCGGCAAGATATAATAATTACCGCGCTCTCGAATGAAACTTACCCGTTTTATCGAAATCTGGGCGAAATGAGTTTCGATTACGTTACGCAAACGAGCGGTGTGGCGCAAATCACTATCTTAGGCGCGGGCTGGGGAATCAAATTCGTTGACGCCGACAATGACGGACAGCGCGATATTTTCGTCGCGCAAAGCCACGTTCTCGACACGATTGAAAAAACGACCGCCTTTTTGAAATACAAACAAACTCCGCTTTTGATGCGAAACACAGAAAAAGGTTTTCAGAATATTTCGGCGGCGGCAGGCGAAGTTTTTCAAAAAGATTTTTCGGCACGCGGGCTTGCGATCGGCGACTTGGACAACGACGGCGACACCGATATAGTTATCGCGCAAACTGACGGTTCGCCTGTCGTTTTGCGAAACAACGGCACGAAAAACCACTGGCTCGGCATTGATTTGCGTGGCGAAAAATCTGCTCCGAACGGCGAAGGCTCGCACGTGATTGTAACGAACGGGGCGGGCAGAAAACAATTTTTCGATGTTTCAAATTCGGGCAGTTATCTTTCGGCAAACGATTCGCGGGTGTTAGTCGGTTTGGGAGAAAATGCGTCAGTCAGATCAGTCGAAATTCGCTGGTCGAGCGGCAAAATTCAAACAATTGAGAATCCGGCGATTGACCGTTATCATTTAGTCAGAGAAAAATAAAATCATTCGCCGTATTTTTTACAAAAATGAAAAAGCAATTATATTTAGCAATTTTAATCTCGATTTTTTCGCATTCCGTTTTCGCGCAAGACCGGCAGATGGGCGGCGTTTCAACGGGTGAGGCGAAGATTTATACATCTAAACGCACAACCGGAATCACAGACGAAAAAGCCCCGAAGGTTTTTGCCGATGTTACGGCGCAGACTCCAATCAAAAATTTTCAGTGCGTCGCCGGCGACAAGGCGAAAAATTTCATCGTCGAAACGACCGCCTGCACGGTCGCTGTTTTCGATTACGACAACGACGGCAAACCCGACATTTTTTTTCTCAACGGCTCGACCTTGGGCACTGAACTCGGCAAGGAAAAACCGCCCCGCTCCGCGCTTTTCCGAAACCTGGGCAATTGGAAATTTGAAGATGTAACCGAAAAATCAGGTCTCGCCAACGAGCGTTGGGGAATGGGCGTTGCCGTCGCCGATTTTAACAACGACGGTTTCGCCGATTTGTTTGTCGGCAATTACGGCGTTTCAAGACTCTACAAAAACAACGGCAACGGAACGTTTACCGATGTCGCCGAAAAACTCGGCGTGGCAATCAAAGGCTGGCACACGGGTGCGACCTTCGGCGATTATGATAAGGACGGGCGACTCGATTTGTTTGTTCCGGCTTATATCGAATTTGATTTGAAAAACCTGCCGCCAAATCCTTCGGATGCGGGCAAAAAAACCAGTGTCGGTAAAAATTTCTGTCAATTTCGCGGTCAGCCCGTTATGTGCGGACCGCGCGGTTTGAAAGGCGCAAAAGACAAACTTTTTCACCAAAAAGCGGACGGCACTTTTGAAGAAGTTTCAGATAAAGCGGGTGTCAAAGACGAAGGCAATTATTACGGTTTTGCGTCTGTATTTATTGACGTTGACGACGACCGGGATTTAGATTTGCTCGTCGTCAACGATTCCACGCCGAAACAACTTTACATAAACAAAGGCGACGGCACTTTTGAGGAAATCGGCTATCCTTCGGGCATCGCGCTCAACGAAAACGGGCGCGAGCAAGCTGGAATGGGTTTAGCGGTCGGCGATTATGACAACGACGGGCGCGTTGATTTTCACATTACCAATTTTAGCGACGATTCAAACACGCTTTACCGCAACGACGGCGACGCAAATTTTACCGACATCACATTTCAATCTGGTTTGGGCGAAACGACGATTCCTTTTTTGGGTTGGGGAACGTCGTTTTTGGATTTCGACAACGACGGCTGGAAGGATGTCGCTGTTGCCAACGGTCACGTTTATCCGATTGTCGATAATTTTCAATGGGGAACAAGTTTCGCACAGCAATTGCTTCTTTTCAAAAACACAAAATCGCCGACCAACGGACAAATCAGGTTTGAAAGGGTTGCCGCTGCGCCGAATAGCGGGCTGGCTTTGTCAATTAACGCTCGCGGAATGGCTGTTGCCGATTTTGACGGCGACGGCAGACTTGATTTGATAACCGCCAATATGGATTCGACACCGACACTTTTGCGAAACGTCAGCGACGCGAAAAACAATTGGCTTTCTCTCGAATTAATCGGCGATACGGCAAAGAAAACTCCAAAGGACGCGGCGGGTTCGGTTGTTTTCGTAACGACGGGAAAACTACGCCAGCGTTTCGATTTGACGAGTGGCGGCGGCTACGCTTCGCAAAACGAACAACGCGTTCACATCGGACTCGGTGATGCGATTAAAATTGACAACTTGGAAATAATTTGGGCAAATGGGCAAACGGAGAAACTTGCTGTTGACAAAATCAATACCCAAATCACAATTATGCAAAATACAAGTACTTTAAAATAAGTTATAGCTAAGCACTCCAACAAAATTATATTTGACTAAATTATTCGGCAGCGTTTAGAGTCTTGCTTTCAGGCGGCTTTTCGCTGATGGTTAGCCGCCTGAAAGCAAGACTCTAAACGGTCGAACTTATCGGTCGAAAAGGCTTTTGAAAGCGAGTGGAGTCAAGATCAAACAGAAGGGCAAGTTAATCGGCTGAAGTTTCTGAAACGACAGATGTATGGACGCGCAAACTTTGATTTGCTTCGCGCCCGTGTTGTCTATCAATCATAGAGCAAGCGAAAATTGCTTGTGTTGAACAGAAACTGAAAGCTGATTACTAATGAGCAGAAGTCTGCGAAAAACTAAACAAACTGCAGCAAATTTGATACTGCTGGCGAATTCATTGCGAGAGGTTGAAAACAAATATAGTGTTTCCTCAATTCAGTAATTCAAGGAGGAAATTTTAATGTCGCTTCGACCACAATCTGTTGCGCCAGTGCCGGAAGAAACCGCTCGTGTCGCACATGCCGCTTTTCCAAAAGGCAATCTTTATCTGCAAATCCGTGATGAAATTGGTGTTTTATTTCAAGATTCGGATTTTACCGACTTGTTCCCGACACGCGGACAACCTGCCTATGCTCCGTGGCGGTTGGCTCTGATTACAATTTTCCAATTCATTGAAAATCTCTCTGACAGAGCGGCAAGCGACGCGGTTCGCGCCAGAATCGATTGGAAATACGCCTTGAACTTGGAATTAGAAGATTCCGGTTTTGACAGTACCGTGCTGTGTGAGTTTCGCGCTCGCCTTGTTGCCGGAAACGCCGAAAACTCGCTTTTCGACAAGTTGCTCGATTGGTGCCGGGAGCGAAAGATGCTCAAAGCTCGCGGGAAGCAGCGCACCGATTCGACTCACGTTTTACCTTCGTCCGAGGTGTCAACCGTCTGGAATGCGTGTTGGAATCAATGCGTTACGCATTAAACGCCATCGCAAAAGAATCTCCCGAATGGCTCAACCAAATATTTCAGGAAGAATGGCAGCATCGTTATTATCCTCGCGGTGGTAATGTTCGAGTTCCGCACTCGGTTGCGAAAAGGCAAGAACTAGCTGAAGCGGTCGGACGCGACGCTTATGCCTTGCTCGATGCGTTTTATAATTGGTCTGATTTATCAGCCGACAAGAAAATCGAAGCGGTTGAAATTCTGCGCCGTGTCGTCATACAACAATTTTATGTCGATGGAAACGGATTTCATTGGCGCACCGAAGTGGAGGGTACTCCGCCATCCATCATCTTCATTAATTCTCCGTATGATTTGGAGGCGCGTTATGGAAAAAAGCGCAATCTGCAATGGACGGGCTACAAAATATATTTGACGGAGACTTGTGATGAAGAATTACCGCGTCTGATTACGAATGTCGAGACGAGTTCCGCCCCGGTTGCCGATTTCTATTTGACCGAACCGATTCATCAATCACTGGAGAAAAAAGGCTTACTGCCTGCCGTCCATTTAGCGGATACCGGTTTTGTCGATGCCGAACTGATGCTCGCGGCGAAAAATCAATATCAGATTGATTTGCTCGGTCCCTCGCATCTTGACCGACAATGGCAAAGTCGTAACAACCCGCAGTTTTGCGCGGAAAATTTCTTGATTGACTGGGGGCGAAAAAAGGCATTGTGTCCTGCGGGAAAAACCAGTTCGAGCTGGTCTGATGCCAAAACGGAAACTGCCAAACAGGTCGTTAAAATCAAATTTTCTACGAAAGATTGCCAAATGTGTTCTTTTCGAGCCGATTGCACAAAAAGCAAGCGAGCGCGAAGGACTTTAACAATTCTGCCGGAAGTGCAGTATGAAAGTCAGCGGAAGATTCGTGAAAGAGAGAAAACTGAAGAATACCGGAAAGAATATCAGCGGCGGTCAGGAATCGAAGGAACAATTTCGCAAGCGGTGCGCGGATTCGGAATCCGTCGTTCGCGTTATATCGGACAGGCGAAAACGCATTTTCAGCAAGTTATTTCAGCAACGGCAATCAATTTTGTGAGAAAATCAAATTGGAAACGAACGTGCGGGGCGAACTTGTGCTAACCGCGACGGATTTGGACGTGACGATGCGTTCTTTGCAGGTAACGGACGTTTTGCGGGGCGGCTCTATCTTAGTCGAAGGCAAAAAACTTTACGACATCAGCCGTGAGCTTCCGAACGAGCCGATTCATTTCGCGCTCAACAAGAACGGGCAAATCGAGATTCGTTACAAAAAAGGTCGGCACAAACTCGGCACGGTTGAAAGCTCGCAATTTCCCGAAATTCCGATGAACAATCAGGCGGGAATCCGCGTCCCGGCGATAATCTTGCGCGAGGCGATTCGGCGCACGGCGTTTGCGGTAACGACCGAGCAGAGCCGCTTTACTATCAGCGGCGCGAAGATTCTGGTTAATGAGTCGAGTTTAACGGTTGTGGCGACGGACGGGCATCGTCTCGCTTACGCCCGCTTTCCGCTCGTCAATTTGACCGGGCAAGCGTTGGATATACTCGTGCCGAAAAAGTCGCTCCAGCAGCTCAAAGATTTGCTCGACCGCGAGGTCAAGTGCGATGCCGAAAGTCAGATTGAAATCGGCGACATGGGCAATCAGCTTTGTTTCGCGGCGGGCAGGCACAATTTATTTTCACGGAAACTAACGGGCGCGTTTCCGAATTGGGAAATGGTTTTACCGAAGTCTTTGAATTACACGGCTGAAATCAGCACCGAGGATTTTCGGCGGTCGCTATCGCGCGTTACTTTGACCGCCGACGACCGCAATTACTCGGTAACGATGGAAATCGAACCGGGGCGATTGGTTTTGAAATCGAATGCGCCTGACGGCGAAGCGCAGGAGGAAATGCTCGCTGTTTTGAACGGTGAAGTAGAGCAAAAGGTTCACTCTTTGTGTTTCAACAGCCGTTACGTTCAAGACTTTCTACAGGTCGTTTCAAAAGCGGGAAGCCCGACTTTCGCGTTCGGTTTTAACGATGCGAATTCGCCTTTCGAGTTGTTTTTGCCGGCAGAGCGGGAAGGCTATCGCTTTGTGTTGATGCTGCTTAGAGGCGAATAAGAAGCGGTAAGTAATTTGAGCGTATGTTTGATATTGCCATAGCCGTCGCTGCTCGTAGCGAGCCTTCAGCCGATATTGTAAAGGACGAAAAACTTTCAGACGAATTGAGTTTGATTGTCCTGAAAGGCGTTTTTTCGAGCGGCGATAGTTCCTATAGCTTCGAGTTAGAATCGGGCGGCACGGGTGCGATAATTTATTCGGACTGCTTTTCCGACGCGGAGGAGTTCGACCACGAAGTTGATGTCGAGACTCTTCGACAGGAAATCGAAGAAGCCGTCGGCGAAGAGATCGCGTTGCAGTCGAAGCAAATCGCGCTCGATGATTCGGAAATCCAAAGCATTCGTGAAGAAATAACGGCGGAAAGACTCGAAGAAGTTTTTTGGGAAGAAATCAACCAGAGACTCGAAGACCCGTTTTTTAGTTCATTTTACGACGGCGAAGAATGGGGCGAGGAATTTCAAACGGAGCGCGGCACGGTTGGCGAGTTCGTCGAATTTCTGGAACTGTGTGTGCTGACCGAAAGGGAAGTTATCTTAGGTAATGAAGATTATCTGGTTGTCGAGGCGGAAACCGAGTGTGATTCGGCTGGGATTTCCGATTGTAGTTATTACAGCGAGCGATTGGGTGAGCTGGTGGAAATCGCGTGTGTGCATTTTAAGCCGAGCGGGTTCAGATACGACTACAACGACGGTTGTCACGACCGTTATTCCGGTTATTTGATGTCGTCTGAATCGGTCAGCATCAGCTTGCGCGAGTCGGCTAACGTTCCGGTGCGCGAAAAGATGCTTGGAATGATTCGGCTTAAAGAAAAACTTTCCGCGATGGAAGTGGTAATCGAAGCGATTGAAAAGCTCACGGCGTTTTGACGCTCGCGCTTATTTTATGAACGATGCAATTATATGCAAGCCGAGTCCAGTCAAAACTCTTACTGTTTCCCGCGCTCCGCTCCGCGGGTTGTTGAATTTTCTGATTTATCATCAACATTCTGAGCTTTTAAGTGAGCGGGCGCGGCGGCAGCCGTCCGTTTCTTTTGCGAAGACTCCGTTGACCGTAAAAGAGTTGAAAGACTTTCTCAAGGCGGATAAGTGCGATAAAAACAAAAAGTTCTTTTTCGATTGCGAAAAAAGTGAAAATCACGTCGCTGTTTTGTTGCACAATCAGGGAGCGCAGTTTTGGGTTCATTATTTTCGTTGTGGTATCGGATTGGTCAATTTGTCCTTTTTCAGCCAGCTTGCCAGCACAGAAGGTTCGCTTTTGAATCAAACCCGCAGCGTTACGCATTCGAACGAGTATCAGCGGTTCACGCACGATTTCGAATCAGAGATTTTTGCTTGCGGAACTTCCGAAGCGTTAATCAAGGAACTGGGCAATTATTTTATTGAGCGGGTGAACCCGACGCTCATTAGTCCTTATTCGATTCGTTTTGAAAATCCGCAAATTAAAGAGCCGTATAAATTCGTTTCGGGCAATCTCGAACGACTCAAAGAAGTTTTGATTTGGGCGCGCTTCGTTTGCGAGGGACTGAAGCTTGAAAGAGATCCGAACGGAAAAACTTGGGTCGGCACGCATGTAACGATTAACTGCGGCAATTTGAAAGACGCGCCGACTTTTGAGCATTCGACCGAAGCTTTTATGAATGCCGTCGGCGCGTTAGCCGTCAAAGAGAATGCTCCTTACACCGTTTTGCGTGAAGGCTTCGGGCGACGCGCCGGCGGCGTGTGTTTCGATTGGGAGCGAAGAAATAAACATCGAATTTTTATCAATCTGGAACAGGATAACAGGGAAGTTCCCATTCGTTTGAAAATTGCCGCTCGCGCACGTTTGGCAGATTGGCTTAAGGAACAGGGTTCGGGCGGCGAACGAGTGTTGAGAGTGTGGAGTATTGAGAATTAAGATTGTCTTGAGCGGCGAATGCGGCATTTGAGTTTATAGCGTTACTTGCCTTTCTAGATCTTATTAGCTCGGGACTGCGGTTTTTAAAGGTTAATAGTTGAATTGACCTACCTACGAATAGAAGAAAATTGCTCGGACTAAGCTCTTTATATTTAAGTGTTAGAAGCGAATTTTTACTGAAAATTCTAGTTTTGACTCCTACCTGTAAATTGCGGGTTAGGGCTTTAATCCAAAAGTTTAAGCTGATGCGCCTAAGTCTTTGCTTATAAAAGAGAAAATTTTCGACTAGATTTTCGTAAAAAGTGCCGTGAACGTGAAAAATAAAGCGAAAATTGGTGATTTCGGTTTATTTTTTGGTTATTTGCTGTAAAAGGTCTGAATTACTAATCAAATTTTTATTTGAATTTCACGACAGTTGTAGAGTGTGCGGGTCGGGTTGAGAGAGGGATAATAAAGGGTTAAAATAGGGTTAAGAAGGTTAGGCGCGGAAAAAGGCTTGTAAACGGTTGTTTTTATTATGTTTAGGAGAACACTGGTAGGAGTCAAAACTAAATGCTCGACGCGAAAATTGGCGCAAAAACGGGTCTTTCGGGCGAAAATTTTAGTGGAAAAACGGCTCGTAGGAGTCAGAACTAAGTATGGTGGGAGTCAGAACTATATAATTTTTTGCCAAATGGGAGTCAGAACTAAATATTCTAGGAGTCAGAACTAAGTAATTTTGTTCACCGAGCCTGTGGAAAACTCCGCAAAAAACGCTGGTGGGAGTCAAAGCTAACTATCAATGGGAGTCAAAGCTATATATTAGTAGGAGTCAGAACTATATATAAGTAGGAGTCAAAACTAAAGTTTTGCCTTTCAGAGTGCTGTCAGATTATCTTCAAGATGTTGTATGTGTGGATGCTCTAACCGCTACTTATTGAACTAAGCTTCTTTTGATTGCTGGCGGTTCGAGTGAACATTTGCTGCGTAACCGAGATAAATGGCAGTAAAATCGTGTCCTAATCTAAACTGCCGATGAATCCGTTCGGGGCGTTTTCGTCCTCGATTATCATTCTGACTTGCGACTCGATGAGGTTTTTTCGGTGGCTTCCTTTCTTCACCTCGGTAATGAATTCGGGGTGCGGCTGAATTGAGATTTTGTAATCGACCACTTTCACGCGCGGGCGATCTTGTTTAATCTCCTGAGCGTAGAAATTCAAGATCGTGTTCGAGTTTTTTAGCTCCTCGATGGCTTTTTCAAAGTCGCGCAAATTCTTGCTCATTTGGCTGTATTTCGTCAGCCCGAAATACTCGATTAAAGTGGAAAGCATCGCCTCGTATTTGTCGGTCAAGCTCGCCTGCGTGTAAAAGTGCGAAAGCCGCTTGTGCAGTTTGCGGGCAATGGCGGACCGATAACCCATCATTTTTTTGTAGTTGATGAGCCGAAACTTTCTTTCTTTAATCGAATTTGTGACGAGTGGCGAAAAGCGCACGAAGGTTTGCGTTTCGTCACCGTCGCCGCGGATGCCGAGCGTTTCAATCGGGCTGAAAATCAACCGAACTTGATCTGCTTCGCATTCGAGTTCGATGTTCGTCTTCGTTAATATTTCGAGCGATTCCTTGATTTGCGTGTAGGAGTAAGTATGACCGTTATCCTTTAATTCTTTTTGCAGTTGGTAGAGCGTGAAACGGACGCTCGCTAAATCGTCGAGAAAGACGCCGCCACCTTCGACCATCAATTTTCGCAGGCAGTCTTCGATGACTTCCTCGCGTTGCGATGGGTAGTATTCTCGAACCGTCCCATCCTTGTCTTCGATTCTCGCCGGGTCGAGTTTCATCCGGTAACGCTTGCCGCGGCAATCAAATTCGCGCTCCAAGCGTGGCAAGTATGTGTCGGCGACGCGGCTCGCCTTGCCCAGATATTCTTTCGGCAGGAAGTCGTAAATCTCGACGGTGTTCGAGTATTTTTTATTCTCCGGTTCGAGGACTTGAAACAGACTCAGTTGAATCGGATGGTCTTGCTCGTATCTTTCAAATGCCTTTGGTTTTTCGCGCCGCCGGCTCGGGCGCGGCTCCGGTTTGTTTTTGCCCGCTTTCGCATTTTTAGCGGTTTGTTTAGCGTTCGGCATAATTTAACTTTGCCTCTCAGTATAAATGTGTTTGAATTTTTCGGTCGTATTGTGCCGACTCGAATCATTAAAGATTATCTGCGACTTCGCTCGAAATGCAAAATCTCTTAGAGCGAATCCTTGATTTATATGCTGCTCGTTTTGTCATAACCCAGCGTGTAAAAACTCTATCCGTAGTTGTAGATGCGCCGACGGTTCACTCTCGCCTGATTTTTCTCGTGAGCCAAGTAAAGAGAAGCGAAATTATGGAGAGATGTCTTCTTTACTGTATTGCGAGTGATTACGGCAGATGCTCGATGAGGAAGGCGTGCCGAGTAATCCTGCAATTGACGACCAATAGATTGTAGACGAACTGGGAAAATTGTGGACATCGAAGACTAGACCGCAGATTTTTGAACTTTCCAAAAAGATGATTTATCAGCCTGCGTCTGATAATGATATTAATCCATCTTGGTTGGCGTGCTTCAACCGGGTATCGGATTATCCCTCCACCTTCTGATTTTTTCCATTCAAAATATATAAAAAATTAGTGTCTTAACTGTCTTTTTCTCAAAGCCGTTTTCACCTGGCTTGTTTCGTTTTATAACCCAGAATTTTCCTCGCCCTGAACCGATAGATTCTGCCTGGTGGTTATTTATATAAAAAATGGAAGCAGATTTCACGCAGCGTTGGCGCGAGCGCAGAGCCGTATTTCTGCAAAAGCAAATTTTCTTCAACTCTGGTCTTCGGAAGGTTCATTTAAAGATTTCAGCAGGCTTTGGCGTGGTGTAAATGTTATTTTTAAATATTATCGGACGCACTAAAAGTTTTACGTTTCCTATTGTTTAACAAGTATATTATTTTAATATTTCGATTTCACTTTTCGCCGCGACCAGCGGAGGCATGTCTTTGTCCGCCTCTTTCCAAAGCTCGAAAAACTTTTCGTATTCGATTTTGTTTTTCGTCGCTCTCGCTTTACCAAGTTGTGCCAACGGATAAATTGCCGAGAGAGGCGCTTCGCCGCGATGTTTCAAAATCTTCTCAAACTCAGCAATTGCTTGTTTCATTTTATTCAGTTTCAAAAAGCTGAGACCGCGAATGTATTGCGGGTAAAATTCGCTCGCTCTTTCATATCTTTCGGTAATTTCCAGTTCTTCAATCGCTTCTTTCGCCCTACCTTTTTGCAGTTCAAGCGCGGCGCGGGTCGTCGGCAGCCAGAGTTCATTTATCAAAGTGTCTTTCGGACGCTCTTTTCTGAGTTCGTCAACTAATGATTTCGCTTCCGCTGACTGTCCGGCGACGGCGAGCGCGAATGCGGCAAGGGAAAGCACTAAACTACTGCGCTCTAATTTCAGAGCATTATTTGTCTGCGTTTTCAAAACCGCTTTTAATTGATTGTCGTCGCCTGACGGCAAACCCGTTCCCGAACTCCAGAAAACGATTCTGAGGGCTTGTTCGGCGGCGTATTGCGCGGCAACTTCTTTCGCGTCGCTGCGGCTCGCCAAATCAATCGCTCGGCGGGCTGCATCCTGCGCTTTGCGCCATCGCCCCTGAAAAGCCGCAACTCCGGTTTGCAGATTAAGTGCGAGATACTCGTCTGCGCGTCCGCTGAACCAAGCGAGATGTTCAGCCATTGCCGCTTGGTCGTTTTCGATGAAGGCAACGATAAAAGGTAGGATGTGAAAATAATCGCCGTCGAACTTTTTTTCAAACGCTTTCTGGCAGGTTTCTTTGACTTCTGTGTAACGGTCGAGCGAGAGCAAGGACTCCGCCAGATTCATATAAACGACGGCGTTATTAGTATCGAGCCGCAAACCTTCGCGGGCGACGGAAACCGCTTTTTCGGATTGTCCAATGCGCTCAAGACAATCCGAAAGATTAACAAGCGCGACGACGTGGGTCGGATACGTCTTTCGCCATACATCCAATGTGCCAATCATTTTGTCAATTTCACCAGTAACGAAACTGTAATAGAAAAAGGTGATGCGAAGTTTTTCATTTTCGCTGGCTGTGTCCAGAAACTCATACGCTTTGGCGATCGTTTCCGTCGCCAGTTTCCATTGATTGGTATTGGCGTAAATGACTGCCAGCCCCGAATATACGGAAGAGAATTTAGGGTCGAGTTCGAGAGCTTTTTTATAAAACGGAATTGATTCGAGCGTTTTTCCTTTGCTTTGAAGCTCGTGACCGAGCGAAAAAAGTTTTAAGGCTTCGAGTGATGAGGTTGTGGCGTATTCAATCGGAATGTCGAATTTTTCGATTGAACTCAAACTCTCACCAAGTTTTTCGCGCAGTCCGGTCGCCGCTTGTCCGAGTGCCGCCAAAACTTCTTCTCTCGAATTTGCCTGTTCGAACTGTCGTCCCAAACTTTCGCCTGTCTGCACATTGACAGCTTCAAGCGTCAAAACGTAAAGCGTTCCGAAACTTGAAATCGTCCCAGTGATGTATGCTTTCAAGCCTTGCCGCAGACAAATTTCGTAGCCCAATTCTTTAGTAATACGCTCGTCCGGCGAGCGTCCCATCCAGCGTAGAGTTTGGCGCACTTTTGTTTCGGCGAAAACATCGAGAAACGGTGATTGGGCGAGCGAGAAAGCAAGAGCCGTCTTTAAGGTCTGGTCGAAAATCGCTTCACCGGTCGAATTTTCAAACTCGGTGAGGAGCAACGCGTCTTTAGTGCTACCCGAAGTAGTAGTAACGTTTGATTTATTTGGTGCAACTGTGCTTTCTAATTTATTTTGATGTTCTAATTCTTGTCTTGCATCTTTCAAATCAATCAATAAATCCTTAGCTGTTTGATAACGCTCTTCACGGTCTTTCCTGAGCAGTTTATTGACAAGACGCTCTATTTCCTGCGGAACTTCCGGCATCAAATTGCGAACCGGCTGGGGTTTTTTATTGAGAATTGAACTGATGACATCAAGAGAATTGTCACCTTCAAACGGTAGTTTGCCAGCTATCATTTCGTAAAGAACAACTCCGAAACTGAACAAATCCGAACGCGCGTCAATGTCTTTGCCCCGCGCCTGTTCGGGCGACATATAATTTGCCGTGCCGATTATCATTCCCGGACTTGTTCCGGCTTTAATCGCCGTTGCCGCTTCCTCGTCAATTGAATCAGCTTTTTTCTCCGTTAATTTAGCGATTCCGAAATCAAGTATTTTAACTAGGCTGTCAGGACGAATCATTAAGTTCTCCGGCTTGATGTCGCGGTGAACGATTCCCGCTTTATGCGCGGCTTGCAAAGCACCGGCAATTTGAATCGCTACGTCAAGCACTGATTTGAGCGACATCGGATCGCTCTTCAATCGTTTGTGCAGCGTTTCGCCTTCAATGTATTCGGTAGCAATAAAATGAACTTCATCAGTTTCACCGATTTCGTAAATTGTGATGATATTCGGGTGGTTGAGAGCCGAAGCCGATTTTGCCTCCTGCACGAAACGGCGCATCCGTTCCGCATCACTTGCAACATTGCTCGGGAGTATCTTCAAGGCAACTTGCCGGTCGAGCTTACCGTCGGTAGCGAGAAATACTTCGCCCATTCCTCCCGCCCCGATTTTCGAGCGGATTTCATAGCCTCCTAGTTGTGTCCCTGATGCAATACCCATAATCTTTCAGTCTGGAAAACAACCCAGTTTTCAGGTTGAAGTAACTGTATTAGATAAAACGGTTTATTCTAACTATCTTATGAAAAGGGTGCAATTGTGTTAGACAGGATTAGTCTAAGGGGTCGTTTTTACTATAATTCTTACTGTCAAATCAGAGTATTTTAATTAGCTGAAAATGCCACGTTTTCTGTTGATGATTTTGCCGGCAACATCTAATTTATGAATAAGCCTTTTTCCTTGCGATCTTACTTTTTATTAATTTGCCATTTACCTTTTCGGGCATTTTAAGACGGCTGTATTTAAATCGTCTTATTCAGGCAGTTCGGCAAGCATAATGGCACTGGCGTCCTGGTCTGACTGCGTGTAGAGAATTGTTTCGGCATCTGAGGAAACGCTCAAACCCGGAAAAGTCCAAATCGGCGGTTTCTCTGTCCGCGCGACTGTTTTTAATTGATGGTTGGCAAAATCGTAAAATTTAATTTGATAATAAGAATTCGTAATTGGAGCGAGAAAATAAATGCCCGTCTGCGTAACCGTCCAATAACGCCAATATCCGGCTTCCGGCAAATCCTCGACCTCTTGTTCTTCGCCGCCGTCAATCGATGCTCGCCAAAGTCCGGCTATACCCCGCGCTTTAGTATAAAAAATCGTTTTGCCGTCCGGCGCGGCAAACGATTCAAACGCGCCTTGTTTGGTAATTTGAACGGCGTCGCAGCCGCTCGACGGAATTTTCCATAGATTAAAATCGCCGCCGCGATTCGATGCGAAATAAATCCATTGTCCGTCGGCGCTCCACGCGGGCAGAATTTCCTGAGTCGAATCAAAGGTTAGGCGACGCGGCGCGCCGCCGTTGGCGGACACGACGAAAATGTCGCCGTTGCCGTTAATTTGCGCGTCGTAAGCGATGAATCGTCCGTCGGGCGAAAAGCGCGGGCTGCCCGCCGAATTCGGCGCATCGGTCGGCGACTGCTCGCGTTTTTCGTTCGAATCGAGCAAATCGGTTAATTGTCGTTGGTTTTTGCCGCTCGCATCCGCGATCCAGATTTCAAAATTTCCCGTCCGATTCGAGACAAAAGCGATTTGCGCGTCGTCGGGCGAGAAATTGGGGCTGTTGTCGTCGCCGCTCGATTCGATCAGCCGACGCGCTGCGGACGTGTCTTTCTCGATTTGCAAAATGTTTGTCTTAAACGAGCCTTCGACAAAAGCGAGCGTCTTTCCGTCGGCGGAAACGGTTGGATTCGTGATGTTTTTCCCGTTCGTCGCAATTAACTCGGACGCGCCGCCGTCAGTCGAAATCTGGTGCAGGTTCGACGCCAGTGCCGTAGTTTTCGAGGCGTAAATAATTTTTGTGCCGTCGGCGTTCCAAGTTAAGCCGACGATTCCGGTTTTATCAAAAGTCAGTTGTCGTTCCGGCGCATTGTCGTTGTTGCTAACAGAAACAACAAATATTTCTTCGGACGCGCCGCCGAAATTGCGCAGGAAAGCCAGCAGTTTGCCGTCGGGCGAGAAACGCGCGGCAATGTCCGAAGCGGAATCGGGCGGCGATGTTTTGCGTCGTTTCGCGCCTGTCTGCACGTCAATCAGAAAAATGCCTTCGCGTTCGTCTTCCGGGTTCGCTTCGGTCGCGGCGAGCGTCCGACCATCCGGCGAAAACGACAAGCGCGAATAAGTTCGATGCAAATCGCAGATTTTCCGCTCCGCTCCGCCGAGCGTCGGCACGAGAAACACTTCGCTCTTGTTGGAAAACGTGCGGACAAAAGCGATGTGCGAGCCATCGGGCGAGAAAACCGGATGAACTTCGTCTTCTTTTGTATCAGTTAACTGCACGGGTTCGCCCGCGCCGATTTGCTTGACGTAAACGTCGTAATTGTCGCCCGCGCCGCCGTTCCAGACGTATGTTAATAATTTTCCGTCCGGCGAAAAAGCCGGAAAATTCTCGCGTCCCGGCAAACCGGAAAACGGCGCGAGGCGCGAAGTTAAAACAACTTTCGGTTCGGCTGGGCGGAAAAAGTTTTGATAAACGGCAAAACCGATTGCCGCCGCCACGATTAAGCCGAACGCGAGTGCTAGCCAGAGCGATTTCTGATTTCGAATTTCGGCTTTTGGAGCGGGAAGCGTGATTGTTTCCTCGACGACGAGACGGTGGACGGTTTTTTCCTGAACGACGAGCGCGGCGGGCGCTTTTTCGATGCGGACAACGACGGGCTGAAAACGGTAGCCGCGTTTCGGAACTGTTTCAATCAATTTTTCGCCGCCGGCATCCGCCGCGCCGAGTTTTTTTCTGAGCCACGAAACATTTCGCGCCAGCGTCGTTTCTTCGACGTAAACATCCGTCCAAACCGCGTTGAGCAAATCTTCTTTTTCGACAACCTGACCGGCACGTTCGACAAGGAAAAATAACACCTCAATTTCCTTCGGCGTCAGCGCAACGAGTTCTTCGCCGCGCCACAGGCGACGTTTTTGCGGGTCGAGGCGGAAACCGCCGAACTCGTAAAACTCGTTTGTTTTCATATGTTTCACCGTATCCAAAATTTTATCCAAAAAATTTTCCGAGTTTTTATCAAGACTTTTGAGCCAGTGTTTTGTAAGTTTGTCGTCATCGCCGGAAAACCAGTTGAAAACAAATTTAATTTTAGTCGAGAACCGATGGAAATCAAACGCCGAACCGAATTTTTTATCGAAATTAGCCGCGAATTTATTGTTCGCCAGACGGACGCGGACGAGCTGATTGTTTGCTCGCAGCGCGGCGCGGCGATGCTCGCCGCCGAACACGCCGCCGCCGTTCTCGCCGTTAGCCGCCGAGCCGTTTATCAATGGATCGAGCGGCAGACGACACATTTCGTCGAAACCGAAGCGGGCATCGTGATGCTTTGTCTGCCAATGCTCGAAACGGTCATACGTGCAGAACCGAAAATCGAAAATTTTGAACGAGCCGCGAACTAAACCTTTAACAATTGTTACGAGAATACCTAACGGCTTTGTTAAAACCAATTCTCGAACAAACTAACAAAAACAAATCAAACAGGAAATTATATGAACAAAATAAAAAATTATCGCCTTTGGAAAATCCTTCCGCTCGCGCTTTTAATTTTGACACTGACCGGCGCGGCGTTTGCCCAAACTACGGCTTTTCCTTATCAAGGTTATTTGACCGATTCCGGCTTACCGCCGAGCGGCACTTATCAATTGCAGTTTAAGTTATTTGACGCGCCGAGCGGCGGCAATCAAATCGGCGCGACCGTCACTGACGTAACAACAACCGTGACGAAAAATGCGTTTGTCGTCTTACTGGATTTCGGTGCTGCTCCATTTGAAACCACCGAGAATCGTTATCTTGAGATAAGCGTCCGGCGTAATGCCAATGATACTTACACCGTAACGACGCCGCGCCAGCAAATTTATTCCACGCCGTTTGCGATTCGTTCGCTTTCGGCGGCAAAAGCGGACACGGCAACCATAGCAACAACGGCGACGAACGCGACGAATGCGGAAAACGCGACGAACGCGACTTATGCGGCGATGGCGACGAATGCGACGAACGCCACAACCGCGACGAGCGCGACGACGGCAAACACGGCGACGACCGCCGGAAATGTAACGGGCGTTGTGGCAATCCCCAAATGCG
>MWVY01000142.1_pt1 | contig 17132 bp, 24 predicted proteins | sample 1047251 | NCBI WGS metagenome assembly MWVY01 (sample SAMN06349983, study PRJNA376086) | soil metagenome | isolation source: MS7-5 sample Antarctic (ecotone) soil | place: Antarctica | collected 2015-01-13
GAGGGGAGGGCGTCGTGAGCGCCGACCGTCAGTTGCGCGATGAGCTTGGGCTGGGCGACCGCAACGGGCGGGCCGGACGGACGCAACCGATGACTGCCGCCGAGCTGATGGGGCTAACCTTCGAGCCGACGAGGTGGGTGGTCCCGGACGTGCTGCCCGAGGGACTATCCCTACTCGTCGGCAAGCCGAAAAAGGGCAAGTCGTGGATGGCCCTCGGTGTGTGTGAGGCGGTCGCCGCCGGCGGTGTCGCCTTCGGCACGAGGCGGGTGGAGCAGGGCGACACGCTTTATCTGGCGCTCGAAGACAACCATAAGCGCTTGCAGAAGAGGCTAGCGAAGGTCCTCAACGGTGCGCCAGCGCCCGAGAGGATGCACCTACACGTAGAGTGGCCGCGCCTGGACGAGGGCGGGGCGGAGCTTTTGGACGAATGGCTCACGGAGCACCCCAACGCTCGCCTGGTGGTGATAGACACCCTTGCGAAGATACGCCAGCCGGCGCGTGGAGCCAACGTCTACGCCGAAGATTACGCCGCGCTTGAGAAGCTGTTGCCACTCGCGGCCAAGCACGGGGTTGCCATCATCGTGGTGCATCACCTCCGCAAGATGGCCGCCTCCGACCCGATGGACGAAATATCGTCCTCTACCGGCTTGACCGCCGGGGTGGACGGTTTTCTCATCCTTCGCCGCACGCCCGGTAGCAAGGGTCCGACGCTCTTTGTCGACGGACGCGACATAGAGGAGCCGACAGAGTACGCGCTGCATTGGAACCACAACACCGCCACCTGGACCATAGAGGGCGACGCCGAAGAGGTGCACCTGTCCCAAGAGCGGGCCGACATTCTGCTAACCCTGAACCGCTCTCCGTCCCCCATGACGCCAAAAGAGTTGTCAGACGTAATGCCGGGCACGAGCTACGGCAGCGTCAAGAAACTCATGTGGACCATGCTCGGAGACGGTCAGCTCGTCAAAGACGACAAAGGCAGGTACTCACCCGCCAACCCTACTAACCCCCCCACCCCCGGTAACCCTGGTAACCGTGGTAACCCTGGTATCTCTGGTAACCGTGGTAACCGTGCGAGCGGCGAAGCTACGGTTACCGGGTTACCGGGTGACGATTCTGGCGGTAACCCTACTTTCCCTGATACCTATGCCGAAAACGGCGCTTCGGTTACCGGGGTTACCACGGTTACCGGTGGTGGCGTAGAGCACGGCGACGATTGCGGGTGCCTAGCGTGCGAGGTGCCGGTATGAGCCGGAACAGAATCATCCGGTGCGCCGCCTGTGCGGGACGCATAAGGCCGCAGCATCCACACATCGGCGTTGAAAACCTCGAGACGGGCGAAGAGTTCAGCTATCACGCCCGTCCCGAGTGTCAGAAGCGTGCCGCCGAAGAGACTGCCACGCGGCTTGGTGCCGGCGGGATCTTCGGCGCTCACCACTACCACGCCTCAACGTGTCCCGACGAGGCTCCGGGCTTCGGATGCTCCGGCGGTTGCTTTGATACCCCGATGGCGGTAGCGAACTGATTATGAGAGGAGACCAGGTGACACAGACGGCAACGGACCGGTGCGAGGCCAGCACCCGGAGCGGGCTGGGCTGCAAGAACGGTGCCCTGCCTGGCGGCCCGTGGTGTCATGGACATCACCCCGACCGCGCACAGGATCGGGTACGCATTGCAAGCCAGGGTGGACGGGCACGGGGTCGACCCGATACGGAGAACGTCCTCACTCTGGGAGAGGAAGAGCAGGCTGCGCGGGACCAGGCCGTGGCGCGAGCGAACTTCACGGCCAGGGGCCTGGACACCGTGATCTCCACGAGGGCGAAGCAGCTCGCGGACGAGCCGCCCCCACCTGACCGCCAGCGGGGCCTTGACGCCACCAGGAGCGCCAGGACGCGGCGGGCATGGGCCGAAGGCACCGGGACCAAGCAGAGCGCCACAGACGGGCTCTGACCGATCTTGTCGCGCACCACGAAGAGCAGGCGGAGCGGCTTATGAGGTAGCGCCGCGTGGGTAGTCGGGTAGTCGAAGAAATCTATCGAAGGGAGCATGAACATGGCGAAGAGCAAGACACCGGACGGAAGGGTCAGCACCGAGAACATAAAGGGCGGAGCGGTACCGAGGCGTGCGGGCCTGGTCGACGAGACGAGCGGCAAATCTGTGGGCAGCCGCGACGTTCGGAACGTCAACGGCCGGTTCTTCCGGTTCGCCGGCGCCGGCAGGAAATAGCATGGCAGGCAGCTTCTTGGCACAAATCCAGAGGGCGCGGGAGGCGACGCAGCCCACCCGTCCGGCAGAGAAGCCAGTGGGGGAGATGACGCAGGCGGAGCTTGACGAGGCAATCAGGCAGGCCAAAGTGGAAGTGGTCGAGGCTAACCGAGCCGTCGCTCAGGCCGTCGCCGATGAGCGCACCCGACCGCCGACACTGGCCGCGACGCTAAGTACATTCACGCAACTTCTGTGGGGTCGGAACCGATGATCGAGAGCACCTCGCGCGGTCGCCGGTTGTAGCGCTCGAAGAACTCTTGGGCCGCGGCGATGAGCGCCTTCACGTTCGGAAATAGCTCGCAGTGGGTCACCTCGCGGCGGAAGTGGCGCCAGAGCATCTCGATCGGGTTGAGCCACGGGCTGTAGGTCGGCAGGTAGAGTAGCACCAACCTACCCGCCGCCCCGCGCAACACCGCCTCGACCTCGTCGTCCTCGTGGGTATTGGAGTTGTCCCAGGCCACGTAGACTCTCCCTGTGGGGTGCTTCTCCAGCAGCGCTTCGAGCAGTTCGGCTACCTCCGGTCTGCGCTTGCGTCTACGGATCAGAACCACCGTTTCGCCGGAATGGTAGTTGACCGCTCCGATGCCGTAGCGTCTGGTGGGCTGGGCGGGCGTTTGGATCATCACCTGCCGTCCCTTCGGGCTCCACATCGCTTTCAGGGTGGGCATCCAGCTCAGGTTTAACTCGTCGGCATAGTAGAAGTGATCTCCCGATTCGAGACCGTCGCGGGTCTCTTCGATTGCCTTTTTTTGAGGGCGTACTCGGGGTCTGGGCTCGTTATGGTGTGTTGGGGGCGGCTCAGCACGATGCCTTCAGCCTTCAAATGCAGCCGGACGGTCTCGTACTCCACCCGGATGCCCGTTCTCTCGGCCATGTAGTCGGCCAAGCGCCGCAAGGTCCACAACGAGAACGGCTGTCCCAGGCCGCGGGGACGACGGCGAACCGCGTGGAGCAACCGCTCCTTGTAGTCGGTGGTCACCTTGCGAGGCGCACCCGGACGGGGCACGTCGCGCAACCCCTCGGCACCTTCGGCCAGGTAACGCTTGAGCCAGCGGCGCACCGTCTCCTCGCTGGCGCGGACGATCTCGGCGATCTCCGCGGCCGTCATGCGCCGCTCTGCGGCCAGCAAGACCATCTGGGCACGCGTCCTCAGCCGCGCGTCGCGGGTGGTGCGGTACAGATCCTCCAAAGTGCCGAGCTGCTCCGAGTTGAGCCCGGGAATCCGGATCGGTCTCATAGGCATCCCCTCCGACCCACAGCTTACACCCGTCAGGATTTATCTGTTTGTACTTAGGCGAGCTTCAGCGTAAAAAACGACGTCACTGGAGGTAATCATGCTCGACCTCATTATCGAAGGACTGCCGGAGCTAGAAAAGCTAGAAGGCACCGTCACCGACCTTGAGCGCAAATACGCCCAGGCTCAAGCCCGCGTCCAGGCACTCGCCCACAAAAGCGCTCAGGCCCGGGAAAACGATCTGAACCTGGAAGCCGCCGCACTGAACGCCGGGCGCAAGTCTCCGAATCCGACAGAGCCGGCCCTCCGTGAGCAATCGGAAGGTGCCGCCCGCGACGCGGAAGTTTTGGCGCGGCGATTGGCGCTGGCCGTGGCCGACCGTGGCCGCTATCTCTCCGATAATCACGCGACCATCCTCAGCCTGCTAGAAGCTGCCCATGCCGCCGAGGGTCAGCGCGTAGCCGCCGCAGCATCGGAGGCGCTGGAGGCGTTGCTGGCCTATCACAAGGCCGAAGACGACGCCCGCAACCTCGCACGGCTACACCCGCGCCCGGCAGCTGAGAACACGGGCGGCCCTGAGTCCACGTCAGTCGTTTGGGGCGCTTTGACCACGCGCAACTACGCGGGCGGCCCTGCACGCGGCGACCTCGAAGGCACCCTGCAATACCTCATCAGCCTGGGCGCTCCGACCATCGTAGAGGGCGGCGGGGAGGATACCGAGGATGCCGCGTAGCGAACGCGATAGTGCGTGCGGCATCTGTATGGGTATGGAGCCTGAAACCATTGACCGGCTTTTGGCCGTCGGATACGGTCCGAGGTTCGTCGCAAGCCGCTGGGGGGTTACCCGCCAGGTGGTCGCGAAGCACCGGGACCACTGTTTGACAGGGGCCCGCCTGGCCGCCACTGAAGCCGACCTGGTACGCCTGGCGGCGTCAGCGGGGGGAGGGTAGATCGCTACGGCGCGTTGTTCCTTTATAAAAGCGGACGAGGAGCGGTGCCGGGGTACCGCTACCGGGGGCGCTGCGCTCTGCTACGCCCACGATCCAGACCGCGCCGAGGAGCGTTCCCGCAACGCCAGGAAGGCCGGGCAAGTCGGAGGCAACGGCAGACCGTCGGGGCTGTCGGAGACGAGCGAGGCGAAGCGCTGGATCCGCGCCCTCGTCGCCCGGCTCCTGGCGGGTGAGGTCGAGCGGGACGTGGCGACGGCCTGCTTCATGGGCCTTGGGACGTTGGCCCGCTACATCGACCTCGAGATGCGTCTGATAGAGCGGGAGCAGCTAATAGAGCGGATGGAAGCTTTGGAGCGATCCCTCGAGGACAGACCAACGAACGGGAGCGGTTATGCCAAGTTTTGACGGCTGGGTACGGAAGATGGAGAAAAAGAACGGCTCGGACACGGTGGCCATCCCGCAGCTTGACGGGTCCGTAGAGATATTCCCCGCCGAACCATTTTGGCTCGCCCTGTTCGTGGGCCAGGCCAACGCCGCCGCTGGGGTGTTTCCAGAAGGCCCGGTACCCGATGCCGTGCGTAACGCCACGCCGCAAACCATAGAGCGCATCGAGGCGCTCGCCGCCTCCGGCGACGGCGGGACATTCATGCGCCGCGCCGTCGTTGAATGCGGCGGACTTCTTGAGGTAGCAGACGTCGTACCGGACCTATCAGAAGGGGCCTGAGCGCCGCGAGGACCGGTTCTGCGGGCAGCGGGGGGCCGGGCGGGGGTGTAGGGTACGCCCGTGGGAGAGGGCCGCACAGACGAACCGGCAACGACCCAACGGCGCGTACCAGTCGCCGAAGCCGCCAAAGCCTTGGGTATCAGCGAAGGCGCTGTGAGGATGCGGGTAAAGCGCGGCACGCTCCCCAGCACGCGTGAGGGCGGGCGGCTGTACGTCCTGTTGAACACCGAACCCACGCCCGACCCAGAGCGTACCCACGACCGCACCAGCGAGCTTATCGCCGCACTCCGGGAGCAGCTGCAAGCCGAGCGCCAGGCCCACGCCGAAGCCCGCCGCCTGCTGATGGCCGCCCTGGAGCGCATCCCGGCCTTGGAAGCCCCGCCCCGAGACGCGCCAGGAGCGCCCACGGCGGGCGAGGACGAACCGGGCGGGGTAGAGACGCCCGGCGGTCAGGACATACCCGCAGAGCGCCGATCATGGTGGCGGCGAATCTGGCGCTGAGCCCCGGTCCGGTCGGGAAAGAGTCTTGTTCTTATGTACGGGTAGGGTGCCGTAGCCGTACATAAGAAAAACCCCGACCGGGGGGAATATGGGGAAAACCCGACCGGGGCGTGGGTTGGATTGTACCCCTCGCATACAACGATTGTACCCCTCGCATACAACGCTTGGAACTTCGCCTTATAAGGGTTCTCGGAAGTTGGGGACCGTCTCCACGCGGTATTACGCGGCGACGCGCCGGCCCCGAGATCGGGGCCGGATAATGATGCGGATCGGTGCATAAACGGACCTCGACGCGGGGTTGAGGGGGAATACCTACTTTCCGCTCAGGCGCTCCCGCAGCTTCTTCTCTACGGCACCCTTGAAGGCATCGGCGTGCCGCTCGCGCACGTCTTCGAGCTGCTCCTCCAGGGCCTTGCGCCACGAGAGGGAGCGGTCCTTCTCGAAGCGTTCTTCTATGAGGCGGCGAGCCTCGTCTAGCCCGAACTCGTTCACGAATTCGTCAGCTATCTCCTTCTTGAACTCCTCGGAGGAGATGAGGCCCTCTATGGTTTCGGTTACCCATCCGGCGCTCAGGGCGCGGTACTTCTCGTCGGCCATTTCGCCGAGCTTCTCGTCGGGCGGGATGACCTTGCCACGGACGCCGTTCTCCTCCAGCTTGCGCTCGATGTACTCGATCCGACGGGTGTCGGGCAGGATGGCGTTGAGCTCGAAGCGCTCCCCGCGCGACACGAAGTATTCACGAGCCGTCTCGGAGAGCGTGCGCCGCAACTTGTAGGGGATACGGTTCTTGCGTGAGAACGGTTCGGGCTCCAGCCCCATCTCCAGCGCGTCCTCTACGCCCAGGCCGATGTCTACGACCTCAACCGAGTGATGCGGCATGCGCCGGGTCTCTTCGCCCAGGACGCGCCCTATCTCGTAGCCGTCTATGTCCGCGTCGTGGAAAACGAAGAGCTGGTAGTCGCCGCCTTCGGCCCTGGCGAACAGCTCGCGGACGGCCTCCACAGGGTAGCCCTTCGCAGAGGCCACGGCCATGTCGTAGCGTTCCGCCAGCCGCGCGGCCTGCAGCTTCGGCCATTCGCCCTCCTTCTCGACGTAGAGGATCTTGTCGAAGGAATACTCGGGAAACTCATACGCCGCTATCTCGCGGGTGCCGATCGCCACCGTGCTCCCGGTGTGCGGTTCGTGAAGGTTGCCGCGCGGGTCGCGCCAGAGCCCGCTTATGGGCCCCCGCAGCTCCTGGTACTCGGTGAGTAGCGTCTGCGAGAAGTACTTGTACTCTAGCCGCTTCCCCTCCTCCCATTCCCAATGGGCGTAGCAGAGCGGGCGGGTGGCGTAGTAAAGGTCTCGGGCGCTGAAGAATGCGCCGGCGTTGCGGATGGCAGCCGCGAGTACGGAGAAGACGATCTTCTTCTGCGAGACCTTCGGCTCCGGAGCATAATAGTATGTCCTTCTCGGCGCCCGGGTAGCCTGCCGTCTCGCCCTCTTCGCCTTCTCGCCCTCTTTGTAGAGAGGCTTTATGACGCTAAACATGGCATCGCCGATAAGGCCCCCCGGGTCGCCGTCGAAGTTCTTCTTCGCCACCGTCCTCTACGCCCCTTCCATGTCGAGGCGGGTTTTGCCGCGGTCGAGGAAGGTCGGGGCAGGGGTGATGATGTGCGCCGCCACCGCGACACTCGCCGGGGCGTAATACCACGCCCGGTCCGACCTTGGCAGGGCGTGGCCTTGCGAGAGAAAGCCGCGAATCCCGCTGGCCTTGAACTTCGGGCCGGCAAGCGTCGTGCCCTCCAACGGATCCCCGAAGGTCGGCGAGTAGTTGATGGCCGTGTAGAGGTGTCCGGGCTGCTCCAGGTGGGCAAGCGCGAACTCAAAGACGAACGGCAGGCCCGACGGCAGGCTACCCGGGCGCCTCACGTACTTGAACTCCTTAACCTCGTAGGCGCTTTCGAAAAAGGTCCTGAAGTGCTCCTCGCCAACGAAGCCGAAAGCCCCGTGCTTGGGCGGCCTGGTAGCCTCCCGCATGCCGGCCAGCAGCTCCCCCACCGCGTCGGGGCTGTCCTCGAAGTCCGAGAGGCGCTTGAAGGCGGGCAGGTTGGCACACACGCCCCTGGCCTTGGCCGTGCCCGTGAGGCCCTGAAACTGCCTCACAAACTCGCCGAGCGGAAGGTCGCGGCCGCCGGACCTCGCGGCCGCTATGTGGCTGAACACGAGCGTCTGGAGGGACGCGGGGCCGTACCAGTGGGGGCTCGTGGGCTCGGAGGGGACGTACTTCTTGAACGGAAGCTCGCGGGTGGCTTTGTAAATTTCGGCCTCTTCCGAGAGGTCGGTTTTACCTTGGTAACGAAAGGTGGCGTGGGGGTTGAAAGCCGCGAACGAGCGCACCCAATGGAGGGGGTCGAAGTCCTGCGCATAGTCCTCGGTAGCGACGTTGCCCGGGGTGACGTCGAGGCTTACACGGGCGCCGCCCGCTTGAGCGCTTGAGGCGTCCGGCGTCTCCTCGTGAGAGAAGCGCACATGCCCAGCAGGGTCTACCCACGGCCGGATGGTGTGGCGCACGCCACACGCGGTAATGGTGCGGGGTTCGCGGACGCCGAGGGCGTAGGGTATGCCGATGATCGTCTTGAGCGCGTTGCCCTGCGCCCCACGGGTCGGGGAGCGGTACGCCGCCTTGTCGCTCACGCGGATGTTGTAGTCGAGCACCTTTCGCACGACCTCCTTAGGTATGCCGGGCCCGTTGTCGGAGACGGCGAGGCGGATGGCGCCCTGCTCGTTTCGCGCCTCGACGCTTATTTCGGGCGCCACGCCTGCGGTCTCGCAGGCGTCCAGGGAGTTGTCTACCAGCTCCTTTAAGCAGACGCTCGCAAAACCGCTTGTTCCTACCCCGGTTAAGGTCGAAAGCTGCCGCGCGTCGAAATACTCCGCGGCCCTCGATGTCTCGAAGGTGGTCCTCTCCAGTTTTTTCACCTACATCTCCTCCTCTCGGTAGAGGGCCGGAGCGCGTTGCCCCGGCCCGTGATCCTCTACCCCTTCGCCTTCGCCAGTTCCGCCCTGGCCGCCGCGATCCGGCTCCAGAGTTCGCACCGCTCCTCGTAATCCATCAACTCGTGGTCGTGCTTTTCCTGCAGGAGCCGTAGCTTCTCGCGGGTGTCTGGGCGGGGGGCCTTCGGTACACTTTCCCTTACGGTCATGGAGCATCTCCTCCGTGGTCGAGGCCCTCGCGGTGTTAGCTTCCCGGCTCACCGTGGGGGCCGTTTCTGTGCCTGTCCCCATTATATAGTATTTACTTATAGAATTCTATAGCCTCGCGGAGCGTATTTTCCGGCTTGTATATGCCCACAAACCCCGTTTCCCGAACCCTGTATAAATCCTTCCGGCCATAGGGTATAATTTCGTTTATCAGAGCCACGAAGGGAGAGGAAGGTGTCATGTCCATAGGGAGCAACCTCAGGGCGTTGCGCAATCGCAGCGGCTGGGGACAGCAGGAGCTAGCGCGGCGGGCGGGCATTACGCAGCCCGTGATCTCCGTGCTTGAGTCGGGACGCCAGGAGAGGGCGCGTTCTGACACGCTAGCCAAGCTAGCCGAAGCGTTGGGCGTCGAGGTGGGGGACTTCTTCGCGGAGGGGTCTCCGCCCCCGATCCCCGATCCACCCAAGACCCCATTGACCGACCAGAAGGAGGCCGACTTCGATAGAGCCTTTGCCGCTACCGACGTTGTGTCCGCAGAGGATCTGCAGGAGAAGGTAGGGGCGGAGCTCGACGCGCTCGGGGGCTACATCAAGGCGCTCAGGGCTGCGGGGATCGAAGGGGATGATCTCCGGCGAAAGCAAGCGCGGCGTCGTCTGGGGGAGGCCAAGAGGCGCACCCGCGCGGCAACATCCCGCTACGCGGACCTAGCACTCAACGCCGACTTTGGGCGCGACCGGCCCGTCTACGACACCCTAGCGGCGTACGTTGGCGAGGCCGAAGCGGTCGCGGAGTACGTGGCCGAGGAAGCCGGCACGACGCATAGGGACGCCGGATAGGACATGCGTGTTGACGTTGCAGAGCAGCCCCGACCGTGTTGGAGCGGGAGTGGGGCCTAACAGATCATGGAGGTGATCTAGTGGAATCATACACCCAAGAGCCGCGCGTCGGTAGGCGCACGCTGATCGAGGAGGCGAAGGTGGCGGTCCCGACCGTCGACCTGGCCGACAGGCTGTGCGGTCCGGGGCAGTTGCGGCGGATAGGCGGCGAGCGGTGGACGGCGCTCTGCCCGTTGCCCGGCCACGACGAGAAGACCCCGAGCTTCGTCGTCTACCCCGGCGACCGGGGATTCTGGTGCTACGGCTGCCAGCGCGGGGGTGACGTGGTGGACCTCGCCCAAGCGGCGTGGGGCATCGACCGCGCCGACGAGGCAGCGGCAGAGGTGCTGATGACGTTCGGGCACCCGATACCGGAGAGGCCGCCCGCGTGGTTCCGTAGGCAGGAGCGGCAGAAGCCGGTCAGGGACGCCATCGGGCAGGCGCGGCACGACCTCTTAAAGCGTCGGCTGTTCCGGGCGTACTTCATGCCGCTGCTAGCACGCATCCAGGACGTTGACGAGCGCGAGGCCGAGTACCGCATCCTGTGGGAGACGACCGACTACCTGGCGCGGATGCTGCTGCGCGACCTCGCCAGCACCAAACCGGGCAACGAGGGGAGGGCGTCGTGAGCGCCGACCGTCAGTTGCGCGAGGAGCTTGGGCTGGGCGACCGCAACGGGCGGGCCAACGGACACGCCGCGCGGCCCGAAGGGGTAGCCCCCGAACACAACCTGACGGACCTGGGCAACGCCGGGCGGTTGGTGTCGCGCCACGGCAACGATCTCCGGTACTGCCACCCGTGGGGCCGGTGGCTGGCCTGGGACGGACGGCGGTGGGCGATCGACGCCACCGGAGAGGCAGAGCGTCGGGCGGTCGATACGGTGTCGGCCATCTACGCCGAGGCCGCCGACGTCGACGGCAAGGACGAGCGCAAGGCCATCGCCCGCCACGCGACGGCGTCCGAGTCCAGGAGCCGGATCGACGCCATGATCTCCCTGGCAAGGGCGCGGCCCGGAATCCCAGTCGGGCCCGAAGACCTAGACGCCGATCCGTGGCTCCTCAACACCCTGACCGGGACGGTGGACCTGCGGACCGGGAGCCTACGCGAACACCGTTGCGCGGACCTCATCACGAAGTTGGTCCCGGTCGAGTACGACCCCGACGCCGACGCGCCCCGGTTCGCGGCCTTCCTGCGGGAAGTGTTCGACGGCGACGAGGGCGTCATCGCGTTCGTGCAGCGGTTCGCCGGGTACTCCCTCACGGGCAGCACGGAGGAACGCGCCCTTGCGATCCTCCACGGGACCGGCAAGAACGGCAAGTCCACCCTGGTCGAGTTGCTCCACGACGTCCTGGGAGATTACGCCCGGAACACGGACACCGAGACGGTCCTACGGAAGCGGAACGCCGGGGTCGGCAACGACGTGGCCGCGCTCAAGGGCGCTAGGTTCGTCTCCGCCGCCGAGGTGGAGCAGGGGCGCGCCCTGGCGGAGAGTAAGGTCAAGAACCTGACCGGGTCGGACACCGTGACGGCGCGGTTCCTGTTTGCCGAACCCTTCGACTTCCGGCCCGAGTTCAAGCTGTGGCTGTCCACCAACAACAAGCCGGTGATCCACGGGACCGACGAGGCCATCTGGGACCGCATCCGGTTGATCCCCTTCACCCGACGCTTCGCGGGCAAGCACGCGGACCACGCGTTGTCGCGCAAGCTCCGCGAGGAGATGCCCGGCGTTCTGGCGTGGATGGTCCGGGGGTGCCTGGACTGGCGGCGGGAAGGGTTGAGGGAGCCGGCCGCAGTGTCCACGGCGACCGCCGAGTACCGGACCGAGATGGACACCCTCGCCGCGTTCTTCGGGGACCGTTGCGTGGTCCACCCGAGGGCCGAGTCCCCGGCGACCCCGCTCTACAGGGCGTACCAGGAGTGGTGCGACGAGAACGGCGAGTCGGGCGAGTCGCAGCGGCGGTTCGGCGCGCGCCTCCGGGAGCGGGGTTTTGAGAGCTTCACCTACACCGCCGGGCCGCACCGGGACCGCAAGGGATGGCGCGGGATCGGCCTCCGGGACGACCGCCCCGACGACGATCCGGGGGGCGGCAGGAGGCCCCCGGATTCGTCCGCAACTGCGGACGATCAAACCCGAACAAGCGACATCAAGCACGACCAAGACGCCGACAACGCCACGGAATCCGCCGTCGAAGGTCCGCAGAGCGGACAAACTGCGGACGATCGTCCGCACACAGAATCCCCCATAGGTACGCGGGAAACCGGCGAAAACACGGATAGTGCGGATAAACGCGGACCTTTTTTCCACAACCTTCCCTTGAAAAACCCCCGTGTAGAGAGGATGCAGAAAAAAGGTCCGCAAGGTCCGCATCGTCCGCAATCGGGGGCCGTCACGCCGCGTGAAGGGCGGCTGTCGGCGGAGCAAGCCGAGCGCGTCAAGCGGCTGATCGCGGAGGGCATGGCTCCCGAGTGGGCGCGGGCGGAGGTCATGGGAAACGAGGCGGTCCTGTGAAGGCGACGAGAGAGGAGCAGGTTTGACGCAGACGCAGACGGCAACGGACCGGTGCGAGGCGACGACACGGAGCGGCCTTGGCTGCAAGAACGGTGCCCTACCTGGCGGGCCGTGGTGTCATGGACATCACCCCGACCGCGCACAGGACCGGGTCCGCATCGCCAGCCAGGGTGGCCAGGCCAGGGGTCGACCGGTCTCGGAGAACGCCTTCAGTTTAGGGGCGGAAGAGCAGGCCGCGAGGGACCAGGCCGTGGCGCACGCGAACTTCACGGCCAGGGGCCTTGACACCGTGATTCGCACGAGGGCTCGACAGCTCCAGGACGAGCCGCCGCCGCCAATGCCGGACCTCGCAGCGCGTAGGGCGCGGGCGGTGAAGTGGGAGTGGATAAGGTGGCATCAGTGGCAGGCCGCCGCACTCGCAGCGCAAGTCCGCCACCACGAAGCGGCGGCTCAGAGGCTGGAGGGTCGAATGGTGTGAGTCGCGGGTAGTCGGAGTAGTCGAAGAGAATCAATCGAAGGGAGCATAACCATGGCGCTAAAGAAGAGCAGGACACCGGACGGAAGGGTCAACACGGAGAACATCAGCGGGGCGAAGGTCCCACGAAAGGGACTCACCGACGAGACTCAAGGCAAATCTGTGGGCAGCCGCGACGTTCGGAAAGTCAACGGCCGGTTCTTCCGGTTCGCCGGAGAGGGGCGTAAGTAGCATGGCGGGTTCGTTTCTAGACCAGATCGCCCGCGCCAGAGCGGCGACAGAGACCACCAGTCCCACACAGAAGCCAGTGGCGGAGATGAGCAGCACCGAGCTTGACGAGGCAATGCGGCAGGCGAAAGTGGAGGTGGTCGAAGCGAATCGAGCCCTGGCTCAGGCTGTCGCCGATGAGCGCAGCCGACCGGCGACGAGTCTCTCGCAGGTCTTGGGTGACCTCAAAAGAAGCCGGCGAAGGGGTAGGAGGATAAGGTGATGTTTGAGCAGGTAATCAAAGGGCTGCCGGAGCTACAGACGATAGAAAAGACCATTGATGGTCTAGAGCGAAAGCATGGCGAAGCACAGGCCCGCGTCCAAGCCCTGGCCCACAAAACCGCACAGGCCCGCGAGGACGATCTCAATCGCGAGGCGCTGGCTTTGAACGCGGGTAGAAAGCCGCCGACCGCCAGTGAGCCGGCCCTGGCTGAGCAGCTGGCGGGCGCACAGCGTGACCTCCAGGTGCTGGAGCGTAGGCTGACCCTGGCGAACAGCGACCGCGCCATCTATCTCTCCCAGCATCACGAAGAGATAGTGGGCCGGCTAGGGGAGGCGCACGCGTCGGAGGGCGAGAAGATCGCCGCAGCCGCCACGGAGGCGCTTGCGGCCCTGCTGCGGTACTTCCGTGCGGAAGACGACGCCCGGAACCTCGCACGGCTCCACCCGCGCCCGGCATTGGAAAACAGCGGCGGGCCTGAATCCGTGTCCGTAGTGTGGGGCAGCCTCACCACGGCGAACGCGACCGGCGGGCCGTCGCGCGGTTCGCTGGAAGGTACCTTGCAGTACCTCGTCAGCCTTGGCACACCCACGATCGTCGAGGCTGGCGCAGAGGGTGAGGGTGAGGAGGATGCCGCGTAGCCAACGCGATAGCAGCTGCGGCATCTGCATGAGCATGGAGCCTGAAACCGCCGACAGACTCCTGCTGGTTGGCTACGGTCCCAGGTTCGTCTCTGAGCGCTTTGGTGTCACTCGCAAGGTGGTGGCTAGGCATCGGGACCGCTGCCTTCAGGGGGAGCGCCTGAAGACCACTGAAGCCGCCCTGACCCGCATGGCGGCGTCGGCGGGGGGAGGGTAGATCGCTACGGCGCGTTGTTCCTTTATAAAAGCGGACAGGGAGCGGTGCCGGGGTACCGCTACCGGGGGCGCTGAGTACTGCTACGGCCACGATCCAGACCGCGCCGAGGAGCGATCCCGCAACGCCAAGAAGGCCGGGAAGGCCGGGGGCAACGGACGCACCTCGGGGCTGTCGGAGACGAGTGAGGCGAAGCGGTGGATCAAGGGCATCGTCGCCCAGCTCTTGCGGGGAACGGTGGAACGGGACGTGGCGACGGCGGCGTTCACGGGGCTAAACGTCCTGGCCCGCTACATCGACCTCGAGATGCGTCTGATAGAGCGGGAAGAGTTGATACAGCGGATGGAAGCTTTGGAGAGATCCCTCGAGGACAGGCCAGCGAACGGGAGCGGTTATGCCAAGTTTTGACGGTTGGGTACGGAGGCTGCAGAAAAAGAACGCCTCGGACGCTGTGACCATCCCGCAAGTGGACGGCAGCGTAAAGACGTTCGCCGCCGAAGAGTTTTTCCTAGCCCTGTTCGTGGGCCAGGCCGAAGCCGCCGCCGGGGTGTTTCCAGAAGGCCCGGTACCCGATGCCATCAGGTCCGCGACGCCTGAAACCATACAGCGTATCGAGGCGCTGGCAGCCTCCGGCGACGGTGGCTCATTCATGCGGCGTTCCGTCGTTGAATGCGGTGGGTTGCTCCAAGTGGCAGACGTCGTACCGGACCTATCCGAACGCTAAAGCACCTGTGCCAGGACGATCCGGGGGCGCTGGATGCTATCGACCGGGCAACCCAACGGGGGCATGGCGGGTCTCGCAAGTCAGAGCAAGTCAAGAGTAATAATATAACACTTGAAGATACTCCCAAACCTCAGACAGGCACCTCCAACACCTACGCTCTCCGCAAGCTTCGCAAGGACCGTCCCGACCTACACGAGCGCGTTCTATCTGAATCAGGCGTGAGCGGCGCGAGAATGCCGTCTAAGCGCCAGCGCGGCACCGTCTGGTGGTACGACACCCGTAGACGCAGACAAGATGGACCTCGCAGAAACCAAGCGCGAGCTTATCGAGGCGAACAACCCGGTTGGTCGTCCGCCAAAGGACGCGGAAAATAGGCAGAATTCTGCCGAATTACCGGATGAGCGACGCACCGATGCCAAGATAGGCAAGGCTGTGGTGGTACGGCACCCGGCACCCTCCGAGGCTCTTAGAAGGCATCCTCGCGGCTGTGTTATGTGAACTTCGCCTTATAAGGGTTCTCCGAAGTTGGGAACCCCATCCTCACGGTATTACGCGGCGTCGCGCATGGCCCGAGATGGGGGCCGGATAATGATGCGGATCGGTGCATAACATGCTGTGTGCAGCACACACTAGGCGGGCCCGAAGGCCTGTGCCGTGGGTTGAGGGTACGCGCCGGCGCGAAGAGTCTAGTACGGGTTGAGGGGTAGAGCTCTCCTACCCGCAAGACGAAGGCCCCGGTATGGGGGACCGGGGCCGGAAGGATGTGCGGGGATTGTAACCGCTAGTGCGTCGGGGTTGCTACTCCTCTTCGCCCGTGACCAGGGTGACGATGGCCTCACGCACCAACTCGACAACCTCCCCTTTCGCTTTGCGGGTGCGTGCCCGGTGTTCATCGTCAACGACTTCGGACCATGGCTTGTACGGGTCATCCTCGAAGGACTGGCGGACAAGAGCGGTCGGATCATCTATCCGCAGCCGGTCCCACAGCGCCTCCGTCACCATGGTGACGATGGCGTACTTGTCCACGGCGGCATCTATCGCCATGCCGACCCTCACCGCGATGTAGTCCCTGAGGACATCGTCCGCCAGAGTACGGAGGTCGTCTTCTGGCGGGACGTACTTTGGGCGGATGCCGTGGACCCTTAGCTGTTCCTCGACGTAGGCGATGCGGCTGTCGGCATCGATGCCGTTTATCTCGAAGCGTATCTGGCGCTCCTCGAAGTACTCCAACTCCAGCGCGGTCAGCGACTCGCGTAGCTCATGTGGCGGGGCGTCGCCGTCCGTGAATGGCTCGGAGTCGCAGCCTATCCGAAGCGCCTCCTCGACGGTGAGGCCGATATCGATAACCTCGACGGACACCGGCATGCGCTTAGTCACCGCCCGGATGTTGCGGCAGATGTTGTAGCCGTCGAGGTCCGCGTCGTGCCAGACAAAGATCTGGTAGTCGCCGTCTTCGGCGGCTTCGAGCAACTCGTGGAGCGCCTCCGTCGCGTAGCCGCGCGAGTAGACGATGGCCATGTCGTACTTCTCGGCTATCCGGTCATACTCGAACTTCGGGCGCTCCGTCAGCTTCTCGATAAGTAGGATCTTGTCGAAGCGGTGCTCCGGGAAAGAGTAACCGGCAACCTCTTCCGTCCCCAACTCCAGAGACTCGCCAGTGTGAGGCTCTACGAACTTGCCGTAAGTCTCACGGATCATCCCGGGGATCTTGCCGTGCTCGTCCTCGTAGTCACGCAGAATGTTGGTTGTGAAGTACTTGTAGGCTATGGGCGCACGCGTCCGCCGCGCCTCCTCCCTGCGTGCCGCATACTGCGCGTCCGTCTCCTCCCGCTCGCGCTTTAGCATGTGCTCCCTGTGGAATGGCCGCGCCGGGTGATTCAGGTACCTGCCACGAATCTTGTAGTAGAGGTCGCGTTGCGAGAAGACCGGGTACTTCCCGCCCGCGTCGGCAGCGGCGGAGGGTATCAGTTCGAAGAGCAACCCTTTGATGCTGTAGCCCATCATCTTCCTTATGGCCGAGGGCCGGGACCCCGTAGGACCCGGCCCGGTGATCCTCTACGCCTTCGCCTTCGCCAGTTCTTTCCGGGCCTCCGCGATCCGGCTCCAGAGTTCGCACCTTTCCTCCCAGTCCATCAATTCGTGGTCGTGGCGCTCCTCCAGAATCCGTAGCTTCTCGTGATCCTTTCGGCGGGGGGCTGTATCCTTCTCTCTGGCCATCGGGGTCCTTTCCCTTTGGTCGAGGCCCCTTCGGTGTTTGCTTGGTAGGCGCACCGTGGGGGCCGTTTCTGTTTCCTTACCTGACATTATAGTGTATAATCCGACCATGTCAAGAAAACGACAGAGCGGAGGC
>MWVY01000143.1_pt1 | contig 17130 bp, 15 predicted proteins | sample 1047251 | NCBI WGS metagenome assembly MWVY01 (sample SAMN06349983, study PRJNA376086) | soil metagenome | isolation source: MS7-5 sample Antarctic (ecotone) soil | place: Antarctica | collected 2015-01-13
AGAAATAAAGTGATGGGTGAATTCCGCGATAAAACTTTGCAAATATTGATTGCGACGGATGTTGCTGCTCGTGGTATTGACGTTTCCGGAACTACTCATGTAATTAATTATGAGTTACCGGATGACATAAAAGTATATACCCACAGGAGCGGACGAACCGGCAGGGCTGGTAAAACAGGAGTTTGCATGTCAATTGTCCCAAACAGGGATGTTGGAAGGATCAGGCAGATTGAAAGGATGGCTCAGGCATCATTCCATAAATTGGAAATTCCGTCAGGTAAAGATGTATGTCGGAAACAATTTTTTTATTTCATGGATAAGTTGCTCCAGGCGGATATTAGCCATGGAGATTATGAAACTTATTTGCCCATGTTACAGGAGCGATTCAAAGATGTAACTAAGGATGAAGTATTAACCAGAGTTGCCGCTTTGGAATTTGACAGGTTTTTGAAATATTATGAAAATGCTGAAGACTTGAATGTTCGGGAAAGAAAACCGTCGGAACGTGAAAGAAGAACAAGGGAAGACACAGGTAAGAAATGGGGCAGGAGTACCAGGGGTAATGGAAATTATTCCAGATTATTTATTAACCTCGGGACAAAAGATGGTTTTTATAAAGCAAGTTTCCTGCAGTTTATTTTAGATCTCAGTGATTTGAAAAAGGAAGTTCTGGGCACGATAGATTTAAAGGAAATGAATAGTTGGGTTGAGGTGGAAAAAACTTCAGCTCAAAAGATGATTCGTTCAATTGACGGAAAGAAATACAAAGGAAGAAGAATTCGAATGAACGAAGCAGATTCAGTAAGATGATAATCTATTTTAATTCCAGCTATATTTGCACAAATGAAAAAAACAAAAGCATACCGTTGGTCTTATTATTTCTATTATGAAATGGAGCCGGGATTGCTTTGTTAAATATTAAATTATTATTAGCAACATTCCCGATCCTTGATCGGGAATTTTTGTTTCAATACATGCCAATTTTGAATTGATAAACTATGAATCCGGATACTTTGGAATACAGTCATAATTATGAAGTGTCTAACCGGTTAACCGGAGTTGATGAATACTATTTTTCAAAAAAGCTTAAAGAAATTGATACATTAAATATCGAAGGCAAAAATGTAATTAACCTTGGAATAGGTAATCCTGATCTGCCACCTCATCCTGACGTTATTGAAGTCTTGCAGAGTGAAAGTTGTAAGCATTCTGTTCATGGATATCAGGGTTACAAAGGTTCTCCAATATTGAGGAATGCAATTAGCAACTGGTATAACCTGTGGTACAATGTGCAATTAAATCCAGATACAGAAATTCTGCCCTTAATGGGGTCAAAAGAAGGTATTATGCACATTTGTATGACGTTTTTAGATGAAAACAGTTCGGTATTTGTCCCTAATCCTGGTTATCCCACTTATACAAGTGCAGCAAAGCTGGCGGGCGGAAGAGTTTTTGAATATACTCTATCAGAAAATAACAATTGGCTCCCTGATTTTGCTGAACTGAAAAAGTTAATTGATGCTTCACAAGAAAAAAATGCTTCAGGAAAAACCAAAACCACAATATTATTTCTTAATTACCCACACATGCCTACAGGGCAGCTACCAACAAAAAGCATGTTTCAGGAGATGATCAATTTTGCCAGAGATAATGATATTTTACTTGTTCATGATAATCCTTACAGCTTTATATTAAATAATGAGCCATTAAGTATTCTAAGTATTCCAGGGGCTAAAGAAGTTGCAGTCGAATTAAATTCCATTAGTAAAAGCCATAACATGGCAGGTTGGCGTATAGGCATGTTGTGCGGGAAAGAAAGTATAATAAATAATGTTTTACGATTTAAAAGTAATATGGACAGTGGCATGTTTTTACCGTTGCAGCTTGCTGCAGCAAAGGCTTTGAGTTCAGGTAAAGAATGGCATGACCAGGTTAATAATGTTTATTTAGAACGCAGAGAACAGATTTTTAAATTGCTTATTAAACTCAATTGCAGCTTTTCACCTCAGCAGGCAGGACTATTTATTTGGGCAAAAATTCCGGAACAATTTAAAAATGGTTTTCAATTCAGTGATGATGTGTTGTACAATTCTAATGTTTTTATTACACCAGGAGGTGTATTTGGAAGTGCTGGTGATAATTATGTACGGGTAAGCTTATGTAATCCAGTTTATAAAATAAATGAAGCAATAGAACGCATAAAAAAATGACTGTAACTATAATAGGTGTTGGTTTAATCGGCGGTTCCCTGGCAATTGCCTTGAGAGAAAAAGGTATTGCGAATTACATAATTGGTGTAGATAATAATATTAAACATGCTGAGACTGCTCTTAAGATGAAATTAGTTGATGAAATAAAATCATTGGAAGATGCCATCTCAGATTCTGAGCTTATTATCCTCGCAATACCTGTTGATGCTGGTGAAAAAGTTCTGCCAAATGTTTTGGATGTTATAAAAAACCAAACTGTTATAGATGTAGGTTCAACAAAGGAGAGAATCATTAATGCAGTGAAAAACCACCCTCGCAGAGCGCAATTCGTTGCAACTCACCCAATGTGGGGTACAGAATACAGTGGACCTGAAGCAGCAGTTCAAAATGCTTTTGTGAATAAAGCAGTTGTCATTTGCAACAAAAATGAAATTGATGATGCAGCACATAATCTTATTTCTGAAATGTATAAGAAGCTTGGCATGCATGTGATCTATATGAATGCTACTGATCATGATTTGCATGCAGCTTATATCAGTCACATTTCACATATAACTTCTTTTGCTCTTGCAAATACAGTATTGGAAAAAGAAAAAGAAGAAGATACCATTTTTGAGTTGGCAAGTGGTGGATTTGAAAGTACTGTGAGATTAGCTAAAAGCAACCCTGAAATGTGGGTTCCTATTTTTATGCAGAATAAAGAAAACATTTTGGATGTATTAAATGAACATATAACTCAGTTGCGAAAGTTTAAAAGTTGTCTTGAAAAAGAAAACGTTCAATATTTAGGAGAATTAATTCGCCATGCTAATGCAATTGGTAAGATCATAAAATAAAAGTATTAGATGCATTCTATACCCTATAAAAGTTAATGAAAACAATGGAAGCAATAGTAAATGAATCAATTCAGCAAATATGGACTAAACGCCCATTAATAATTTCTGGTCCATGTAGTGCTGAAACTGAACAGCAGGTTGTTGAAACAGCAACACGTTTAGCGGCTACAGGAAAGGTAGACATCCTGCGTGCAGGTATCTGGAAGCCACGGACTAGGCCTGGCAATTTTGAAGGTGTTGGCATTAAAGGATTAGCCTGGTTGCTTCACGCAAAGAAAAAAACAGGTTTACCCACCACTGTAGAAGTTGCAACAGCAAGACAGGCAGAAGATGCTTTACAGTATGATGTGGATGTTCTTTGGATCGGAGCCAGAACTACTGTTAATCCATTTAGTGTTCAGGAGGTAGCCAATGCATTACGGGGTGTTAATGTGCCTGTGCTTATAAAAAATCCCGTAAACCCTGATATAGAGCTTTGGAATGGTGCAGTTGAAAGAATGGCAAAATCAGGTATTACACACATTGGGTTAATACACCGGGGATTCTCTTCATATGGTAATACTGAATACCGTAATGCACCTATGTGGCAATTGGCTATAGAAATGAAGCGCCGTTATCCGGAAATGATAATGATCAATGATCCCTCACATATTTGTGGCAGAAGAGATATATTACAAGGAGTGGTACAAAAAGCTATTGATCTGGATTACGATGGCTTAATGATAGAATCGCATATTGATCCTGACAATGCCTGGAGCGATGCAAAGCAGCAAATTACTCCTGAAGTTCTGTTGGATATGCTGAATAGTATTCAATGGCGACATGAAACAGCAGACAGAAAAGAATTCATAACCGCCCTTGAACAATTAAGAGACCAGATAAATCATTTGGACGATGAGTTGCTGCAATTATTAGGTCAGCGAATGAGAATAGCTGATAAAATAGGAGAATACAAAAAGCTGAATAATGTTACTATTTTGCAGACAAACCGCTGGAATGAAATATTAGCAAGAGCTGTAGCGAAAGGAGAAAACCTGGGGTTGAGTAAAGAATTCATAATGAAATATTTTGATGCGGTTCATTTAGAAAGTATTAATCATCAAAATAAGATTTTCAATAGCTGATGCAGGTAGAAAAATTTAAGTTCAAACATAAAGTTGTTAGCTATTTGTTTGATGCAAAAATTGCAGACTTAAAGAAACTTGTACCTGCCAAACAAGGAATAATTATTACAGACGAAAATCTTTACCAGCATCATCAGAATAAATTTAAAGGTTGGAAAACTATAGTTTTAAAACCTGGCGAAGAACACAAAACTCACTCAACAGTAGAAACTGTTATTCATCAACTGATTGCTTTTAATGCAGATAGAGAAACAACTTTAATAGGAATTGGTGGTGGCGTAATAACTGATACAACAGGTTATGTAGCATCTATTTATATGAGAGGAATCAATTTTGGATTTGTTCCTACAACTTTATTGGCAATGGTAGATGCTGCTATCGGTGGCAAAAACGGAATTGATGTAGATGTATATAAGAACCTTGTTGGAACTATCAATCAACCCCAATTTATTTTATATGATGTGAATTTCCTTTCTACATTACCAGGTAAAGAATGGTGGAATGGCTTTGCTGAAATTATAAAGCATGCTGCCATTAAAGATCCTGTGATGTTTAAGGAGCTGGAAAACAATTCACCCAAGACATACAAGAAAAATGCATCTGCTACAGTTAAACTAATAAGGCGCAATGCTTTATTAAAAACCAAAGTGGTGCAACAGGATGAATTTGAAAAAGGTGAAAGAAGGCTGCTAAATTTCGGTCATACTTTAGGGCATGCGTTGGAAAAACAATATAATTTATTGCATGGAGAAGCTGTGGCCATCGGAATAGCCTTTGCATCAAGGCTTTCAGAAAAAATCCTTGATTTTAAGCAATCGCACAGATTAATAACGTTGCTTGAAAAGTACCAATTACCCATTGAAGCGGATTATCATAAAAGAAAAGTTTTAGAAACACTTGTGGCTGATAAAAAACGTCATTCTGATATCATCAATTTTATATTATTGGAAAAAATTGGTAAGGCAGTAGTTCAGAAAATACCACTGGAAAGATTGTACAAATTCCTTTGATGCAAGCTGTTATTACTCCATCAAACTTAAACGGAAATCTTAAAGCACCTGCATCAAAAAGTGCAATGCAAAGAGCTTGTGCTGCAGCATTAATTAAACAAGGAAAAACAACATTATATAACCCGGGAATATCTGCAGATGATAAAGCTGCTTTAAATATAATTCAACAACTGGGGGCTGTGGTTAATGTTATCGGCGACAAAGTTGAGATCTACAGCCATGGCATTCATCCAACATCAAATGAAATTAATTCTGGAGAAAGTGGCCTGTCAGTAAGGATGTTTACGTCAATTGCCGCTCTGTCAGATAAACAAATTACCATTACAGGGGCAGGAAGTTTATTAAAAAGACCTATGAGTTTTTTTGATGAAGTTCTTCCAAAGTTGGGAGTTGAGTGTAAAAGCAACAATGGTTTTCTTCCTTTAAATATTAAAGGTTCTCTGCAACCAAAAAATATTACAATTGATGGATCATTATCTTCCCAGTATTTAACTGGGTTATTATTTGCTTATTCTGCAGCAAGGGCAAAAGATGTAACTATTGAAGTTCGAAATCTTAATAGTAAGCCATATGTGGACATGACACTCATGACATTGTCCGTGTTTGGATTAAATACTCCCATTGTTGATAATTACAAATTCTTTTATTTTCCAGGAGAAAAGAATCCCTCTCAATTGTGTGATACAAAATTGATTGTAGAAGCAGACTGGAGCAACGCCGCGTTTTTGCTTGTTGCGGGAGCAATTGCTGGAAACATTTCTATCACAGGATTGGCAATGGACTCTCAACAGGGAGATAAATCCGTTATTGAAGTGTTGCAAATGGCTAATGCAAAATTTTCAATTGAAAAAGAAAAGATCGTAGTGGCTGAATCAGATCTGCAAGCTTTTGAATTTGACGCTACAGATTGTCCGGATCTTTTTCCACCATTAGTTGCATTGGCAGCATATTGCAATGGTGTTTCGAAAATTAGAGGGGTAAACAGGTTACTTCATAAAGAAAGTAATCGTGCATCAACACTTACTGATGAATTTAGTAAAATGAATGTTTCAGTTGTAATTGACGATGACACAATGAATATAACAGGAGGGAATAAAGTGGAAGGAACAAGCGTTTCCTCGCACAATGATCACCGAATTGCAATGGCATGTGCTGTTGCAGGTTTAAAAGCTTCAGGGATAACTTATATTGATAAAGCAGAAGCTGTAAATAAATCTTATCCGGGATTTTGGAAAGATCTTCAATCATTAGGTGTTGAGGTATCTTTAATTGATAATAAGAAATAGAACATGAATTCTTTTGGCCGAATATTCAGAGTTAACATTTTTGGTGAATCACACGGCCAATATGTTGGTGTTATTATCGATGGCTGTCCGGCAGGAATAACTATTTCTGAAGCAGATTTTATTAATGATATAGAAAGGAGGAAGGGAGGTATTCAAAAAGCAACAACACCCAGAACTGAAGAAGATAAACCAATATTAGCATCCGGCATTTTCAATGATAGAACTACAGGTTCGCCAATAACTATTTTATTTGAAAATAAAAATGTTCGGTCTTCTGATTATGAAAAGCAAAGATCAATTCCTCGCCCAGGCCATGCTGATTTTGTAGCTAATAAAAAGTTTGGTGGTAATGAGGATTATCGTGGTGGTGGTCATTTTAGTGGAAGACTTACTTTATGTTTAGTAGCTGCCGGAGTAATTGCAAAGAAGGTAGTACCCTCATTAAAAATCAGTGCTACATTAATAGAAGTTGGCGGTGAAAAAAATATTGAAGCAGGAATACAGAAGGCAGTTAACGCCAAAGATTCTGTTGGGGGAATAGTTGAATGTATAGTTAAAGGAATACCTGTTGGATTAGGTGAGCCATTTTTTGATTCTGTTGAGTCTCTTATAAGTCATGCAATATTTTCAATACCTGCTGTTAAAGGTGTAGAATTCGGCGCAGGTTTTTCAGCAGCCAAAATGTTTGGAATTGAACATAATGATCCCATAATAGATGAAAGTGGAAAAACAAAAACCAATCATTCAGGTGGTGTTGTAGGAGGTTTAACAAATGGCAATGAAGTCGTTTTTCGTGTAGCTATAAAGCCTACATCATCTACACCAAAACAACAGGAATCCTGGAACCAGGAAACAAATAAGGTTGAAAGTTTTTCAATAAAGGGACGACATGATTTATGCATTGCCCTCCGTGTACCCCCTGTAGTAGAGGCTTGTGCAGCAATAATTTTTGCAGATTTAATGCTGTTAGAGCAGCGAATTCCCCGTATTGTGGCATTTTAACATCAATAAGGAGCTAAAAACCCCCAAAACCATTACCTTCGCGGCCATTAAAGTACAACTGAGTTGCATATATGTAACCAGCGGAATTGATGATCTATCGTAAAGATTATCTAAAGAAAGGGTTCGAAATCCTATTATTAACGAAAATTCCCGCTATGCGTTCTATTCTTATTTTATTTTTTGTTGCAATTATTTCTAATACTTTAACTGCAGGCAAACTAATAAACAAAAAACTTGTTCTGGTAGACTTTCAGACCGATATCGTAGACAATAAAATTTTAAAAAATACAAGTAAACTTGTTAGTAAGAATACCAATAAACTTATAGGCACTGCCAGTTTTTATGCTGATAAATTCATCGGACGAAAAACAGCGAACGGACAAACATACCACCCAAAAAAATTAACTGCAGCATGTAATGTTCTGCCTCTTGGAACATGGATAAAGGTCACTAATATGAAAAACATGCGCAGTGTAATCGTTCAGATCAATGATCGGTTACATCCCAAAAACAAACGAATAGTGGACCTTAGCCATAGTGCAGCTCTTCAATTAGACTACATGAACCAGGGTTTAGCAAAGGTAAAAGTGGAAGATCTTGGTAAAAAGAAACCACAGATATAGAAGTCACACTTCTGGATAAATAATTTTAGGTTATTACTTCAGAGCCGTTATTTTTGTTTACCTATAAACCAACTATCTTTTTTATGAAGAGAATTTTTCTTTTGCAGGTTACTATTGTTTCATTTTTGTTTTCGTTAGCTCAAAAAGGAGAATACATAAGGCCCGCTTCACTAGGGATCAGCTTTGTTTTGATGGATTATACATCGGCTGAGCGACTTCGAAATACCTCATTAACAACTGTTATTCGCAATAAAGAACTTGGAAAGTTTAAAGAAATGTCTCCAGGTATTGCTTTAAACTATTACCAGGGAATCTTTGAAAATATTGATTTCGCCGGCACGCTTGCAGGAGCATTTGTTGATATTCCTTTACAAGGAAGAAATTCCGGGTCTTCAGATAAGTTTTTACTTGAAGCTGATGCATCTGCTCATTTGAAATTACTTTCTGACAGGTATTTTTTTACACCTTATTTGAATCTAGGTTTAGGAGCAAGTATGTATGATAAAAGCTTTGGTGCATTTTTGCCACTAGGATTAGGATTAAAATTCAATTTTTTTAATGAAGCAGCTCTTCACATAAATAGCCAGTACCGGGTTGCACTTACTGAAGAAACTAATGCATACCATTTTTTTAACAGCATTGGAATTGCAGGTATTATTGGTAAAAAAAGAGAGCCCGCTGTAAGGCCAGTTGAAATTCCTCAACAATAGCGTGGCACTGAAATAATCATCATTCCTTCAATAAGAATCTTCAATCTCAGACTTTAAAATTTATCTTCTGTATTCATTATCTTGTTTCTTCTCCTCATCTTTTTTATCAAATATTTTCCTCAATAAACCTTTCTTTTTTTCTTGTGGCCTGTCTGCAGTTTCTCCAATTTTTACTGTTTTAGACGAATCCTTTTTAGGTTGATCCTGTTTAGGTTTTATCGGGGCATTCTCATCTGTCGGATTTCTGGATTCTGGTCCTATTATCTCGGTATTTTGTTGAAGCGATCCGTAATCATCTTCTGTACCTAAGCCGGAATTTTCGCCTTCAGCCCCCGGAGGAGGTGCAGACTCAATTATGCTCATTATATCTGCACTGTTAATTTCATTTAATAATTCCGCAGGTTTTGCAAATACAGCATCTTTATCTATTCCTAAAGATTTATCAGCATATACTTTTTTAAAAAAAGCTTCCCATATCGGACGAGCTACTGATCCTCCATAAAATGCTGAACTTTCCAGCCTGATGAACCGATCATCACAACCAACCCAGGAACCTGCAAGTAACTGAGGTACATAACCCATAAACCAAAAATCAGAATTTTCATTTGTTGTACCTGTTTTGCCACCCATTTCGGCAGCACCCAGTCTATACATCAAACCACCTGCAGTACCTTTAGTTACCGGTCCTTCCATCATCTTCGTCATTTGATAAGCCGTTACTTCACTTATTGCTTCTTTACGATTTAAAGTGTAATCAAATCTTTTAATGACATTTCCGTTTCGGTCTTCAATACGGCTGATATAATAGGGTTTTGTTGAAAACCCATTGCCAGGAAAAATAGTATATCCCCATAACATTTCGTAAAGAGATAGATCACACGAACCTAAAGCTATGGAAGGATGAGGATCAACTTTAGTAGGAATATTTATTTGTGATAAAAAGTGTGAAAATTGAACTGGCCCAACCTGCTTCATAATATATGCTGTTGCACAGTTACGAGACCATGCAAGTGCTGATGCCATGGTCACAGTTCGGCCGGTACATGTTTTACCAGTTGCCGGAACAAACTTATCGCCACCAAAATTTTGCTGAACATCTACAACAGGAGTTTCAGGGGTAAATCCCCTCTCTTCCATTGCCTGGCAATATAAAAGAGGTTTTATTGCTGAACCTACTTGCCTTTTAGTCTTTAGGTTAGCATGATCAAACTTATATGTTTTGAAATCTATACCACCTACCCATGCTTTAACTTCTCCTGTAATTGGATCCAGTACCATGAAAGATGTTTGCAACATTTGCCTGTGATATTTTATTGAATCCCATGGCGTCATAATCGTGTCTTTCTCCCGCTTTGAATTCCAGGCAAAAACCTTCATAGGTACTTTGTCATGAAATGTTTTTTTGGCATCTGCATCGTTGTACCCCTCAGCTTTTAAATTCTCCCATCGTTCGCTGTTTTTCATTGCAGCTTCCAATACATTTTCATGTCCCTTCCAAACAGATCCTGTTTTAATGCTACGCTGCCTGTCCATTGCTTTTTGTAAAATCGGCATCTGCTGGTCTCTGGCTTCCTCTGCATATTGCTGCATACGGGGATTTATTGTTGTATAAATTCTTAGCCCATCATCATAAATATTATAAGGCTCTCCATCTGGCTTTTCCATACCCTTTAGCACTTCAACTACCTCCTGCCTTAAAACCTCCCGGAAATAAGGTGCGTATCCGGTATTTTCATCCGTCTTTTTATAATTCAAAAGAATTGGAGCTGATTTTAATTTCATAGCTTCAGCAGAAGTGATGTATTTGTTCTTCTCCATTTGACCTAATACAACATTTCTGCGGTCAACAGCAGCTTTTGGATTAACACGTGGATTATACAAATAATTACCTTTCAGCATTCCTACCAGTACTGCAGCATCTTCTAATTTCAATCTATCAGCTTCTTTTTGAAAAAAAGTTCGTGATGCATTCCGTATTCCATAGATGTTGTCACCATACGGAACTGCATTTAAATACAGTGCTATAATTTCTTCTTTTGTAAAATTTCTTTCCAGCTTAATAGCAACAATATATTCTTTGATTTTTTCAATTACACGCCATGCTTTATTCCTGCTTCCTTGTGCAAGCAAAGTTTTTGCTAATTGTTGAGTTATAGTGCTACCTCCTCCCTCTTTGCCTAAAAGAAATACAGCTCTTAATGTGGATTTAAAATCAATACCTGCATGATTATGAAAGCGCTCATCCTCAGTTGCTACTAAGGCATTAATTACATGTTTTGAAATATCCCGGTAATCAACATTGCTTCTATTTCCTCTTTCCCTGTAATACTTTCCCATTAAAGTTCCATCCACAGCAAACACTTCTGACGATTGCAGGATACTTGGATTCTCGAGTTGCTTAAGGGAAGGTAACTTTCCAAAAACACCAACAGTTGCAAGAATAATTATTAATGTAAATAGTCCAAATCCTGTAAAGAAAATTGTCCAAAGGATAGTGTTACTCCTTTTTCTCCTTATTGCTACTTGTTTAACTGAAGTCTTTTTTTTCATAGAAATGATTTCGTGTGCCGGTTAATTCTATTCAAAGCTATTAAATACAAAACAGCAGCTCAGAATTTACCAGGTAAGTATTGCTGAAGAAAATTCCTGTACTGTAAAAGGTTACTATTATTTTTTAACGCCTCCAGGTTTGCTTCACTTACAATGGTAAAGGAATATCTTTCAGCTTTAAGCCATGGTACAATCTGCGGACCTGCAACAGGTTTTGCTTTATCAACATATTCAACAGCTGCCAATGCATTTATAAAGGGACCAACAAGTAATAATTTATTTTCCGGATCCAGATCTTCAACCCTGGTTGGTAAAGGTGGTTGACTGCCATATTTTTCGCGATTATACCTGTTGAACGCATTCCTGGCTTCGTTGCCAAAAACAACATCAACTTTATTTAATACAACAACAACATAATGTGGTGCTTCGCTGTTAAATGTAAACATCGGTGCTGCAGCAACAGGTCTCCTTACAGCTGTGTCCAAAGATTGTTTTGCTACTGGTTTATTAATTACCAGTTGAGGTTGTTTTTTAGCAGTATCACGTTTAATGTCCTGCTTTCGGTAAATATTACGTTGAACGATAACTTCTTCTGCAGGGCGCTCAATTTGGAGTGTTCTTAATTCTTCTTCTATTTCAGTTCTTCTATCCAGCACCTGAACCATGTTTTGTGCTTTGCCTGCCATTGGTGCATCTGGATCTTGTTGTATGATTGTATTCAAAATTTGTTTAGCAACACTATCCTCTCTTTGCTGTATATGGTAAACGGCTTCTATGTAAAGCAATTGAGGCGACCAGTAGTTTGTTTTATACATACTATCTGCCCGGTATTTTGCTGTTTTTGCAGCAGTAAAATTTCCTTCTAAGAACTGATCATAAATTCGTTCATAAGTATTAGTAACTTCTGCTGACGGCTTATTTGAGGAAGGATCTTTTCCGGAAGCTAAGATACCGGCATAACGGCTTGTAGGATATTTGCTTAATAATGCTTTTTTAGCTTCTTCAGCTTTTTGAATATTGCCAATTCTACTGTAGCTATAATTAAGATTAAAAAAGACCAAATCTCCATCAGGTGGTGGCGCGTACCTATAATTTAATGCCTCTAAAGCTTCTATTGCAGATTGATAATCTTCTAACTCGTTAACGTAAACATTACCTAGATTAAAGAGTGCCGCTTTTATAGAGTCGTTTGAAATTTGAAGGCTTTCCGGAGTTAAAGGTAATAAGCTTAAAAGTGCATCATAGCTGGGAGAAATTGTTATATCCACAAGAGTGGGGGGGGTACCCCGTGTGTTTTTGGGGCTGTTATTACGTAATTCGGCCGTAACATTTGAGAATCTGCGCCAGTTATCTACATTAGGTCTGTCGCCCCACACCTGTTTAAATGTAGCAACTCCTTGAGTTTTCAGTAAAGGATTATAGAAATACCATTCTCCTTTTGTTCTGTTATCATTAAAAGGGTCAGCAGTAACAGTTCTCGTACCAGTAATTTCTTCATCTTTTAACCCCTGTTGCCTCCGAAGCTGGCGTACCATTCTTCTAACAGCATTATTTCGTTCCTCTTCAGGTAAGGTAGCTATTCTTTGAAGGCTATCCTGCCGTGCAATTGTATTTTCATATGCAACTACTCTTGATAGTATTTCTCTACGTGTATTTATCTTCTCTGCTTCTGAAATTGGCATACCTTCAATTCGCACACTATCATAAAAAGAAGCAGCTTGTATATAATTCTTTTGTGCAAATGATAAATCTGCTAACTGTAAAAACGCATTATTTCCAACCGAAATGTTTGAGGTACGGTATTTAGAACCTTGTAAGAGGTATTCATGTGCTTTAGCAAAATTCCCTCTTTCCAGTTCCATCTGTGCAGCCATTGAATAGATCACAGTTCTGTAATCTTCGTATTTATCCCTTTTTGCCATCTTTAACAGTGCAGCAATATTTTCTTCAATATATTTCTTACCTTCTGCTTTATTAACCCTGATTAAATTAAGCCTGGCATAAATATCTAAAATAGGATCAGTAGTATGTTTTATTGAACGGGAATAGTAAGTTTCTGCCTGGTCCATTCGGTTAGCTCTTTCAAACATCTGTGCGGCCAGGTATTCCCAGCGAGCTTTTTCCTGTTGAGTTGCAGCGACATCTAATGCTTTTACCAAATAAGTTGCCGAGCTATCCCACATTTGTTGTTTGTAAAACCAGAATGCCTGCACTTCATGTAATGAACTTCTTAATCTTTCGGGAAAATTCGGATCATTTTTTAAGGTTGCAATCAAGCTTCCTGCTTCAGGCATTGCATTTTGCTGGATTAATGTTCGCACCTGCCATATAAATGCATTATTTCGACTTGGAGGATCAGAAATAATTCGCCTCGCCAGGCTCATGTCTTCTTTAGTTGCAATGCTAATAGCACTGTTTCCATCCATTCGGCTGCCTATATATTTATAATAACCATCATCTTCCTTTTCCGCAAAAGCATAATTGATGAATTGAAACATTTGATAAGCAGAATCAAAATGTTGCTGCAGATAATAAGAAGCACCCCATAACAAGTATAGATCATCTATCCAATCGTTCCTCAGGTCGTGTAAAACAATTCCTGTTTTAGCCTTATGAATAACAGAATCTAATTCAGCCTCTTCCTGCTTTGTTGCTTCTAATGAATAGTTATAGAAGGAGAGAAGCTGACCATAATCATCTTGTTGTACTTGTTTTGCCCTGTCTATTATTTCATTAAGCTTTGTGGAAGCATTAAAGAAGTAATTATAATGGGTTGTCAGTCCTTGCATAAGGCGGCGTGGAACAGTAAACTTTTTTTCACCTGTTCTTTCAGCTCTTAATTTTCTATCTTCAAAAGGCTCTGGTTTTTTGATGTCCAGTTCAAAACCAAGTTGCGCTTTTACTGTTTGTAAACTAAGGCAAAATATAACAATAGCTAAAAAGCAGGTATAGTGGCGGATTAACTGCATTGATATGTGCAAACTAATTTCTTAAAACTGTTTCACAAACTTTTTAGTATAAAAGATACATAAAATTTAAGCGCATTGCTTTGTTTATTTCTTTTATAACAGCCTGTATTATCTTTAGTTAAACACTTAATATGGCAAAGCTTGAAGCCGGCACAACTTTAAGGCGGTTAAGGAATCGATACAGGCTTGTAGTAATGAATGATGATACTTATGAGGAAGTTGTTACCTTTCGCCTTTCCCGGATGAGTGTTTATATAGCTTTAAGTACAATTTTTGTTCTTTTGGTAGGATTAACTGCAGCTTTAATTGTGTTTACTCCACTTAAATACTATATACCCGGGTATGGAAGCGCCAAAATAGGTAGGGAATACCGGCAATTAAAATATGTAACTGATTCTTTAGAAAGGCAAGTTCATTTTCAGGCGCAATACATTGATGGAATTAAAAAAGTTTTAAATGGCGAAGTACCTGTTAATTTAGATACAACCCAATTTCAACAACCACCAATAGAATTTTCTAACGATTAAAAACTATTCTATGTTTTCAAGTAAAGAAAAAACAACGGAAAGAACACCTGAAAGAACTGTAGTTCCGGAAACTGCACGGCCTAACAGTAACAGTGCAACTTTAATTAGTGCAGGAACTACTATTAACGGAAACATTTCCAGTGATCAGGATCTGCGAATTGATGGTACTGTACATGGAAATGTTAGAAGCAACTCTAAAGTAATTTTAGGCCCCAGTGGTTTTGTAGAAGGCAATATAGAAGCAGTTCATTCTGATATTACAGGAAAAATTTCCGGAAACATTACCGTAAGTGACTTATTGCAATTACGCGGAGAATGTAATGTGCAGGGTAATATTATTGCAACTAAACTACAAGTAGACCCAACTGCTACTTTTAACGGTAAGTGCCAAATGGGTACACAAGCAAATATTGTTCAAATGGGCAGTACGGATGCACAGGTCGAAGCAAAGTAACCAAAGAGATTTATGGAGGTATGCTGGTTTGGGTATGCAAATTTTTGCCTCCCTTGGCATTGCTGTTTTTATAGGGTTTAAAATAGACAAATGGCTTAACACATCGATTCCGTTATTGGTGTGGATAATACCTTTTGCAGTGCTTTGCCTGATGATGTATAAATTGATAAAAGAAACTTCAAAAGAAAAGGCTGGTAATGAAAAATAGGTTAAGTAGTTTTTTGCCAGTCCTGCTGTTATTTATCTTTTTAAACGCATTTTTTATAGTTGGAAAGAATTTATTAAGCCGCTGGAATGCTGATCAGGAGGTACTTATAATAGGTAATCTATTGTTGTTTGTAATCACGGTGATAACATTCTTTTTAGCTATAAAAGCAATGGATAACCCTAACCCACAAGTCTTTATACGTTCTGTTTACGGTAGCATAATGATTAAAATGTTCATTTGCATTATAGCAGCATTAATTTATATAGCCACTTTTAAAACCCAAATTAATAAACCGGCATTATTTACCTGTATGGGTTTATATCTTGTTTATACTTTCATTGAAGTTTCCATAGTAACTAAATTATTGAAGCATCAAAAGATAAATGGCTAAGAAAGAAGCACCGATTTCAAGCCTTCAGCAATATTTACCACCAGATACCTATGATGCTGTTCTTAATTATCTGCATTATTATAATGTGCATTTAACAATTGCACGGGATCGAAAAAGTATTTTAGGGGATTACCGGCATCGAACAATTAATTACAATCATAGGATTAGCGTCAATGGCAGCTTAAATAAGTTCTCTTTTTTAATTACTTTATTACATGAGCTGGCTCACCTTTTAGCATTTGAGAGATTTGGAAATAAAATTTTCTCACATGGAAAAGAGTGGAAAAACATATTTGGTCAGCTATTGGATCAATTTATTAAGCAAGGTGTATTTCCATCAGATATAAAAGAAGCATTACTACAGTCATTATTAAACCCCGCTGCAACCAGCTGCGGTGATGAGGTTCTATTGAAAGTTCTTAAGAGGTATGATGAAGTAAAGTCGGGCTTAGTTTTTATTGAGTCAATTCCTGCTGGTGCGTTGTTTAAAACTCATGATGGTAAAATTTTTAAAAAAGGAATAAAGCTTCGAAAAAGATTTCGATGTGAAGAAATCTCCACTAGAAAAGTTTACCTGTTTAGTGGAGTATACGAAGCAAGGCTGGTTAATTCTGATTAAAAGAATTGATCAAATTTCTTTTAACATCCATAGCTGACATCCATAATGGCCGGTATTGCCCATTGGCTTATCAATAAATTTCCACCCGAACTTTTCATAAACCTGAAGAGCTTTTTTTAGCTCTGGCATTGTTTCAAGGTATATGTATCTATAACCAAATTCCTTTGCAGAAGACAGGCATTCTTCAATTAATTTTTTTCTAAATGACCCCTGTTAAGGAACAAGTATCTATTCGTCCTATTCAACAACAGGATAATCCTGCATTGGCAAATGTTGTGCGGAGCACTTTAAAAGAATTTGGTGCAAATCATCCAGGTACAGTATATTTTGATGAAACAACAGATTCCCTGTACGAGGTGTTTCAAACTCCGGGTTCTTTCTATTTTGTTGCATTAATTAATGATGAAATTGCAGGCGGAGGTGGAATATATCCCTCTGCGGGTCTTCCCGATGATACATGTGAGCTTGTGAAAATGTATTTATTGCCACTTTTAAAACCCAAATTAATAAACCGGCATTATTTACCTGTATGGGTTTATATCTTGTTTATACTTTCATTGAAGTTTCCATAGTAACTAAATTATTGAAGCATCAAAAGATAAATGGCTAAG